>UEYZ01000045.1_pt1 | contig 35449 bp, 32 predicted proteins | sample 1903591 | NCBI WGS metagenome assembly UEYZ01 (sample SAMEA4776352, study PRJEB27445) | saltern metagenome | biome: Hypersaline environment; feature: solar saltern; material: Pellet | place: Spain | collected 2014-08 | depth 0 m | reverse complement strand
CTAAGGGTCGTGCGACGACCGCAGATTGCTACGCGATCCCGTTCAGGAAGTGTTTGACCGTCTTTCCTGCATCCACCAGACCAGCGTTTCAGTCTCACTCGCGTAGTTGTGCCGCGTCTCGTCGTCCGCTCTGGCATCCGGTTCAGCGTCGGCTGACTCACTGAGTCCCCCATGCCCAGCGCCTCCTGGATATCAGGGTCGTTAATGACGCGAGCGACGTCCGATGGTTGAGCGCCAAGAGGTCGAAGAACAGATACAGCCGCGTGCGTCCTCTCCGTCGAGATTCTCCTTGGCCGGGTTTGACCAATAGTAGGGCGGAGGCGAACCTTCCCAGGCGCCTTTGCGAGCCGATGCTCGGGCGTCTCCAGTTCGTCGTACCGGTGTCCCTCTTCGGCCCAAAGGATAAACGCGAAGCCCTCGGACTTGATTGCCCCCCACAGCGGCGGCATATGTCCTTGGCCGGATTTTGGCCCAGGAATCCCGTGCACGCTCAGGGTCATCGCGCGGGTCGCTGGGCAGTTTCCTCTCGGATTTGGAGTGGGCACGGGCGACGACGAATCCGTTGGAACACTGGTGTATGTCTCGGTTGAGCAGGTAGAGACGCTGGCCGTCGATCTGCTTGAACAGGCGCACGCAGCAAGAAGAGCGAGGATGCAGATCGGTGACGCCTGTGTGACGGCTCGCATCAACCTCACTGAGGATGTCGAGATTGTTCGCCGAGCACGAGGTGGCGGCTCTCTGGACGCGCTGGAGAGTGCGTTGAACGCCTGCTGACCCTCACCAACAACCACTCCCGATACGGCTTCGGAGAACACGGCTGAAGCCCCCAGCGAACAGTATCAAGAATCAGAGAAGTAACCACTAACTGGCCACTGATCAAACACCAGAATCAGGATGAATCGCGCGAGAAAAATACAGCGGTACGGAGTAAATAAAGAAATCGTATTATCAACAATTTTTCTTATAGGTAGTTACTGCATATATCGAGCGTTAGGATTACTGTACAAGAGGAAAATCTAATACAGTTCTATTTATATTGTTCATATGTCCAATCGTGAGGAAATCACAAGTTCGTAACCAACTTTTCGAGTCTGACATATGAGTGGCCACGACCAACGAGAACCGGAGGCAGAGCTCGGTCTCTTAGATGCGACGATGATTGGAATGGGTGCCATGATTGGTGCTGGTATCTTTGTCCTTACCGGCCTTGCAGCAGAAATATCTGGACCAGCAGCACTTCTGGTATTCATGCTTAACGGAGTCGTAACTGCTTTTACTGGCCTTTCATACGCTGAGCTTGCATCGGCGATTCCAAAGAGCGGCGGCGGATATGCGTTCGTTCGCGAAATATTCAATGACTTCGGGTCGTTCATCATGGGCTGGATGCTCTGGTTCGCCTATATGATTGCTGGAGCTCTCTACGCACTTGGATTCGCACCAAACTTTCTTGAATTGTTGCACGTGTATGGAGTCGTAGCTCCACCCGATCAGGTTGGTGCAATTGTACTTCCAATTATCGGCCTTGATCTCCCGGCGAACTTCGCACTTGCATTCATTGCAGTCGCAGGCATCGTTTTGCTGAATGCTGCCTCGACAGCCGCTAGCGGAAGTGTCGAGACAATCTTTACTTTTATTAAAGTTTCAATACTGGTAGTATTCGTTGCTTTTGGCTTCCTCTCAGCAGGTGGCGGCGGGGAAACCAGCTTTACATTCCAAAACTTTGACCCACTATTTGCCGAAGGGAGTGGTGCGTTTAGTATTCTGCCTGCAATGGGACTTACCTTCATTGCGTTTGAGGGATACGACCTCATTACGACCGTTACCGAGGAGGTAGAAAACCCTCGTGAGAATATTCCGAAAGCCATTTTCGTGAGTTTAGCCGTTACGGTGGTTGTCTATCTACTCGTCGTGACTGTCGCAATCGGCACACTAGGGGCAAGCGAATTGGCAGCAGCTGGTGAAGCCGGTATAGCAGCAGCAGCAACCTCGTTCATGCCAACCGGGGTTCCGATAATTCAGAACGGTGGTGCCCTCATCGTTTTCGGAGCTGTGTTTTCGACGATTACTGCGCTCAATGCAGTGGTAATTGCATCATCCCGAGTAGCATTTTCGATGGGTCGTGAAGGACAACTGCTCCCATCAATCGGAAAGATTCATTACCGATTTGGAACGCCGCTCGCAGCAGTATTGTTGAGTGCTATCGTGATGCTTGGATCAGTTGTTCTTCCAACTCAGAGCGCAGGGAACATGTCAAGTTTGTTCTTCTTGTTGTCGTTTATTATTGTTAATGTTGCAGTGATTCGGCTTCGCCGAGAACGGCCGAACATGAACCGTCCTTATGAGATCCCATACTATCCGATTCCTCCAATCTTAGGAATCGTCTTGAATGCAGGACTCGCGATTGTCTTAATTGGCTTTTTAATCCAAACAGACCGACTCGCGTTGATTTTGAGTATTAGTTGGTTAGCTGCAGGCGGTGTCATGTACGTTATTCTCAACCGATTCCGTGACCGAGGAACGGCAGATACGAGTGAGGCTGATATTGCCCAGCCAGTGACAGAGTCACCTGATAACGATTGAATAGAGGCGATCATAACAGAAGTAGGTGACCGATGGAGTTTGTTGTGCAGCACTCGTTTCAAGCCCCACACATTTGATGTGGGACTTATTCGGGAGATTCATTACTGGACAGAGGCTCGCTTGATTAACTGTGTAATTGCTTGAGGTCGTGGTATGATAGCCAGTGAAGCATCAGTGATAAAACGAATCTGGCTTCAGGTCAACCCGATAGCTCCTCAGGACAAGGTAACAAAGTATTGGCTATGCTATGCAACAGTCGACATCGCTAGTTGTGGCGAAACTGAGGAGTACCCCATACCAGTCGTTACTAGCTCAATTGAAATATCCACATCAATGGCTTCGAAGTATGGAACAGAGACTGACAGTTCCTATGGCGTCAACTACTCAGTAGCGGGTGAACTATACTCTTTAATTCTGAGCATCACTTAGATTGATGCTCTTGTACGGTTCACTCGTGGGATTCCCCAGGAGGGATATGAATATCACACGTTTCTTGACTCCTCACATGCGCTTTCATGTGGGATTTCAACAGTCGCCACTCAATATCGGGCGTGTGCTTTTCAGTATAGCATGTTCGCTTGCACGCTCGCGTGCAAGCACATATCGTATTAGACGGCACACCAGCTGAGATGGTATATTAACTGAGATGCGTGTGAGATGGAATATCCAGTCACACCCCCCAACAAAAACTGATCCTCAGTTGTCGACTTCATCCTACGGCTAAACTGGTTCGGGTCGCCTCCGGGAGTCATCGAAAAGCTCTGACTGCTCTGTAAGCGAGACTATGCGGGAACTCAGGCCTGTGCACCGCACTCATTTCTGTGATCTCGGGGGTATCTATACAGAGAGCGATGACACTCGCCAATTAAGAACGAAGTTTCAAGACGATTGCTGAAATAGATTGATGTTAGAGGTATTCTCACCATGGACATTACTGAGATTGTTGCATCTGAATATGTGGAAGTGAATGCCAACGAGCGACTTGGCAAGATTCGATCCATCTTTGAGCGTGAAAATCCTCGAGGGCTGTTGGTAATCGAGAATGGAGAGTATGTCGGCGTTATTGGCGAAAAGCAACTCGTTCGCTCACGGATGGGGGATGATACGAAGGCCTCAGTCGTGACAAAAACTGCCCCGCAGATCGATAATCATGAAAATATTCGCGAGGCCGCTCGGATGCTGGTTGAAGGCGATGTCTCTGTGGCTCCAGTGTTTCGTGGCGAAACACTTGAGGGAATTATCACTGGTGATGGGATTCTCGATGCAGTGCTCGAGAATTTAGATGCAATTTCAGTTGCTGATATCTCGACTGAAAATATTGTGACGATCAAAGATCAAGCCCGCGTCGGTCAGGCGATTAATCGACTCCGTGAACACGGCATCTCCCGGTTACCGGTCGTTGATGAGACTGAGTCATTAACCGGTATCGTCACAACTCATGATATCGTTGAGTTCGTTGTTCGTGATGACACTCGGCAAGGTCGCGGTGATCGCCGGGGCGATATCGATCGGATGCTTGACTTACCAGTGTATGATCTGATGTCCGACCCAGTCATCACAGCAGACCCATCAGAGACAGTGCAGTCAGCTGTCGAACGTATGTTTGAAAACAATATTTCTGGGTTAGTCGTGAGCTCTGAGGCAGCGCCAATCGAAGGGGTGTTGACGAAAACAGATGTTCTTCGCGCGCTTACGTTCACTGAGGAGGAATCGATGGACGTGCAAATAACGAATATAGGTCTCTTAGAAACATTAACTCGCAGAGAAATAGTTGAGTCGATTACGAATGTGGTTGACAAATATCAGGAAATGCAGGTGCTGCACGCTCATGTTCGTCTTCACGAACACAAAGAGAAACTCCGCGGCACACCATTGATGCAATGTCAGGTTCGACTCAGAACTAGTTTAGGCCAAGTCGCTGGGAGTGGCGAGGGATACGGTTCAGAGCAGGCTTTCCACGTAGCGTTAGATAAACTCGAGCGGAATGTGCTCGAAATGAAAGGGATAAATGCCGATGAAGAGTATCGCGGTCAGCTGATTAGAAAATTAGGTGATATTTGAGGTTCGGTTCGCACGCAGTGAGACCAGACTGAGTTTTTCTATTTCCGACTGCACCAATCGTATGTTTCGCCCACTATGTGATTTAGTGAATAAAGTGTCTTTCTGCTCAATTGAGAGAGTGGACAGTGAGTCATACAACGTGGAAACCAGACTGACTAATTACACAGTTCAGTCAGATATCTGCTGGTTCGATTCCTGATGCGGTGATTTTGAACGACTCTGAATTCCCGGCCGGGTGTGATTGATGCTTTTCGAGCGTTGCTCGTCGGATTCCCCCACGAAATCGTTCCAATCGAAGAACTACACCTGTCCAGTGCTCAAGCGTATACCCTCCAAGTGGGCGTGTACGGTCTGTCTCTGGGTCAGTGTATACTTGATTTGTGATGATGACCGCTAAATTATGCTTACGGGCAATCGATAGCAACTGTGTGATTTGACTGGTCAGTCTGCGCAGTGACTCACCTGAGTCATCTTGGTCATCTCCAACTGTTCGTTCAAGTCGATAAAAGCCAGTCGCGCTGTCAACAACAATCAGTGACACATCATCAGCCATCGTAGTGGCAGCTCGGATAGCATCCTCTTGCTCAGCGAAGTCATGTGCAGCGCGGAAGAGAATTTGCTCAGTGATTGTGTCTCGCGATACACAGTCCGTTGCTGTGGCTGAGGCAATCTGGTCAAGTCGGTCGATCGATACACCTTCAGTGTCAACATAGACAGTTTTCTGTCGATTGATTGCTGTTGCGACAGCTGTCGAAAGCGCAATATTTGATTTTCCAGCGGCTGGGGGACCATAGATTTGAGTCACGGTTCCGCGGTCAAATCCGCCACCTAATACCACGTCAAGCGAATCGCACCCGCTGGAAAGGGCTGATTCCACAGTGAGTATTCTGAGAGGTGGGGAAAAAAGCTCTCGATTCAGCTATCTTTCTACGAGGAGAGAATCCCAGCGCTTACGCCGGGAGTGAATCCGACAAAACGGCGACAATCCATCACCGACGCCAGGCCGGATATTCCATGCCGTAAGTAAGTTTGTTTAGGTGACGTCCTCGCCATCACCGACGCCAGGCCGGATATTCCATGCCGTAAGTAAGTTTGTTTAGGTGACGTCCTCGTCCGGCGTAAACGGCGGGATTCTCTCCTTGAAAAAGATGGCGATCAAGACCACACGTACCTATGTTGGTTCCATCCAGAACCACTAACAGGTTTGTGATGGTCTTGATTCGCTCGGAGACTCCGTCTCGAAAATCTGGAACGTCGTATGACGGACAGCCGAGCGTATCTGGGGAACACGCGGCGAAATACTCGATGCAGCGGCGCTGAAATCGCACGTGGAGAACCAGCCGTGCTGGAAAGATTTGAACGTGCGATCCAGTCAGAAAGTCATCGAAGAACTCTTTAATACTCTCCAGTTGTGGCTTGATCTGCGCCACAAGTTCAGTGAGGCGAATCCGCCCGGCTATCGTAAATATGGCGATACCCGACCACATAGTATGATCACGCTCAAAAAAGACGAGCACTACTTCATACGTGTCAAGTGCAACACCGAAGGGGGAAACGGACCGTCAGCGCAGCCGAGATGGCCACGCGAGAAACTCGCAGATCGTGAAACGCACTTCTTCCACGATCTCACGGAGACTATCATCACAGAGTGTGTCGAACGCGGTGTTGGAACGCTTGCGGTGAGTTGGCCTAAAGACGTGCCCATCGTGTGGTGACGACACGAAGTCGAACCGTGTCGAACGTGGCCTGTACGTCTGCTAATCATGCGGGTTAATCGGGAACACGAATGATAACGGAGCAGAGAATGTGCCCCAGAAGATAACACCGAGTCCTCACGGAGAGAATAGGAGTAGCGGCTGTGTTGCACAGCCATCGACACACTTGTTTGACTGCAAGAACAGGACGTTTCACACGAGAGAACAGGTTGTGTCGTAGACCGGCAGATATCCCACCTGCAGTATGGAGAGTCTCGCTGTTTACGACGAGGAGGATGTTACATTAGTGTTATTCGCTCGGTCAATGTCACCGGGAGTCACAGGCTCAACAATTCAGTGCTCAGGTTCTGAAAATATGAGTGCTGTCATTGCTCTGATGTCACAGTGTCACGAGCAACACCTTCTGCGTGATTCATCACCTCCTTGACCGGCCGCTCAGTGGCTGATGCAACGGCCTGGGCAGCATCAAACTCTGCACTCAGATGAAGCACAGTCCCTCTGCTATTTCGAGCAATCTTAACTGGGACATCGTAGCTGGTCTCATTTATCTGAATTGAGACTGACTCGATTGCTCGCTGCGCTCGCCACCGATGGGCGACGCGATGTTCGCGAATTCCGAGTGTGCCGGTTTCGCGAGCCAACCGGTCTGCTACCCGAGCCGCATCTGTCGGCTTGACCACTACCTTGATCAGGTGCCCAGGTCGGCACTTCTTCATCGTCGTCGGGATTATACTGACATCGCGCGCGCCAACAGACTGAAGACTCTCGTGAAGACTCCCGAGCAGTTCGGGTGAGACATCATCGACGTTTGTTTCGAGAACAGTGATTGATTCGCGGTCAAGACGCCCAGTTGGCTCACCAATCAGTGCACGCAATGCATTTGGATGTGACTCAAACACTGCGTCTCCGGCACCATATCCGCTGGCATTGAGATGCATTGGCGGGATTGTATCAGTGCCCTGGGCGAAGTATGCAAGGAGCGCAGCCCCTGTGGGGGTCAATAGTTCTGCACTAACTGGGCCACCTGTGAGCGACCAGTCAGCTGATTGCGCAATCTCGACGACCGCTGGAGCTGGAATTGGGTATGTTCCATGAGTCATCTCCTTTTGTCCACCACCGACTGCCACGGGTGTCGTATAGACGCCCTCAACGTCGAGATCTTCAAATAAGAGCACGGTCCCGACGATATCGGCAATCGCATCATCAGCTCCAATTTCATGGAACTGAGTTGATTCAAGATTGGTCTGATGAATCGTTGATTCGGCCTCTCCAAGTATCTGAAAGACAGCCTGTGCAGCGTGACGAGTAGACTCCGTGACCCGCATCTCATCGAGGAGTGTTTGAACCTCTGAATAGCTTCGGTGTGGCCCTGTGTGTTCTGCTGAGTTGTGTGTGTGCACGTGATCCTCTGAGTGCTCGTGAGCTTCTTGGGAGTTAGCGTGTTCTGCAGCTTCATCGGTCGCTGTTGTGTCCGACTCTGCTCTGGTGATAGAGACGCTGGTCGCGCCAATGCCATTTGTTCGAACTGCCTCATGCTCGTATCGAAGCGACAGCGCCTGTTCTACCGGTTTCAGCGCTGCTGGATCAGCCCCTGCATCGAGGAGGCTACCCAGAATCATGTCACCGCTTGCCCCCATTCGCCCATCAAAAATTAGGATTGACATGCTCTAATCTTCTGTGTCGAATGCATAGATTGTGTCGTTGTGTCGGATATGGCGTCAATGATTAGTAGCTTCCCGCAAAATTACACATATCACATGTCGAGAGGCACACAGGCGCCGTCGGCTCTCGCTATGAGTGATTACATGCATCACGAACCTGATCATATCCGCTCAGGAAAGGTAAGGTACCTACACAACAATGAATGAAGTCCAACTCGAAGTGGCAAAGGCGTATCCGAACGACTCTGGTCGTGGCATTGCCCGGCTGGATCCAGACACACTTTTACATCTCAAACTCTCCCCTGGAGATATCATTGAGATTGAAGGAGCCGAAACGACGGCAGCGAAGGTCTGGCGAGCAGATCGGCAGGACTGGAATACAGACACCGTCCGTGTTGATGGTTTTACCCGACAAAACGCTGACGTGAGTATCGGTGAGCGAGTGACGATTCGGAAAGCCGAGACGACGAAAGCAAATACACTGGTTTTAGCTCCGCCTGAGGAAGCGAGCGTTCAATTCGGGTCAGACGCTGCGGGGATGGTTAAGCGTCAAATCCTCAAGCGACCAGTCGTTGAACGCGATATCGTACCGGTTATGTCATCAACAAATCATCCGTTTATGCGATCACCAGGGCAGGCGATTCCACTGATCGCAGTCGATACAAAGCCAGATGGGGTCTGTCTCGTCACCGAAGACACCGATGTTGAACTCCGCGAGGAGCCAATCTCAGGATTTGAGAAGACAGGCGGTGGCATCACGTATGAAGATATTGGTGGGCTGAAGAACGAAATCCAGCGCGTTCGTGAGATGGTTGAGTTGCCGATGAAACACCCACAGATATTCAAGAAATTGGGAATTGAACCACCGCAAGGGGTGTTATTGCATGGACCACCGGGAACTGGCAAAACGTTACTCGCCAAGGCCGTCGCTAACGAAACGTCGGCGAGTTTCTTCTCAATTGCTGGACCAGAGATCATCTCGAAATACTACGGTGAGTCAGAGCAGCAGTTACGAGAAGTATTTGAGGATGCAACCGAAGAGTCACCGTCGATTATCTTTATCGATGAACTTGATTCGATTGCACCGAAGCGCGAGGATGTTACTGGCGAGGTTGAACGCCGGGTCGTCGCACAACTACTGACGATGATGGATGGGTTGGAAGCCCGGGGACAAGTAATTGTAATCGGAGCGACAAATCGCGTCGACAGCGTTGACCCGGCACTACGCCGACCTGGACGATTTGATCGTGAAATCGAAATCGGTGTTCCTGATGAAGTTGGCCGCAAGGAGATACTACAGATCCATACTCGCGGCATGCCGCTTTCTGATGACGTTTCACTCGATTATCTCGCTGATGAGACGCACGGATTTGTCGGTGCCGACATCGAGTCACTGACCAAAGAGTCTGCAATGAAAGCCCTCCGACGATACCTTCCTGAAATTGATCTTGACGAGGAGGACATTCCACCAAGTCTGATCGACCGGATGATCGTCAAACGAGCAGACTTCAACGGTGCTTTGGGAGATGTCGAGCCATCAGCGATGCGCGAAGTCCTCGTTGAGTTGCCGAAGATATCATGGGACGACGTCGGAGGCTTGGAGAAGCCAACTCAAAAGGTTAAAGAGAGTGTCGAGTGGCCACTCACTTCGAAAGACCGGTTCGATCGCATGGGGATTGAGCCCCCGAAGGGAGTCTTACTGTATGGCCCACCGGGAACCGGCAAGACGCTCATTGCGAAGGCAGTAGCGAACGAAACGAATGCAAACTTTATTTCGGTTCGCGGCCCACAGCTACTCTCCAAATGGGTTGGAGAGTCTGAGAAGGCAATTCGACAGACATTCCGGAAGGCCAGGCAAGTGAGTCCGACTGTCATCTTCTTCGATGAACTCGATAGCCTCGCACCGAGCCGGGGAGGTGAGACTGGCAATAACGTTTCCGAACGGGTGGTCAATCAGTTGCTCACTGAGCTAGATGGACTCGAAGAGAACGGTGATGTGATGGTCATTGCGGCGACAAATCGACCAGATATGATTGACCCGGCATTGATTCGATCGGGGCGATTTGACCGACTCGTACTCATTGGACAGCCGGATGAGGAAGGGCGTGAACAGATTCTGAAGATACATACCCAAGAATCACCCCTTGCGCCGGACGTGAGTCTCCGTGAGATTGCTGAGATTACCGATGGTTACGTGGGCTCAGACCTCGAATCAATCGCCCGTGAAGCAGCAATCGAAGCGCTCAGGGAAAGTGGCGAGGCTGAAGAGATTGAAATGCGGCACTTCCGAAAGTCACTGGAATCTGTCCGGCCAACAATTACGGATGAGTTAATGAATTACTACGAAGAGATGCAAGACGAATTCAAGGGCGGCACGCAGGATCGTCTCGAAGAACGTCGTGGCGGACGGATTGGATTCCAGTAAGCAAAACTTAGATCGAGAATTCGAACAACTCGTCGCCCACGTGGTGGATTGATTCGATAACTTTGCCCTGATCGCCACGCATCTCCCTCCCATCAACTAACGCACGACCTACAGCCAGGATCTTATGATGCGTTTCCTCGGCAATGAGCACAATGTCGTCTGTTGCGATTTCTGTATCTACCTCAACAATACCCGGCCGCATGATATCTGCACCATCACTGACGAAAGAGATTGCGCCAGCATCAACGGTCACTACCGAGTGGGTCGGATCATGTCGATTTGCTCCCTGAACAGTGAGCGATGAGCCCGCATCAAACTCAACAATGTCAGGTTCACCATCAATTAGTATTACATCGTACGGAGTATCATTGATTTCGACGTATTCGTACGTGTCACCATCCAAGTCTACGCCTGTCTGCGTCTCAATAATATCTTCCAGTGACGCAATCTCGTCGGCGCGGAGATGATGTCGGGTACTCACCTGCATATCAATCGAAATGCCGTCGGCAAGAATAAATCATGTGACCGCATTCGAGAGCATCAAATGATGAAAATCAGGTCGATTTTTCAGCTGTATACGACGATACATGTCGATCATATCATGTATGATTGCTAACCCCCTCTGAAGATATCGTGAGTCTATCTCGGTGTTCACCACGCGTCATAGTTGGTGCTCTCACGTGTGTTCACCGGGCGTGTGTCGGTTCACTATCCCTCTGGCCCAAGTACTCAGAGCCGCATGCCATGCAACGACAAGCCGCTGAACCGAGTATCAGACTGTACAGTGGTAAGCGTGGTTACAACATTCTATGTGAAGGGTGGTGAAAAGCAGCGGTTTGGGGTGAGTGAGCTGCACCATCTTCATCGTTTGACGGTTTCGCTGAGGCGGCTGCGGTTTTACTGCCTCAGTTCTGAACAAGTTTCCTGGGTAAATGAGCACGATTGAAATTGTGGGTCAAAAATGGATAGAGATTAGAGAATTAATATTGGGCCGTCGGGCGCATTCCGTCTCCTTCTGACTCCTGATGGTCATTCTAAATGAAAAAGCAGTCGTGTCGGATCTCTCCACTCATGTATACAATCAATTACTAAATACGATCCGTCCGATGAAATAAATCATGTGGGGCACTTGGAATGGTCGGAATAGAACAACTGTCGTGTGTGTTGCCTGCGGAACGTCCGTCACACGGTCACAGGCGCGCGAGTATGATAAAGAGGGGAACAGATGGGAGCGTCAGGATAAACAGTTTGAGCATCTATGTAAGGAATGCTACCGTGGACTATGTCATCAGCCACGCGACGATCTTGAGGCACTGTTAGTGGAGATCGAGAGCGCAGGGCAAACCGAATCAGAGTTCCTCTCAGCGTACTTTGAGTTGGTATGCGAGCGATATGGCTCAGTGAATGAGCGAGAGACGGATTGACGTCATCCTGACACAATGGGTTTCGAAAACTAGGATGCAGGTTGCGCGTTTTTTGAATTTGACTCTTTAGTTTACTTTACTCTACTCCAGTCACTCAGCGTGGAGTAGGTAATAACTGTGCTATGCGCTCATCATCAGGTTCATATCATAAAAGTAACGACTGGGCGTGGAATATTTAGCAGTGCCATCGAACGTAGTTAGTGGGGTGTTGTCGGCTGTATCCCCGCAAGGGGGGGTTTTTATTCTTGCAACTTCCATAACAAGTGCTTTTCCGACGCGTCTCGTCATCACGGTTCGTAGACAAGGCGCTGCATTTACCCGGAGATGTTGTGCGACACCACTAACTATTTGTCATGAGTATATTGACCATGTCGAATAAAGCACAGCCACAAGCAGGTACTCCTGAGGGACAGGGCCCAGTCGAGATTTCTCCGTCAATGGCACGGCGGCTGGCTGAAAAGCGAGAGGAACTGTTTGCAGAGTTTGAAATTAGAGATGGATTTCCACAGTCAGTCCGTCGCGAGGCTGAAAGACGGACACAAGATGTTCAAGCGGAAATCGAGGCTGAGATCGATGATCGACGTGACCTGCGGGATCTGACAACATGGACGACTGACCCTGTGGATGCACAAGATTTCGATGATGCATTGAGCATTGAGGAAGATGAAGAAAGCTACACGTTGTGGGTACACATCGCTGATGTGAGCCACTATGTTCATCCAGACTCTGAAATGTGGGCGGAGACTGTCGAACGAGGGAATACTGTATATCTACCAGGATACACCATCCATATGTTACCACCAATTCTCGCAGAGACGGTCTGCTCATTGGTGCCAAACGAAGACCGATTAGCGCACACTGTCGAGATGGAGATAAGCAAGGACAGCCTCTCGTTCGATGAGATACAGATATATAAATCCGTGATTCACTCTGATGCGAGGCTTACGTATACCGAATGTGAACAGATGCTTAATGATCCCGAATCAGCCCTCCACGCTGAAAATACGCGCGTGTATGAGCTTGCTGAGCAATTGCATGAACAGCGGAAGGCAGACGGGTCGTTAGTCCTCAATCCGGCGCGTGACCGGGCTCACACGATCATCGAAGAGTGTATGCTCAAGGCGAATAAAGCTGTCACGCACGAACTGATGTGGAACCGTGGAGTCGAAGCGATGTACCGCGTTCACCCCCAGCCTACCCCACAACAATGGGACGAAGCACTACGCGAGATTACAGAGCTTGATGGTGTTGACATCTCCGCTGCATCGTGGGATGACCCACGTAAAGCGGTCAATTCTGCACTTGAAAACTCGGCCGAGCGAGCATTGAACAAAATTCAAAAAGCCGTGCTCAAAGTCATGCCTCGGGCGAAATATATGAATGACCCATTCGGTGGACACTACGCACTGAATTTTGATATCTATGGACATTTTACCTCACCGATCCGGCGACTGTCAGATCTGATCAATCATTGGATTGTGCACGAGAACGATGTTCCGGAGGATTTAATCGCGCTTTGCGATCAAGCCTCGAGTCGGCAAAAAGATGCTGAAACCGCCGAGCGATTGTACAAGCAGTTCCTTGAGGAGAATGGGCTGGATCCATACGCTGTGAATAATCGGGGTGTCGTGACGGTTGATGACGACGGGGTGACAATCAATCGTGAGGGTCTTCCCCCAGAGGCTCACGGGTCTTGACTAATGCTTATGAGTGAATAGCAGCGTTTCATCGTTATGTGTGGTCACACAGAGGTCTAACAGCATACTCAGTTCAAGACTATTATACTCATCCCTGCAGATAACGAGATCGTCAAATGGGTCATCACAAGCAGGACATGCAATAGCCACAGTATTTCGATACGTCGTCACACCGGCAGCCGATTCATGCGGTGTCAGCGAGGTTGTGAGATGTTCGTACTCTGAGTCGTCCATTACTGACATGCAAGGCACAACCGTTGATAATTCTATCTCCCGTGTTTGCTTGTCTCTCAACCATACAGACTCTTCGCCTGAATAACTGTTAAGGGTGTTAGACAAGAATTAACATATGAATGGCCGAAAAGAAACCTCTCAACCGACGTCGATTTTTACAGGCAACTGGGGTAGCAGCAACGGTCGGAATTGCAGGGTGCTCACAAGGAGGATCTGAAGATACGACCGAGACGAGTGGTCCGACAGGGACAGATATATCTGTTGAGTCGATTGAAGCATACCCCTACTCGCCTGGTGAAAATGATGTCCAGTCAGCCCAGCAGGTGATGGAAGCTGCTGGATATGGCCCGGATAATCGATTTGAATTGAGTTGGCTGCAGTATCAAAGCTCCACATGGGAAGAAATTGCAAATACCATCAGAGCACGACTTGAGTCGGCCTATATTGATATGTCGATTTCGCAGGCTGACTTTGGGTCGCTCTTGAGCCAGACTGAGAAGGGGAGTCACGAAGCGTTTACACTCGGATGGATTGCAGATTATCCAGCACCCCGGAACTTTCTTCAACTCGTTGACCCAGCAAATACGATCTACGATGCAGAGGGAGCGACACCGAATGGAGCACGTCTATTTTGGGATAAAAATGCAAGCGAGGATAACTCTGTCAGAGCGGTCTTATCAGAGGAATTCGATCGCATCCAGAATAACCCCGAAGGAACTGAAAGTGCAAAACAGATTCGCGATGAAGCCGTCCTGAACATCGAAGAGGCCATCTGGGCCTCTGCAGCACTATTACCGGTCTATCATGGTGTTAGCGATGCATTCTGGTACGACCGAGTTTCGTACGACCCACCAAAAGGTATGGGCGGGTCACGGGCAAAAGCGAATGTCTCTGTGGAGGAGTTAGCAGGGAAGTCACGACTACAGGGAATCTCGGCGACATTCAATTCGCTTGACCCAGTTGCTTCCGGCAATACAGCATCCGGTGGAAAAGTTATGAACATGTTCGATGCGCCGATGAACTATCCAAATGGTACGATCGAGGTTGAGAGTCTGTTGATAGAAGATTATACCGTTAGTGAGGACTTGACTGAATATGAGTTTACACTGAAACAAGGAATGCAGTTCCACGGTGACTATGGGGAGGTGACAGCTGCGGATATGGTATATTCGATTCGCCGTCTCGTTGAATCAAACAATTCGACAAACTCATACTTTACAAATTCAGTCTTGAATATTGAACGAGAAGTCGATGAGGATGGAAATGTAGTTCCGGGTTCTGTCGGTGTCGAGCAGACTGGTGATTACAGTTTTACACTCAAGCTACAGCAACCGTTTAGCAATGCACTCTCCGTACTGGCATACTCTGCGTTCTCGGTCGTGCCTGAGGGAATCGTTGGTGATATAGAGGGATATGAAGGAGACATGGAGTGGGAGGAGTTTTCCACAAACCCCATTGGGTCAGGGCCTTTCGAATTTGTTCGATGGGATCCAGGTAACGGCGGGTCCTTCCGCGTTGACCGGTTTGATGAGTATCATGGAGATGTCGCATCGATTGAAGGAATCGACGCACAGATCATTACCGACGAGACGGCAGCGTTCAACGCATTTCTGAACGAGAATGCTGATATAGCAGGTATTCCAACGTCCAAATTTGAGCCTGAGAAGGTATCGCTTGAGTCGGCTGACGGGGCACAAGAGCGAGGGACGTATGGTCCATTAGAGAATGAAAAGACAATAAACATGTCACGAACACCCACCATTGACACCTTTTATATTGGGTTCAACATGAGGAAAGTTCCAAAGCCAGTGAGACAGGCAATGGCGTATGTGATGAACCGTCCATCGTTTGTCGAGAGTGTGTTCAAGGGCCGTGGGGAACCAGCATATCATCTCACACCAAAGCAAGTGTTCCCGGGGGGAGCTGATAGCTATGTCCAACATTGGCAGGGGAACGAATAAATCATACAGGAGATTTCTTTACATGCCCGCACAGCAACCCGTCTATCAGCGTAGCCGTGTGATGAACTATTACTGTCCGAACAACCTGTGAACCGAGCACTCTACATTGTTAAGCGAATTATCTTAGCCATTCCAGTCGTTCTGTTTGGCCTGACGCTCACGTTTATTATTATGTATCGTGGACCGATCGACCCAGTGCTGTCAATTCTTGGACAGGATGCAAATCCTGAGGCAGCGAGACAGCTCCGGATTGCATTAGGGATAGCAAGACCAGATGGAACTCGAATTCCACTTTGGGAACAGTATGGGTTAATGCTCCGTGATATTATGACGCTACAGTTTGGTCAGTCGTGGATCGTTCAACGCGGCGTGTCAGTGACGACAGTTATTACTGGCCGGCTTGCACCGACACTGTGGCTTGGGTTTTGGTCAGTCATGGTCGCGCTCATTATCGGAATCCCCGTTGGTCTCTATGCAGGATTGAAGGCCAACTCCTGGGGGGACTATCTCGCTTCTGGAGGGGGGATTATTTGGCGAGCCATGCCAAATTTCTGGCTTGCAGTGATGATTGCCGGTAGCCTTTCCGCAGGCGGTATCCTCTCGTGGTATCGTGGGTTCTGGCTCGACACCGATGTGATCGGAACACCGGATGCGGTCAACAATCTCTTTCAAATGACACCCATATTCGATGGAATTCCAATCGTCAATGCAATCATCATTCCAGTGCCGGAGGTGCAGAATATGCTGGTCGCATTCAAGTGGATTCTTCCTGCTGCACTTGTACTTGGGTCGGCATCGATGGGGAACGAAATTCGGATCGGACGAACAGCCGTTCTTGAGAGTATTAACGCAAAGTACGTTGAGACAGCACGTGCAAAGGGATGCTCTTCTCAGCGTATTATCATCAAACATGTCGGCCGAAATGCCGTCGTCCCGCTACTCCCGGTTATTATGGGTGAGTTTTATCTCTTGATTGGAGGGTCAGTTCTCGTTGAACAGATATTCAGTATTAACGGCCTCGGAAATCTGTTCTTTCGAGCAGTTCTCGGCCCTGATATTCCAGTTGTCATGGCATTAGTAACTATCTTCATTCTGATTCAGGTCTCGTTTAATATCATCCAAGATATTCTCTATACGTACATCGACCCGCGAATTACACTTGAGGAGGCAAGCCGATAAGAATGTGTGCTACCTACACGCCTGAGCAAGTTGATGAATATGAGCAAGAAGAACTGAGTTCAATCTCTGATCGATTGAGTGCAAACCCACAGCCAGCACTTCGATGGGCAACAGTCATGACGGCACTCGTGGGAGTTCAATTTGGGGCATTCATAGGTGGGGTTCTCACTCTCATCGATGCAGCAGTTATTGCGATTACAGCACTGGTCGAGATTGCCGTGGGACTCATCTCGTCACCACTCGCCTCGGCAGTCGTTGACTTACAACGAATCGTCTCGGGAGCAATTGGCGGACTTCGAGATACAGCAGGATCGTTACCGACGCTACTCAGTCGTGAGACGATTCCGAATCAGGGATATCTTCAGTCTGCTGATGGACCGTGGACAGGGACGTTCATGGGCGTTGAACCTGCGATTGCGTGGGCCTTGCGTGCCATATTAATTGTTGGATACTCATTCGGTGTCCTCTACTGGCTATTTTATGGCTGGCAGGTGTTCAGAACACACTACCGACGGGCTTCATGGACACCGACAGACGATGTTATCGCGCGACTACGCGGCCATCGATGGGGACAATTCGGGATTTTCGTCCTCATTTTGTTCCTTACGATGGCAGTGTTCGGACCAGCACTCGGTCCAACGACAGTTGAGCAAAATATACAATCACCCTACAGCGCTCAGATGCAGTATTTTGATGCTGAGGATGGAGCGGTGAAAACCATCGCACCAGGAGACGCAAACTTCGAATCGAAGTCAAAAGGCTCAGTCGATCAGAATGTTGGTGTCATGCAGTATGATGCATATAACCGATTTCACCCGTTCGGGACACTCCCAAATGGCCGTGACCTATTTACGTTTATGATGGGTGGTGCACGAATCACGCTCATCGTCGCAGGATTGGCTATCGGACTGGGGACGCTCATTGCTGCTTCGTTGGCACTCATTTCTGCGTACTACAGAGGACGCATCGACCTCGGGATTCTAACCACAGCTGATGGAGTCATATCTATTCCAAAGCTTTTGCTTCTCATTATGATTAGTGCCGTGTTCGCCGATCATTGGATTGCGCAGGCACTCGATGGAGGGCTATTGCTGGCACTGATTTTCGCTTTCACCGGATGGCCGTTCCTCTGGCGAGCGATTCGTGGGCCAGCATTCCAGGTCGCACAAGAAGCGTGGGTCGACGCTGCGAAGAGTTTCGGCCAGCCACCTCGGACAATAATGCGTCGACATATGCTACCATACCTGACAGGATATCTCTTAGTGTATGCCTCGCTCTCGACAGGTGGTATTATTATTGGGCTCGCTGCACTCTCGTTTTTGGGTAATGGGCTTGGGATTACACCACCGACACCCGCATGGGGCCGGGCCGTCTCGCTAGGACAGAGTTACGTTGCCAGCCGTAGCTGGCACATTTCGCTTATTCCCGGGCTGATGATTGTGATCTTGGTAACGGGACTCAACGCCTTTGGGGATGGCCTCCGGGATGCGATCGACCCAGAGAGTGAGGGGACTCAAAATCAAGAACAAAATGCGACTGCGGGGACAGGAGGTGGTGGATAGTGGCTCAAGAGCAAACACCAGTTCTGACAGTGGATAATCTCCAAACTGTTTTCCAGACCGAGCGTGAAACTATCCGAGCAGTTGATGGGGTCAGCTTCAAAATCTTTCGTGGTGAAACTGTTGGCTTAGTCGGTGAGTCAGGATCTGGAAAGAGTGTGACTGCTCGATCAATCATGGGGCTTATCGAATCACCAGGGTCGATTCAGCCTCATTCATCGATTCGATTTAACGGAACAGAGTTGACCGAACTCGATGAGGCTGCGTATAATGAGATCCGCGGATCTGGTATTGGGATGATATTTCAAGATCCACAACAGTCACTAAACCCAGTCTATACCGTTGGAAATCAGATTACGGAGGCGCTCACGATTAATCGAGGTATTCGAGGAGCCGAAGCAACGAAACGTGCAAGAGAGTTGCTTGAGGCAGTCGCAATTCCCGACGCGTCGCGGCGATTAAACGAGTATCCCCACGAGTTCTCTGGGGGGATGCGTCAGCGGGCCGTCATTGCGATGATGCTCGCCTGTGACCCCGAATTCCTCATCTGCGATGAACCGACGACTGCGCTCGATGTCACAATTCAAGCACAAATTCTCGATTTACTTGAGGACCTCAAATCAGATCGAGAGTTATCGATTCTATTTATTACCCATGACATGGGGGTCATCGCAGAAATCGCCGACAGGGTCAACGTTATGTATGCAGGTGAAATCGTCGAGCGTGCTCCTGTCAAGGAGTTGTTCTCGAATCCAGCACACCCCTACACGCGAGGACTTCTGTCTGCAGTTCCAAGAACAACTGAAACCGGAAGCGCCCTGGAGACCATCGAAGGAGAAGTCCCAACCCCACATACCGAGCCAACAGACTGTCGATTTGCTCCTCGGTGTCCGAAAGTATTCGATGCTTGTGAGGAGGTTCACCCACAGCATGTCGACGTCGGGAGTGGAAAAAATCACACCGCTTCGTGTCTTTTGTATCGATTTCGAGATTCGGAGAGGCGAAACATTTGGGCTAGTCGGTGAATCAGGATCAGGAAAAACGACGCTTGGTCGAACGCTGCTGAAACTTGAGGCAGCGACTGAGGGCTCAATTGTCTATGATGGGACAGACATTACAAGCTTGTCTGGGTCGTCGCTCACAGAGTGGCGTCAGAATGCTCAGATTGTGTTTCAAGACCCTGAGTCAAGTCTCAACGATCGTCTGACTGTCGGAGCGATTATACGCGAACCACTGGAGGCACACGATTGGAGGACACCAACTGCACGGCGTCAGCGTGTAAGAGAGTTACTTGATGCAGTCGGCCTGACGCCTGCACATTATACACGATATCCACACCAATTTTCAGGTGGACAGCGACAGCGGATTGCGATTGCGCGCGCATTAGCGCTCAATCCGGAATTTCTTGTCTTAGACGAGCCGGTGAGCGCACTGGATGTAAGCGTTCAGGCTCGTATTATCCAACTGCTAGAGGAGTTGCAAGACGAATTCGGACTCACGTATCTTTTGATCGCGCACGATCTCTCAGTCGTTGAGCATATCTGTGATCGTGTTGCGGTCATGTACTTGGGAAAGATCATGGAAAAAGGCCCAACAGAGGCCGTCTTCTCGGAATCTGCTAATCCGTATACACATGCATTATTATCCGCAGTTCCAGAGCCAGACCCGACGAAGAATCCGAATCGTCTCACTCTTCGAGGGACACCACCGAGCCCAAGAAATCCACCATCTGGATGTGTTTTTTCGACACGGTGCCCAGCAAAGATATATCCAGATGTTAGTGCTGACCTCTCGTATGAACAGTGGGATGTGATCGAGCAGATTCGTGCTGTGTTACGTGAGCGGGCACGCGATTCACAAAGCCTCTCTGAGCGGTTTCGACGGCGCGTTGGTCTATATCAACCAACAGCGGGATTTGATGCAAGTATCGACGCTATTCGCGGTGATGTCAGCCTACCTGAGTCAGTCACTGAAACAATCGAATCAGCTCTTGCTACCGCCCGGGCAGGCTATCACCAACAAGCCGTCAGAGAGCTTGAAGAGACATTTAGTGGGATTTGTGAGAACGAGGTGCCAGCGACCCATGCTCAAAATGATGAGACCCATGAAAGTAGGTGTCATCGGCATCGCGACACATATACATCAGTGCAAACTGTCATCAATGAGCGATTTAATCACCGCTAATCAGGGGCGGGCATGGGGTGAGTTCCTCTTTTGGGTGAGTTTCGTGAGCGGGTTCGTCATCTTCGGCGCAGGGACTATTGCTTTGATTAGTGGTGGAGGCCTTCTCCAGCTCAAGTATTTCCTGTTTGGGATTGGGTTGATACTGTTTGGAATCGGGTCCTTTGGCATTCAACCACCGCCACCCAAACAAAGCCCCAAGAGTCGACAGTTGCGGTCTTTCAGTTTACAGAGCACGGATACATATCGCGCAGAGCGAATCCTCCGTCGTCTCGTCCCATTAGAGCTAAGTACGCTTACTGCTGCTGATTTCATCAGTCGTGACTGGAAGATATTTTGTACGGGTGTTTTGCTGTTGATCACTTCATTTGGACTCGAAACTCTCGGTGGTGTCAGCGTCTGAGCGACTGACATTTTTATTTATCTACGTTTTAGGTAGGCTATGAGTCGAATCGGTCCCAGAGATGATTCACATGTAGGTGGTATCAGCTCACCAGAGACAGAAGATAACGGACACTGGCAGGCAACACTCGCAGATGCAAAAGCAGTGTTGGACGCACGAGCATCTGATGAATTCAAAACGCTACTCATTCCGACAGATGCAGCAGCCGTCATTCACCCAGAGACGGAGACAACGACACCCGCTGGATTCTCCTACATCATCGGGTCGTCTCGTGCAGCAGAGCTGGGTTCATTCATGAGTGAGTGTGAGTTCACTGAGACAATTGTCTACAGTAAGGTTGCTGGGGCGCGGCGATATCAGCTTACTGAGTGTATCGACCCAAGCGCACAATGTAGCTGTGCGATTGTAGCGGCTATCGAGTTGGAATCATATCGAGAATGCATTGACGCTACCCAGTCGCGAGAGACACTGACGACGACGCTCAGACGTGTCGATGGTGGAGAAGTAACTCGAATCACTCATTCTAATCCGGCTGTCTTTGCACCATCTGAAGAAAGTGATTCGTGTTAACATAGACGAATAATGCGTTTCGAGCCTTCGTGGCGCTAGTTGCGCCTCACGTCATCACGGAACTGGTATATCAGTCGTCGGGAATACAATTTCTGTATTCAATTCAATTCAGAACGAGGAACAATCCCGTTCCGAGTGTAATGTCAGACTCCACACTGGATCAAATATCTGCATTTTCAACAGCTGATCCGTGAGTGCCGATGCCAAGCCAGGTTTGTCCCAGTAATTATCATTCACAGTCTCATGGTTGTTGTATTTCCCCACTGATGACCATGGCATGGCAATCCACCCCGACGTACTCTCCACGCTCAAACGTGAGGATTTTTTCCTACGCGCAATACGATACTGACTCACTGTGAATGTCGGTTATAGAGGGTTCACCTGGTTCGCACTGAAACAGATAGTTTTCGGCCTCGACTTTCTGTCATTTATCGAACTGGCTGATATAGCTCACTCAAGGATATATCGTGGTGGCCGAACGTATCCAAGCAGGGTCATGACAGTTATTTCACTCGCCAGTGGAAGCGCAACGCGAATGGGCCCAGTTGTTCCTGTGTAGACAAGCGCAACCGCAGGGAGGATCGCTGCCGGGAGAGCAACCACAAGAAAATGGCCGGTCAAATATAACGAAAGATACTGAATTCGTTCACCAGTTGCATTGGAGAATTGAACCAACGGTGAGGTATCTACCGGTGAATCCGCTTGCGTACTTCGACGATCAAGCTGAGACTTGATTGTCTGAACTGTCGCAGCGAGACGTCTTCCTCTGTCTGTCATGATAATTAGAGCATACGGGAAATAAAGCACCCATGGGACTGCCCCACGCATTGCATGCACGAGTGTTCCATCTGTTGCAGTATCAATTCGGTATGCGATGCGTTGCATGCGATAGAATAGATCCGTTCCGATAAGCGCCAATAACGGTGTCCAGACGAACCACGGCAGGACGAATCGAATTGGGTACAGTCCAATCTGTCTTTCCTGCGGGGCCACAGCAGGTGTTTCAGTTGCAGGTGGCGTCTGTGTTCGAGGTGGTGTTGGGGACTCTGCCTGCTGGGCAATACCGAGCACGCCTCCGGCTCCAGATTGATTATCAGGATCGGTGGGTGTCGTTGCCCGCTGTGGGGTTTGAGTCTCATTCGTTGCAGTCACCTGAGAATCATCATCATCGTCAAAGATATCCAAGGGAACGTTTCCATCATCATCATCCCTGTCTCTTCCATTCGCTCCATCTCTGTCTGCTGAGAGTCGATTCACGACCGTCTCTCGGCTAAAATTCTCCGCAAGAACACGCGTACTGGGGTTTCGAAGTGTTTCACTCGCATCTGCCTGTCGAAAAGAAAGCGCGTCGTTGAGGGTGCCGTCCCCGGGGGTGAGTGGCGCAGAGAGTCCTAGCTCTATCGTCGTGTTGTTAATCGTACTCGCGTCAGTGGTAGTATCAATTGTGACACTGTTTTGTGTCGAAGCACTCAACTCGAATGCTGTTTGGATGTCTTCTGATGTGCCGATGATCTCAATTGGCTGATCAAACCTCACAAGTAGCCTTTCCGGACTCCCACTGGGTACTCTCGCCTGTTGTGCGGTTGGCCCATCTAAGTTGTTTTCGACAGTCGCATTAGAATTCTCAGCGACCACTTTGCCGGTCGTGCCTCGAAGTGTATCACTGGCATTTCCCTGAACGAATGATAGGTCTCCAATCTGAGTACCGTCCTGTGGAACTACCGGAGCTGAAAGGTTTAATTCGATCGTAGACTGGTTCTGAAATACGACGGAGCCGTTTGTGTCAATTGTTACATTATTTCGTGTTGTTGAACTCAGTTTGAATGCGGTCTGGATGTCTCCTGCACTCCCGACGATCTCGACTGGCTCATCGAATGTGACTATGAGTGTCTGTGGACCTGTTGGAGGGATTGTAGCCGCCTGTATCGCAGGTCCGTCTAACTCATTCTCAACAACAACGTCAGAATCTTCGACTGCAACGTCTCTTGCTTCACCCCGAAGCGTATCGTTCGCGTCTGTCTGAGTAAAAGATACATTCCCGATTTGACCGCCGTCCTGTGGAACTACCGGAGCTGAAAGGTTTAATTCGATCGTAGACTGGTTCTGAAATACGACGGAGCCGTTTGTGTCAATTGTCGCATTATTCTGTGTTCTTGCATTCAGCTGAAATGCGTTTTGAATGTCGCCTGTGCTCCCTACAACTTCGACTGGGTTCTCAAACGTGACTACAAGCGACTGCGGGCGTTTTGATGGTATCGCAGCTTCTTGTACCACTGGCCCATTGAGATTATTTGTTATCGTTTCGTTTGAGAACCTGGCAGGCTCAGCTGTCCCGTTCTCCGCCCGTAGTGTGTCACGGGATCGGGTTGGGTCATATGACAACGTGTTTATACTACCGTCCTGTGGCAGTATGGCACCAGAGAGGTCTAATACGACCGAAGTTGCAGGAACGCCGATTCTGGCATCGTCGATACTGACATTATTAATCGTCTGTGCACTCAGGCTATATGAATCATTTAAATCGCCGTTTGTTCCGACAACTTCAAGCGTGGTATCGTAGGTGACTTCAATGACATCTGGATTTCCATTCGGGACCTGAACGTTCACGAGGTCGGGAGTTGGGTTTGGCTGCCCGATGACGAATCCCACTGGGGCGGTTATCAGAGACAGTGTCATGAAGCAGATGAAGGCGACAGTTATCAGATGCGTGGATACTCTTTCTCTGATAAAAGATATCATATTCGTAAGTATGTGTTAGCGATTGGACATCTTAATCGAAGGATAAAAATCCTTCTATAACTGTCGGGTTAGTGCTCTGTACCTTTGAATAGTGAAAGAATACGACTCAACTCGGTATCTGCAATACGCATTAAGTATCCACCGCGTAATATAATAAAATCCCCACTGTCTTTGAGTTTGGTCAATGGCAGTCGGAGTTCTGCCTCTCTACCAGCAATTGAGGTTGTGCCAGAAAAGATACCGAGTGTCGTCTCAGTCCCAAGGATTTGAATTGACTGTGTGTCAACCCGCTCACCCAATTTTGTATTCCTGCCCACCGCGTCTCCAAACTGTGACTGTGACTGGCGCAATACATCCGGCAGGTCCATTTCGCCGAGCGGATTGAACTCTTGGCCAATGATCGACACTGACGGGCTGCTAAATATGGCTGCAACGAGTTCGTATTCGGTTTGCTGAACTGTTGCTATCCGGCGATATGTTGTCAAATAATTGGTAGTAGTTACTTCCCTTTCTTGACCTCCCGCTGTCACTGTCCGTGTCTGGACAATTTCCTCACGGTTTTGTAATGTATAGCCCGTTTCTGAGAGGAGAGTTTCGTCGAAACGAGCAGGATTTGCAGCAAAGCTGAATTCCTGTTGTGTGGCCGCACACCCACCGAGCCCTATCACGCCAGTGGTTATCCCGGCCAAGATACGCCTTCTTGATAACATATTTATTTCAATGTAGAATGTTGATATAAATTTTCACTAGCTGAGCACCAAAGCCAACTGAGTTTGATTTCTCAGTTTTTGATCATTGTGAGCAGGCAAACCGGCTTAGAGTCCTGTTGGTGACGCGGACAGAAGTGCAACCTCACCCGTCCGGGAGTAAGACGTGGCCTGTGCGTTTGTCGTTGTGTGAGGCTGTAATGAATGCCAACTCAAGCGGTGCTGAGGACATCAAAATCGGCGAGAACACACGCCAAAACTGACTCTCATTCATCCTTCTGATTATAAAGGGTGTGAGATAGTCGCGGTCGACATACTGAGACACGTGATATATGTATTTTACAGTCGAAGTTCTCTCTGAGTCTTTAGATACCGTTGGTGGAGAGAATCGATAATGTGTATGACGTTCTAAATACCTAATAACGGCATCATCAAACCACCTCCAACAAGGATCCCAATGATGAGTGCACGATGGCCGCTATGCTGGAGGTCAGCGCCGGTCTTGAGCGCCTCAGGTATGAACTTCGTGATTACTAAATATATCATCGCACCAGCTGCGAAGCCAAATCCAAATGGAAGGAATGACTCAGCCCACGTTACGAAAGTAAATGCAATAGCGGCACCAATTGGCTGTGGGAGACTCGAAAATACGGCTGCACCGACCATACGCCATGTCGACAATCCCATAGCCCGCATTGGAATCGCAATTGCAGTCCCTTCTGGGATATTGTGAATCGAAATAGCGGCCGTCATAAAAACAGCAAGCACCGGTATTGAGACACCAAAGAGATCAAGCCCACCTTTAAACCCAAGTCCTGCAAATGACACACCGATGGCAACGCCTTCAGGAAAACTGTGAACCGTCAAGATACCGAGGATTAATATCAGTGTTTTTGCGTCCCCAGTGGCAACTGCTTTCGCCTCCAAGCGATGGTCATCGTGTCCTGATGTGATCGTTGATACACGATCAGTGTCGATATCTTCCGCCTCGGACGCCGTTTCACTTGTTTGACATACTCTGCTGTGCGCGCTCTCACGACGAGTGTTATCACTAATATCAATCCGATCAAGCAGACGGTCAGACGATTCAACTAGTACGACCCCAGCTAAGATCCCCCCGACGATCAACGTCGGAAACCGCTCAGAAGCGTAGTGTAATCCCTCATCAATGAGACCAAACAGCGACGCTGCTAACATAATACCAGAAGCAATTCCCCAGAGAATAACATTCCAATAATCGCTAAATTCATTTATAATAAAGAACGGAACTGCCCCTAATCCAGTTGCGAATGCTGTGATGAGGCCGGCAATAAACACTATTACGATGTTAGGAAAGGCCACTACACTCATTGTCTTGTTTTTGTCATAATTTTTCACTCTAGGACGTGCTTTTAGCAGAGCTAAATTCAAAGGAAATAATCCCAACCGTCATATTTCAGGGGCTTTGGAATTAAAGAACGTCACGTTTCGGGAAGATCAACCCGAGTAAGTTGATGAAATAGGGAACAATCTCTCAACTCGTCCAAGAGACAATTGACGAGCGGATGGAACCGACAGAAACAGAGCTTGCAGAAGCGTCAAACAGAAGATTGCACACGTAGCCGAAACGAACACCGGGGCGTCTCGGTCGAACGACGCGAACACCCCGGTGACCAGACCGCGAACCAAATCTACCCTGTCGTGTCCACCCGGTCTATCCAACCGAGGCTCATATAGCCGCGCTGTTCGGTGAGTTCTTTGGCGACATCGCAGTTTAGGTACAGATCTCGGTGTTTGAGCCGAATGTACCCGATGAACGTCTGGTAGAGGTCGCTCCCTCTCCCTGTCCCACTAATTGTGCGGAGAAGGCTCGTATCCAGAACGTGTGTGGTCGGGAACGGCGACAGGTGGGGCTCACTCATCGATGCGCTGGTATGGTGCCTGCTCAATCGCCAGGTCGTAAGCATCTATGTCGAACGTGACGTGGTCAAGCGTCGGACCGTGGTCTTTCACCACTGCGATGATTCCCTGCTTGACTACGATGTCCTCCACGGCAGGCTGAGGTCGTCTGCGACGCCGCAGGGCGTTGCCCATCAGGTAGTCGATCGTCGCCGTGGCGGCTGCTGCGAGAGCTGTCTTCCCGTGGCAGTCACCAAACAGTTTGAAGTCGTCATCGCCACTGGTAATCCCATAGATGACGATGATGGCAGGGCCGAGTTCAATAATCAAATACTTACCGGATGTGGAGACCACTGAGGGATCTGAAGATACCGGATAAGCAGAAATGGACTCGCCGGGATTTGAACCCGGGGCCTCTTCCTTGCGAAGGAAGCGATCTACCCCTGATCTACGAGCCCAAATAAGTGAGCACGCCTTAGCGAAAGCCACCGGAGTGGCCTCTCTCACTCAGACTCAGACTCAGACTCAGACTCAGACTCAGACTCAGTCTCAGTCTTCAAGAACGATTTCGATACTCACGTCGTTCGGTACCTGAATCCGCATCAGCTGACGCAGGGCGCGTTCGTCTGCGTCGATATCGATGAGTCGTTTATGAACGCGCATTTCCCAGTGCTCCCACGTTGCAGTCCCCTCACCATCGGGCGACTTTCGCGCAGGGATCTCCAGTGTTTTCGTCGGAAGCGGGATCGGTCCACTGAGTGCGACACCGGTTTTATTCGCGATTTCACGCACGTCATCGCAGATGTTATCGAGGTCTTCCGGACTTGTGCCGGCAAGACGAACGCGTGCCTGCTGCATTTATCGTTCGTTGACCTCAAGCACTTTCCCTGCTGCGATCGTTTGGCCCATGTCACGAACAGCGAACGATCCAAGCTCAGGAATACTGCTTGAAGGCTCAATACTGAGTGGCTTTTGTGGTCGAACAGTGACGACTGCTGCATCGCCTGACTGGATAAAGTCAGGATCCTGTTCTGCGACTTCACCCGATGCTGGGTCAAGCTTCTGATCGATCGACTCGATAGTACAAGCCACTTGTGCAGTGTGGGCGTGGAAGACTGGGGTATACCCCGCGGTGATGACCGATGGATGCTGCATGACAACGACTTGTGCGGTGAATGTTTCCGCAACAGATGGAGCTTCATCTGCTGGTCCGCAGACATCGCCACGACGAATATCATCTTTCCCAATACCGCGCACGTTGAATCCAACATTATCACCAGGTCCAGCCTGGTCAACCTCTTCGTGATGCATCTCCACCGTTTTTACTTCACCACCGACGTCAGAAGGCTGGAATGAAACATCGTCGCCCGGACTGACTGTTCCGGTCTCGACTCGGCCAACTGGAACAGTTCCGATACCCGAAATTGTGTACACGTCCTGAATTGGCAGCCGCAGTGGAGCGTCTGTTGGTGGTGATGGTTCTGGGAGGCTATTCAGTGCTTCGAGAAGGTTCTCACCATCATACCAATCAGTATTATCGGAACTCTCAGCAACATTGTCACCCTCGAATGCCGAAATAGGGATGTATGTCGCATCGTTTGCGTTGAACTGAACCTGCTTGAGGAGTTTGTTGACTTCACTCTTGACCTCATCGTATGAGTCCTCACTATAGTCAACGATATCCATCTTATTGATACCGATAATCAGTTCGTTGATACCAAGCGTTCGGGCCAGGAAAACGTGTTCGCGTGTCTGTGGTGCAACGCCATCGTCTGCTGCGACGACGAGAACCGCGTTATCTGCCTGTGAAGCGCCCGTAATCATGTTCTTCACAAAGTCACGGTGACCTGGGCAGTCAACAATCGTGAAATTGTATTCACTTGTGTCGAACTCTTGATGAGCAATATCAATCGTCACACCCCGCTCTCGCTCTTCTGCGAGGTTGTCCATCACATAGGCGAACTCAAATCCACCTTTTCCCTTCTCTTCAGCTTCTTCACGGTGTTGTTCGATAACATGCTCTGGGACAGATCCTGTCTCAAAAAGGAGCCGTCCTACGAGTGTGCTCTTTCCATGGTCTACATGGCCGATAATGGCCAAATTCTGATGTTGAATGTCACTCATGTATGTATCTCACGCGCTAAGGCGTTGTGTATTGGCAAATTTAGCCAGAAAGGGGTAAAACGATTTCGATACGTTAACCGGCAAAATGACCAAGAATAGACCGTTTGGAGGGTATTCACACACGGGATGCGCACATGAGTTCACTCTTACTTTGACAACGAAGGAAGTCGTCCGACATCTGCAAGCACAGCAGACGCCGTCTCTGACCCCCCTGCACCTCGCCCACTCAAATTGAGTTGACCTGCGTGTTTCGTCTCTATTTGGACAATATTCTGTGTTCCACTGACAGCTAACGCGGTGTTTTGTGGAACAAGTCGTGGACCGACTCGCACGCCTTCCGGGGAGGCCTCAGCGATCAGTCGTATTGTTCGTCCATCCTCAGCCGCTAACTCCAGAGCACTCCCTGGGATGTCGGTAATACCGTCGACGACGGCATCAGTTAGGGTATATTCATTCGTTCCCCCTGCCAACACATTCGCAACGATAACGCACTTCAGTGCGGCATCTGTCCCATCAACATCAAAACTAGGGTCAGCCTCGGCAACGCCCAAGTCCTGTGCCTCAGCGAGAACGTGCTCATAATCAATTCCCTCTGCTGCCATCCGCGACAGAATAAAATTCGCCGTTCCATTGAGCACACCACGAACAGCTGTGACAGTCGGGGGGCCGATATCCTCGATTGTTCCCATGACAGGAATTGCGCCACCGACAGTCGCCTCAAACCGGAGTGAACCCATGCTTGTATCAACGAGAGTCATTATTTCGCTGTATCGTTCAGCGATCGGCCCTTTGTTCGCCAAGACAACGTGGCAGTCGTGTTCTAATGCCCGACGCACATGTGTAAAACCCGGTTCAGCGTCACCAAGAGTCGTCGGGGTTGCCTCGATTAAAACGTCGTACTCAGTCTCGAATAACGTAGAGGGATCGGCGTTTCCGACACGGCCAGTAGTGTTCTTGTGTGCTGTAACAGCCGTGGTGTCAATTCCCTGTGGATTCGTTACTGCAGAGGTAGAATCCGCATATCCAGTGACCGTATATCCATACGAGGCCGCCAACTCAACAACGGCACTCCCAACTGCTCCAGCACCGAGAACTGCCAAGCGCTTGCTCTCGGTCATATCATCTCCTCGGTCAACGGTTCGATAACCTGTAAGTTCTTTTCAGTTGCGATCTCTCGAACCGCGGTCATTGCTGTGGCAGTCTTACCAGCGCGAGTGGCGATGCGTAATCGGGCACTCGAAACATCATCGTTGCCCTCTGGAGCGTTGAGTGAAACATCGGTCAGCGAAGAGGCACCACACTCTTCAATTCGCTCAAGCGTATCGGAAAGATCAGACTCGACAATGTGCCCGATCAATAAAATCACTGCTTGTTCAGTATACTGCTCCGCCCCTGCCTGAATAATATTTACTCCCTCGTCTCGCAGTGCAGTCACAATCGAATCGAACCGGTCCGGGTGGCACTCCAGATCGACTTCGACTGGGATGCGGCCACGTGGTGTAATATTTCCACGCTCGTGAAAAATAGAGAGAAGGTTACCACCATTATCTGCGATTGGACGCAGCGCAGCAAGTAACTGTCCGGGCTCATCAGAGAGTTCAAGCCGAACTGTATGTGGCTGCCGTCTGTTACCCCCATCAGTTTCAATCGCTCGGTCGTCGTCTGCAGTGCTTGCCAGCGAGTCAGTCTCACCGCCGCTCATTCATCGGACACCTCGCTCAATCGTGGTTCGGCTTCTATCGTCTTCGACACAAATGTCTTCGTGTCCGCTTGCGTGTCAAATCGACAAAGAAGCCGAGTGGTGTCCACCTGCATACACGCTGGTCAACGGGGAGGTAATATAAACATTCATTGATACCTCCTCGATCTGCAGAATAAAAAGACTGCATGGGCCGCCGATGTCGACGCTTAGAATTGATCGACAGAACTTGGAAGTTCTAACTTTCTACCCTTTCGCTCTCGAATATCCATGATAACCTCGCGTTGGAGATTATCCACGAGGACGCGGAATCCAGCGTTTTCGGTATTCCAAGAGGCACGGCCTTCGGTTGCAGATCGAATGTCTGAGGAGAAGCCAATCATTTCTTCAACTGGAGCAATCCCCTCAAGTACCATGAGATCGCCTTCTTGATACATATCGTCGACTCGGCCTCGTCGACCTTGGATTTCGCCGGAGGCCGGCCCCATATGCTCGGCTGGCACGTCGATGCGAACATCCTGAATCGGCTCAAGGAGTTTGATATCAGCATCAATGAGTGCCCGGTGCACAGCGTCACGAACGGCTGGGATGACCTGTGCGGGACCACGATGGATCGTGTCTTCGTGGAGCTTTGCATCGTGTAGTCGCAACAGTGCACCCTCGGTCGGTTCGTTTGCGAGAGGGCCATCATCGAGTGCTTCTTCGAGGCCTTCAACCACAAGTTCCATTGTCTCATTGAGATGTTGGATTCCCTTTGTATTGTCAATGAGGATATTTGCTCCATGGATTTGCTCGATGTTTTGTGAAGTCTCCTTATTCATGCCAGCTTCTTGCAGCGCCTCTCTGCGCTCTAACTCAGGCATATCCATAGACACCTCTCCCCGTTTGATTGCCGCTATGATGTCATCCGCGAGTGGCTCAACAGTAAAGTAGAACTTATTATGTCGATTTGGTGAGACACCCTCAACTTCTCGCGATTCATTTTGTGGGGCCTCACGGTAGACGACAATCGGCTCACCAGTCTGTACGGGAATTCCCTGGTTCTTCTGGATACGTTGTGTAATAACTTCAAGATGAAGTTCACCCTGTCCACTAATGAGGTGCTCGCCCGTATCTTCGTTAATTTCAACCCGAATGGTTGGGTCCTCTTTCGCCACCTGCTGGAGCGTTTCGATAAGCTTCGGGAGGTCATCCATCTTCTCTGCCTCGACGGATTTCGTGATAACTGGCTCCGAGATGTGTTCAATCGACTCAAATGGTGTCATTTCGACTGATGAGACAGTTGAGCCAGCTATTGCATCACCAAGGCCAGTTACTGCTGCAATGTTGCCAGCTGGAACCCCGCGGTCAAGTTCTTCTCGTTCACCACCCATGAAGATACCAACTGACTGGACACGATTTTTACCTGCTGTGCCTGAGACAAACAGTTCTTGTCCCTGTGTAATCGTTCCACTGAAAAGTCGTCCAGTGGCGATTTCGCCCGCGTGCGGGTCCATCGAGATATCAGTCACCATGAAGACGACTTCGCCTTCTTCTTCGACATCGCGCATATCCAGTGCAAGCTCACTATCTGATTCGCCGCGCCAGACCTGTGGAATACGGGTTGGCTGTGCCTCGTGTGGGTTAGGGAAGTGCTCAGCCACCATATCAAGTACGACATCCGAAAGTGGTGTCTGCTCGTGTAGTTCTTTTCGCTTGCCGTCGCGTTCCATCTCGATTATCTCTGGGAACCCGACATCAGTTTCAATCATCGACGGTGCAGAGACGCCCCACTTGTACAGAGCTGATCCAAAGGCGACTGTTCCGTCTTGAACAGACACGGTCCAGTCGACATCTTTCTCTTCGGTCATCCCACGAATGAGTTCGTTCACGTCGCTAATGACACTCTGGAGACGTTCTTGCATCTCCTGTGGGCCCTCTTGTAGTTCTGAAATAAGTCGGTCAACTTTATTGATGAAAAGCGCTGGCTTCACGCCCTCACGAAGGGCCTGTCGCACGACTGTTTCGGTTTGTGGCATTGCTCCCTCAACTGCATCAACAACGACCAGCGTGCCGTCAACAGCACGCATAGCACGTGTTACGTCGCCACCAAAGTCGACGTGACCAGGCGTATCAATAAGATTGATCAGGTGATTTGTGTCGTCATACTCGTGCGTCATCGACACATTTGCTGCATCGATGGTAATCCCACGCTCTTGCTCGTCCTCTTCGGTATCCATCATGAGGCGTGTTGCCTCCCCCTCGTCGGCAATCATTCCTGCTCCGGCCAGCAGGTTGTCTGTAAGGGTCGTTTTCCCATGATCAACGTGAGCTGCGATGGCAATATTCCGGATATTTTCCGGGCTATCCATCAGCTTCTCACACTCTTGTACAATCTTCTTTCGTCGGCCCATTATAATGATTGATATCGGCAGGAGGGTCAAAAGGATAGTGTTTTCTCAATCATGAATCTGGACGTTTCAGCCGGCGTTCCGGCGTTGCATGAAAGTTCCGCATAATTCTGAGATCAGTTGTCGACGCAAGAGTCTTACTCTCGGATATCGTGATAACAATAACCATGGATGTGCACGTCCGGGGCCTTGGCCCCGCAGAGCCCTTCTTAGGGGCCGCCGAGTTGTTTGAAACTGAGCGTGACCTGCAATCGCCAGTCTATGTGGATGTGCAGCCAAATCCTGATGAACGAACGTGGACTGCTCATCATGCTGATCATCATGTACTCAATATTTCTGAAAAGGCAGCCCGAAGCGCAATGGCTCGTGAACTAATCGTTCATGAGCTCTCACACATGGCGCGGAACGAAGAAGGACATGCCTCACATCATCTCCCGACCGAAGAAGCGCTGTACTTAGCACTGGCAGGCAAGTCAGTTGAGCAACGTAAAATCGCACACTGTTATCAGATTGCCAATCATATGAAAGATATCTATGCCGATGACATCACGCTCACAGTAACAAGTGAACAAAAATTACTCTCATTTTTAGAGTCCGAATTGGCAAGGGCCGTCGCTTCAGCTCCTGACCCAGCGCCGTGGCCAAACTCGCGACTACTCACTGCTGGGGCTGATCCTGAGATTACTGCAGTGAACGCAGCTTTCGCATTGGCGCTCGCAGAACGGCACAATCTTATCGAGACAGATCATCGACTCTACGATCTTGCGCATGCGGCAACAAACGATGCGCCATCAATTGATGTAGCAGCATTTCGACGGCGCTTTCGGTCCCTCGGAGAGGACCCAACGACAAGTGAATATCGGAGCGCGCTCGTCGAATTAACACGCGCATATGCGTTAGATCAGTCACCACAATCGCACGCTGCTGATTGAACCCAACTTTAGCGTGCTGCTTCAGCGACGCGCTCGGACTCTTCTTTTTGACCGATTGCGTATGACTGGACGTCATAGTTCGCTGCTCCCATTAACACTTCAGCAAGAGCATCTGCAGCACTCTGTGGAGTCTTGTACGAACCACGATGTGTTCCTTCTGCAATGAACTTCAATGCCTGGTCGACACGCCGTTGTGGTGCCACATCAACAGCCTGCGGCACGGAGATTCCACCGTATTTTAGCCGGACAGTCTCCTCTCGAGGAGCGGCATTTTCGACGGCCTGGACAAGCAGCTGAACTGGATTATCATCGGTGCGCGCATGTATTTTATCCAGCGCATCTTTGACAATGTTCATGGTCTTTTGTTTGTGCCCAGTGTTGTCTTCGGTCTGCATCAGCCGGTTGATCAACCGCTCAACAACGCTAATATCCGACTTTTGGAACTGTTTTGAGGCATGTCGGCCCATCGTGTGTGAAATCGGTGTTACCGTCAAATACCGTTGTGTCGATGGATCGCTGTATTCGATTTCGGAGACATCCCACACGCCGAATAAGAGTGCCTGTGGACCAGTGCTTTCACCCTCTGTTTCGACCTCTGCCTCGTCGTCAGCGTTAACAGATTCGCTCTCAGACATCTTAGCGTACCGGCTTTTCTGCGTTTCCACGGACAAGTTCAATCAGTGAAACCCCATTGACCTTTTCGACTTTGTAGTTGACACCCGAGAGGTCTCCCATCGCGCGACCCTTCGCACCTCCGATGCCAGCGATTGTCACTTCATCGTGCTCGTCAATAAACGAGATTGCTCCATCCCCGGGGCAAAATGCTGTGACTTGCTTTCCATTTTTGATGAGTTGGACACGCACACACTTTCGGATAGCCGAGTTCGGTTGCTTTGCTTCAATACCAACTTTTTCAAGAACGATTCCGCGTCCTTGGGGCGCACCCTCAAGAGGGTCAGATTTTGCCCCAAGGCCGCGCTCGCGGCGTGCGTACTCTGAATCAGACCAACGTCGCTTTTGCCGGTCCTTCTTGAGTTTTCGCGCCGCATACTTACCGTTAGCCATTATATCCAGATTTACTGTGGGAACTACTTAAACATCCCTCTTCGATATGTGTGAGACGGCCCAAATGGCGTCGATAAGCAGCTCTCGCCGATTGTTAGCGCGTTTGAGCCGTTGAACACACTGCTTGTCGTTTGAATGGGTTGTATGAAATGTAGTGAGCAACTGATATTCTCCATCGCGCCAACGCGAAGGAATCCTGAGCGGGTTTCGGGTGCCAGTCCCAGCAAGCCTCAACGGTGCGAATCTGTGTATGGCTCATATACCC
>UEYZ01000017.1_pt1 | contig 35568 bp, 37 predicted proteins | sample 1903591 | NCBI WGS metagenome assembly UEYZ01 (sample SAMEA4776352, study PRJEB27445) | saltern metagenome | biome: Hypersaline environment; feature: solar saltern; material: Pellet | place: Spain | collected 2014-08 | depth 0 m | reverse complement strand
GGAGAATCGACACGAAAAAATCACGCCGCAGACTGAATCCAAAAATGGTATGTATGACAACTGATATAATACACGTGTCTTTCTCAGTTGGTGAGCAGTGTCAGGTTCCTCTGCCGCTGAATAGTCGACCCAGTCGATCAAGAAACCCTGTTCCAAATTCAGGGGTAACTGTCTCCCTTGCTATTCCTTCCGCAACCGAGAGAATCGCATCTGTATACTTAGATCCCTGTGATGAACTGGGAATCTCAACGGTATCGGCAGTTGTCGCCTCCGGAAGTGAGTACTCAGCGTTTTCAAGAGTTCCAAAGTTCGAAATAACGAAGTCAGCCCGTGAGCCAATATCGCGCATCCGCTCTCGAGTCCGCTCAACAGCGATTGAGCCTTGTATGGTGGCTGGTGAAACAATCAACGCCTGCTCAGCCCGATTGACGGCTGCAATAGCGAGGTTAGTTGCTAAAGGCGGGACATCCACGAGCACCCGGTCACTCAGGTGAGCAGCTTCGGTCAACAGGTGTTCAAACTCAGTAGCTGCCTCTGGTGTCTGTGCCCGTGCGAGTTGTTCAAACGAGGAGTATGCTGCGACAACGTTGACCTGACCTTCTACAGTTTGTGTTGTGGCAACTTGCCGAACGGCGTCGGTGAACTCATTCTGATCTGGAGCGCTACACAGTGATGTGACATCTGGCTCAATCCGATCTGAAACGTATCCAGCGAGTCCTTGAGTTGCAACGGCTGCATCACACACCGTGACGACTTCGCCTGCAGCAGCGAACAAAGCCGCTATTTCGACCGTCGTTCGGGTCGTTCCTGCGCCTCCAGTCGCGCCAACGAATGCAGTAATCGGTGCGGTATCATGCACTGTCATGATACTCTATCAGACCATACTCATATAAAATTGAGATGACTGCCCGTGAGAGTGCAGTCTATATAGATTCAACCAGCATATGAGTGACTTTCGCCACCAGATGAGTCCGGCGACTGAACCAACAACCCTGCTACAAGGCATAGATATGTGTGCGCGGATACAGTATATGCCACTTCGACCGAGAGTAAAAAGCAAGGCGATTATGCTGACCGTCACACATCAATCAAGCGAACTGAAGCTCCTCAACGGGGACGAGCAATAGCTTCGTGGCAGAGCCACTGACTGTCCAGCAGATCTGAGACACTCACTCATCAGGATTGACCTGCTCGGTGAATACCGGATAAGAGGCCAGCAGCTTGAGCAACGAGATGATGTCTCCAGCCGACGCTAGTTGCTTGAGGGTAGGTAGTTCAGCGAAGCGAGATAGTGAGAGTTCCACGGGTCTTGACCTCCTCCAACGGCTGAAGCTGTGGGATTCCGCGAAACAGGTGTTCAGGTTGCGTGTTTCCCCGGCGGTGAAGCACGCCTTCGCGCCTCCGTCAATAGTGACCGCTGATGATGACCGCGAGCGTGCTTTCCAACGCGTGTCGTGGGGTCAAAGCCGCCCTCTCATCTGCACTGCACATGGCAGGCAATCACAAAGCAGTCGGCACAGTGTTTGGCGTGCTGGGCTACACAGTTCACGTCGCCCAAGGTGTTACGCCATGCTTGTCTGGCTTATTAGCTGACAGCACGTCAGAGTGATGTTCTGTCGCACGTGAAACGTGTAAACACTCGCCGGTGAACACCATCGATAGAAATCTCATGTTTGTGACTCTTCACCCGTATTGAATGGAATATCCACTTGAGCGTGTGAACGCCGACTGGTTCCTCGTCGTCGTGTCGTCTGCTTTATCGATGGGCTTTCATCTCGCTACACCGCTGTAATTGGTCAGGATCTGATTGTCTCAGCAATCGTTTCAAGCTCAGATTGACCCAAATCAGGGCGCTGATTTACGACAGCATGAATTGGACTCCCATTATCATCCTCAAACCGAGGGATAATATGAATATGTACATGCGGAACTTCTTGCCCTGCTTCGCTTCCATCATTCACCCCGACTGTTGTTGCATCAGCTTCAACTGCCGACTCGATTGCCGGAAGCAGCTTGTGGACTGTCGTCCAGAGATCTATTCGGGTTGTCTCAGGTACGTCTGTGAGTCGTTCGTATGGTTCATGCGGAACCACCAGTGTATGTCCGACTGCGAGTGGATTCGCGTCAAGAAATGCAGAGATAGTATCCGACTCATACACCATGTGGCTGGGGATATCGCCGGCTATGATCTGTTCAAAGACGGTTGGGGTATCCATATCTTAGATTTGTGTGTAATGATACAAAGAGTATTTTGGCTCACATCAACTGCCCTCCAGAAACGCTCCAATCACGGGGGCCGCTGAAACGACGCTTACATCACGCTCAAGTGTATCTGTGGCGATAATTTGTTCAACGCCAGCGGTTTCAAGTTTTGTCCGAGCGTTCTGAACTAACAGTGGATGAATACACGTTGCAAAGACACGGCTGGCACCGGCATCATTTAATAAATCAACTGCCTGACTGAGCGTCGACCCCGTGGCAATTATATCATCCACAACTACCACATCTCGGTCAGACAACTCCGTGTCCCGCATCGTGAGATCAACCTCTTCTCCTGAGTGACGCGTCTTGAGGAAATAATCTGTTTTCCCAGATCCATATGAATCACGAACGCGAGTAGCCAATTCTACTGCGCCTGCATCCGGTGCTAAAAAGAGCGGATCACAAAGTGTCGTGGGTAACGCATCTGCCAACAGATGTGCAGTAGAATAGATATTCACTGGAACATCAAAGTAACTGTCTAAGTTGTCTTCATGTGGGTCGATGAGAATAATATGATCGGTCGTTGTTGAGACTGCACGTGCCATTGCTCTCGCTGAATTCGGCTCTCCAAACTTGAAGGCCTGGTCTTGTCTTGCATAACTCATGTATGGAATAACTGTCACTACCCTTTCAGCGCCTGCTTCGCGAACAGCATCCTGTAATTGCAAGAGTTCGATCCACGCCCTGTCCGACTCCGCACTCCCAATTATTACTGCAGTGTCGCTATCGAAATCAGCGACCCGACACAGTCTCTCCCCATCCGGAAACTGCTGATAATGAACAGTCGCCAGTGGTATCGACTGTGCTTTTGCAACCGCCGCCGCAAGTGCCTGTGATGCAGAGCCCGGAACAATCATATCCACATATCGAGAGTCATTACAAAATGACCTTTCGGCTTTCGTTTTGCTCATCAAATCCCGACTGGACCGGTTCAGATATGCGCTGATCGTACTCAAACACACAACGGGCAAAACACCGAGAGTGAAACCATATGGGTATCTCTGAGCAGAAATACCGACATTCTGTCATGCGAGCATCTCAGTCTTTGCCAGACTAATCTGAAGGGGTCTTTGCCACGATGCCGGATCGAATGGATCCTCAGATTGGATGAGCCAAGCGCTTTGAGGCTTGATCCCAAGAGCAGTTCACGAGAACATCTTGATGATAGCTTGAGGTAGCACAACGGAGCTTGAGACAGAACGTGGCAATCGCACAGCATGGATGTGAGTCACATGCCTGTTGGCGACCATGTCAGGAAAGATTGTTATTCCACTTGCTGGACATTATGTTCTGCGTCAGCAAGATGCATTGTGACATCCTCGCCCGCGGTAAACGGCGGGGCTTCCTACAAGGGAAGCCTCGTTTCGAGAGGGGTTTCAGGACTGAAAGGCCACAAGCGTCGTCTGTCCGGGTTTCGGACTCGGCGTGTGGTGTCCTGTGGCGGTGTCACAACCGCTCCCATCCTGTGGCGAGTCATCGCCTACCGATTTCCAAGGCAGGCTCTCTCCCCACGGGTCAAGGCGACCAGCTATATTGGCCGCCGTCGCAAGATCGCGACGCGATCTTGCTGCCCGCCAGACGTCGTCTGGCGACCGCGTTGATGTCTGCTTGATATTCCGATACCCAACACTCGTCGTTCGTACACCTGAATTCTGCTTGCGAACCCCGTCGACCAATATGCTCGCAGGCATGGCACGTCTGCGAAGTGTAGGCATGGTTCACGAATTGAACCGGAATGCCAGCTTCGGCGGCCTTGTCCTCAATCCGATCAGTGAGCCGAGCGAACGCCCATCCATGCAGTCGACGGTTCATGTACGCACCGTAATCCAGCCGCTCACGGATGTACGACAGGTCTTCGAGGACGATAACCGGATCATCGAACTGTTGGGTATACTCAACAGCCTGTCGAGACGCCTGCTCGACAATATCCGTCAAAGCGTTCTGGTAGTGGTCGAATCGGTTATCACGTCGCCACTCTGCACAGTCGCGTTCTTGCAGGCGTTTCAGCGTGGTGTGCATCTCCTTGCGGAGCTGTCGAGCGCGAGAACCGTCGAACAGAAACGGCTCTTTCGGCGTTCCGTTCTCCGTGAGGGCACAGCCCGTCAGGAGTTTGGATTCGCCGATGTCGAAGCCAACCGGTGTTGGGTCATCCGGCATCTCGGCGGCTTCGATCTCGTATTCAACAGTGACGTGCAACACCCAGTTCGTCCGGTTCTGTTGCAGCCGGAACTCACCGGGCGACAGCTCGCCGTCGAACAGGTCGACCCAGAGATCGCACTGTTGTGGATTGATCCGCAGCGGAATCCAGAAGGCGTTGCCACGCCCAGGCTGCGGCACACGCCAGCAGAACTCATGTCGGCGGTCATCGGATTGATCGAGACAAAAGCCTCGGTTGGTGAATCGAACCGGATGATCGTCTCTGAGTTCCGAAGCGTTGTACGTGTCACGCAGTTTCGGCACGTAGCTCTTGAGAGCGTCTTTGGCGTAGGACGTGAGACTGTAGGGTGTCACAATGTCGTTGACTGCCGATTGGGTATCTGCGCCACTCTCGAAGGCGTCTTCGAGGGGATGCCGGTAGGTCGCCACGGTTCGGTGAAGCCGACGCTCTTTGTGCGCCGTAGGTGGCGCGAGCGTAGCTTCAAGCGTCTTCGTGGCGGTGGTTTCGGCAGTCATCCGACAGTACAGTGTAGGCAACCAAAGCAAATAAACACACAGATAACACACATATGCATGGTCAAATCAATCCGAGTAGAGGTAGAGGACGATCAGCACGAACGACTGAGCGAGATCAAAGACCGACGCGGCTATACGTGGAAAGGATTGTTGCTGGAAGGTGCGAAAGCACTGGACACCGACGACACCCAGTAGTGGGACAGACAGCCAAGTGTCGCATTCCTCCCCGCCGCAAGCGGCGGGGTTTCCTGCTTGTAGAAAGATGTGTCAACTGCTGAATATTATTGGAACTGTATTTACACTCAAAGAAACTCTCGGACATCAGTATACCACATGTCATGATAGTCGAGTTCACCAATTCGCTCTGCGATTGCGACCGCTAAGACGTGCCAGCAGTGTTGAGTCTTATCCTCGGCGTCAAGGTTATACTGACTATCCTTACAGGTACAGCGAGCTGCCTCGATAATATATTCGTCCTCATGACCAACAACAATCATGAAATCATTATACTTTTTTATTCGATTCTCTGAGACTGCTTCGACTGCTCTCACGCCACGCTCTCCATGCTGCTCGACTAACCGGTCGACGGCTGTGGGGATGAGCTCGCCCGCAGATGCCAGCTGAACTGCCCACAGAGCCTCTTCACTATCTGTCCCTGTCGGGACTGCGTATGGTGGCTCAGCATCCGTATCTACTGAGCTCGAATCAGAATCCTCTCGCTCTCCGTCTGCCACGACCAATGCTATTATCGACATTGACTAAGTCTCTCCGATGCCCGGAGATTGATTCAACTCGCATGCGTCTAACGCACTGATTATGTTACCCCATCCCACCTGTGTTGTCTTCAATATGAATCTTGACTATCTCTCGGTTCATAGATGTGTGTTAGCCATACCGTGTGGTTTTTGCTATGACCTTCCTACCGCTTGCCTATGGAGGTTAACGAGGGGGAAGTGATAATCACTGTCCCGGAGGTTCGTGATGGCGCGAGTGAGGGGACTGGATCATCAGTATTTTATAACCCAACGCAAGAACTCAATCGAGATATTACTGTGGCTACTCTTCGGGCATATCGAGCGCGACAACCACAGGTGGAAACGTATCTTGATGCGATGATGGCAAGCGGTATTAGAGGGGTGCGCGCAGCCACTGCCGGATTTCAGGTATCTGGGACGGATACAGACTCTGCGGCCGTTCAGTTGGCTCGAGAGAATTTTGCACGAAACAACGTTTCGGGAGATCTGCGGCAGGCTGATGCGAATGTCGCGATGCATCAAACCCGATATGACATTGTTGATCTCGACCCGTTTGGAACCCCTGCTCCGTATCTCGATGCCGCCTTAGCAAACACTGCTGGGCTGGTTTGCGTTACCGCGACTGATACTGCTCCGTTATGTGGCGCCCATCAGGATTCTGGAATCCGCTCTTATGGCGCCGTTCCACAGAACACAGAGTATCATCCAGAAATGGGATTGCGGACCCTCCTCTCAGCGATAATTCGAACCGCAGCTCGCCACGACAGAGCCGCAGTGCCGATTCTCTCGCATGTCAGTCGACACTACGTTCGGACATACGTTGAAATTGAAGCTAGTTCGACGGCTGCGAATGAACGTATTGCATCGCTGGGATATATTTATCATTGTGAAGACTGCCTCCATCGCGACGCAGAGACTAGTCTCATCGCACATCCACCGTCACGGTGTGCTGCATGTTCAAGTGAACGCATACTAACTGCAGGACCAGTCTACGTAGGCAAAATATGCGATCCGGAATTTGTTGCGGCAGTTTGTTCGGAGACTGATTCACGCTTGGCCACTGCGAATAAAGCGAGACGTATTCTTTCGACGATTCAAACGGAACTTGATACCCCGACACACTATGACCAACACCGGCTGTGTAAACTCTGGGGCCGATCCGCAAGCGCGATGGATGATTTTCTTGAAGACCTGCACGAGAGCGGTCACTCAGCATCACGAGCACACTACTCTGGAACAGCGTTCAAAACGACAGCATCGATTACAGAGATTCGCTCAGCAACGGGCAGCTGACTCGGTTGAAGACCGACTCTCGTCTCGCGAGGAGTGACTCCATGACCACACGAGATTATTGTGTGCATCTATACATATCGGCAGCTACAACATCAGCGGGTGAATGTCTCAAAGCAGACAATGGGCGCGGACGATGAGCATACGGGCAATTCAGACCCGGCGGATGCAGGTGATCAACCGGATGAGACAGCCACTTACGACACGACAGAGCAGTCCTCCAACAGTCTAGCGGCCGAGGTTGAAACACTCCGCGGAGAGGTTGAGCAACTCGAATCAGTGGTTGAATCGCGAACGATAGACCGCTCAGATTTAAAAAGTGAACTGGAGGAATATGTGCGCTCACGAGTTAGACGCAGCAAGGCCCGTGGCTGGGGGCCATACCTCATTTTGTTATATGGGAGTCTCACCTCAATTGCTGCTTTCTATCTCCTCTCAGACCTCGTGGCTATCCTTGCAATGATAATCGTTTTCCTCTCTACACTCGGGCTCTACGTTCTGTTTATTCTCATTGGAGTGACGCTTCGAGTGCTCGGAACACCGACTCAGGCAGCGCGTTGGTACCGTAACCGCAGCGAGTAAATGCACCAGATGTCTGCTCTTCGGTTAATGTGGATGCGCGGTGTTGGCGAAGCTGAGTTCGCGAGTGGTCTTTCGACGTCTACACAGCTGGTTTTTTGGATACTCACGCACCTTGGAAATCCATATGGACTGCTCGCAGTGGTTTTATTACTCTATGTAAGTGGCCCCAAATTGGGGGTCACACCACAATATGCGCTGTGCGTGCTTGCCTGTGGATTGATTGCAGTTGGTGTGACAATTGGGCTCAAACATTACTTTTTGCTGGCCCGTCCACCGACCTCGTATCGGGGCGGCTACGGATTTCCGAGTGGGCATGCATTCGGTGCAACAGTCTTCTGGGGAGCGATCGGAATCTTGTCGGCGCGACAGGGCAGACGAGCACGAGTTGCTGGAGCCATCTGCGTTATTCTGACTGTCGCCGCTTCACGCGTTATCCTTGGCGTCCACTATATCATTGATGTTATTGTGGGGATGACATTGGGTGCCTCTGTTCTCCTCGTCGCGGTCACGCTTCCGACGTTAGCTCGGCGTCACGGCGCTTCCTCACCAACTCGCGTCTCACTGAACGTGCTGTTCGCTGTGGCAATACTATCTAATTCGACTGCGACGCTATTTGCTCCGGGACGAAGCGAGTTGTATATCACTCTTGGTATTGCACTCGCAGTATCGGCTGCACTCTGCAGGCAGGACAGGAGTTTCATTCCCGGATTCCGCTCACATGCTTTCCCACCACTTACTGTCGCAATCATCATACTTGCTGCCAGCGGGGGATTAGTTATGACACTGTATCAAGCTCAACTGAATGGTCTGATGCTGACGCTCTGTGGAAGTGGCCTCACTGGTGGTTGGCTATGGTTTGCTACAATAGTGCGCACCTGACTCACGCACAAATATCTAAGAGCATACAGAAGAGTCAGTATCAGGCGGCTGATAACAGAGGTCACAACTCGATATCAATGATTACAGGACGCCGTTTCGCGCAGTTGATTTCATGCTCTATCGTGGCGTACTCACTACGCAATTCAGAAAGTTTGTGTGGCTATCGTATAAACTAACCTACACCTACTTCGCTCGGAGGCAATGGCCCCGCTCGCTTCGTTGAGGGTAAGCGCTTTGACGTTGACTCCCGTCCTATGCCCAGATGAGGCAGGAAGGTCGCACTCCTCACTCACGTTCAACCTCCCGCGATTCAAGCGCACGTCTATGGGTGCGCCTCTGTCGTCTTCGTTCTCCCGACCCCGGAGAACTGAAGCCCGATGTTCTTCGCAGCGTTGTAGTCGGCGTGGCTCTGGTAGCCACAAACCAGACACTCAAAGTCCTCTCCATAGCGGTTGTCGTCGTGGGTAAACCCACAGGTCAAACACCGATTCGAGGTGTTCTGTAGGCCTACTTGAACGGCTCCGACGCCCTGCTCTTTGGAGTTGTATGCGACGTACTCGTAGAGGTGGCGAAACGCCCACAGATGGTGCCCATGTTTGAGCATCGCTACATGAAGATACCAGTCGCCGTCGCGCCGATGAGTGTCGCTTCTATTTCGCTTGTTTTGTTTTCGATTCGACCCCGTTCTGCGAGTGGTCAAATCGTTCGTCAATCCGCCACTCGGCGGCATCCCGTTCCTGTCGCCGCTGGAGAGTCGTGAATATCTCTTTGCGGAGGTATCGCGCTCGAGTGCACGAGCATCGGCTTCCGACGTCGCGTTTGAAGGCGTAATCAAGGCGCTCTCACCTCCGTCGAAACCGATGCCTGTCTCATTGTTTAGGTCCGAATCGACTGGTTCGTCGAGTGAGTATTCGACGGTGACGTGCAACTTCCACGACATTCGGTGTTTCTGTCGCCGGAGTTTGCCAGCTGTCGCCTCATCGTTCAAGGGATCAGACCAGAGAGATTCCTGTTCTGGGTTGATCCACGACGGAATCCAAAAATTCGTTCTTCGTTCGGGTTGCGGAGCTTGCCATACAAAGCTCTATTCGCACTCACTGGAGTTATCGAACTTTGCGGCCCGATTGACCAATCGAAGCGGATGTTTGTCGTCCAGTTTCTCGGCATTGTTGGAGTTTCGGAGTGGAGCTCTTGAGTGCGTCTTTGGCTTGATACGGCAGGTCGTAGGGCGTTACAATGTCGTTGATCGTAGACATTGTGTTCGCCCGGCATCGAAAGCGTCGTGGAGTGCTTCGCAGTAGGTGTGAGTTGTGGTAGGCGTTGCCGTTTACGAGAACGACGAGGAGAAAGCCTCGCGCTTGAGCGCGGGGAGGATGTCAACCGTAGTGGGTGTGGCGAGCATAGCCTGCAGTGTCTTTGTCACCGTTTCGGACACATACTTACTCACACCTTAGACAAAATCACGCATATCGGTTACATAGAATTTCGCCTGCCAAAGATCAATTTTGAGGTGGACGACGACCAGTATGAAGAACTGAGAGAGACGAAGAAACGACATGGATTGAGGTGGAAGGGGATGATGCTTCATGCCCACCGAGAGTTGGATTCCAGTTCAGATGTCGAATAGCGGTTGGTTAGAACTCTGTCGCATTCCCTCCCGGCCTGAAGACCGGGATTCCCTGTTTGGATGAAGATGGGTTGGCGCTCTCTTTGCCTGCGACCAGTAAAATAGCAGCTGACAACCGTGTTTCATCTTTGACACCCTCTGTGTGTACAGCGTTTCTGTGGCCTTCAATACTCTTCGTGAGTGCCGAAGAGAATATCAATCAGTAACTTTCGAGGTACCGATCAATCTCCCATGGCGAGACATCAACACGGAACTCATCATACTCGACTGACTTCGCCTCGATGAATTTTTCACGAATATGCTCACCAAGTGCGCCCTGAATCACTTCATCTGATTTTAACGCATCGACTGCTTCGCCAAGGTTGGCGGGAAGCGTGTCGATGCCGTAGTCCTCGCGCGTGCTTTCATCGAATTCATAGATATTCTCTCTGATTGGATCCGGTGCGTCTAACCCTTTCTCGACGCCGTCAAGTCCAGCAGTGATAATTGCTGCGAAGGCAAGGTATGGATTACATGATGGATCTGGTGATCGAAGTTCAATTCGTGAGGCGGCGGGAACACGAGCAGCCGGTTTGCGAACAAGTGCCGACCGATTACGATCAGACCAAGCAACGTACACGGGCGCCTCATATCCAGGCACCAGTCGTTTGTAGCTATTCACTGTTGGATTTGCGACAGCTGTAATCGCGGGGGCATGCTCAAGAACCCCGGCAAGGAACGCATGTGCTGTCTCAGAGAGATTAAATTCGTCTGATTCATCGTGGAATGCATTATTTCCGTCCTCAAACAACGATACGTGGGTATGCATTCCTGAGCCGTTAATCCGTGCAATCGGTTTCGGCATGAACGTGGCATGCAAGTCGTGTTGTGCAGCGATTGCTCGGACGGTTGTCCGAAATGTCGCAACATTATCTGCGGTTGACAGTGCATCGTCATACTCAAAATTAATCTCATGTTGTCCTTGGGCTACCTCGTGATGGCTTGCTTCCATCTCAAAGCCCATCTCCTCAAGTCCGTAGATAATGTCACGACGGACGCCTGAGGCGAGATCCTTTGGAGCAAGGTCAAAGTATCCGCCAGCATCAGACGTTTTCGTCGTCGCTTTTCCATCTTCGTCCTCCTCAAAGAGGAAAAATTCCGGTTCAGGAGCGACATTAACAGTATATCCCATCTTATCAGCGCGTTCAAGCGCATCTTTCAGCACTTTTCGCGGATCTCCAATGAAGGGGTCACCTGTCGATGTATCAATGACATCGCAAATCAATCGAGCAGCTGTGCCATCGCTCCACGGGAGAATGGCAAAAGTCGATGGATCTGGCTTAAGCCGCATATCCGATTCTTGAATCCGAACGAACCCTTCGATACTGGATCCGTCGAAGTAGATTCCATCAGTAAACGCCTTTTTTGCCCGCGATGAAGGAACGGCGACGTTCTTGACAGTACCTAAGATATCTGTAAATTGGAGTCTAAGAAAATCGATATCATTCTCTTCGATCTCGTCGACGACCCGCTGCTCTTCAGCAGAGAGGCCGCCATCTGTAGCGACTGGACTGGATGTTTTTTCGTCCGTCATATTTCTGGACAGTGAATAATTGATACGCCCAGTATTAAGACGTTATCGCTTAGTGCAATTACCCCATACTGCCTATCAAACTGTATATTCGTAAAATTCTAATCCCCCCTTCACGTTATAAATTGTGATGACGTACGAAAATCTCGATGCAAAGCTAATCAATGCACTTCTTGGAGACGGACGGGCAAGCCTTCGGAGCTTAGCAAAAGATCTTGATGTGTCGGTCACAACCGTGTCGAATCATCTTCGCGATTTAGAGGAGGATGGCGTCATCCAAGGATATACACCAAGTGTCGACTATAACGAGATTGGCTACGATGTAACCGCGATAATTCAACTCAAAATTGAAGGAAGCGCACTTCCGGACATTACTGACCGCTTAGAAGATCAGCAGCAAATGATCACAGTATATGAAGTCACTGGTGACTATGACGTGATTGCGGTCGGTAAATTCGAGGATACAGACGGTATGAACAGCCAAATCAAGGAACTACTGGTTGATGATGATATCCGTGAATCAAACACCGCCGTGGTTCTGAACCCCGTCGTCGAAAATCAGCAGTTTACTCTTGAGGTTAATAATTAATCTTGAGCGTGGGCAAACCCGTCCTCAAACTGGAATGTCCCGTTTCGTTGAATAACCTCATCATCAAGACGTATCTCAGAGTCCTCACTCATATCAATAATCATATCAACGTGCTCAGCGCTTTCGTTCACTTCGTTTCTCTCTCCAACTGTCTCCGGATAAGCAGACCCCACGGCTAAGTGTACTGTATCCCCCATCTTCTCGTCGAATAGCATATTATATGAGAACGTATCGATTGCTCGATTCATCCCAATCCCGAGTTCACCAAGGTACATTGCTCCATCATCGGTCGCAAATATTCCGTCCAGGACAGCTTCATTTCGTTCAGCACTGTACGCTGTGATACGGCCATTCTCGAATTCAAGACGAACGTCGCGTATCTCTCGGCCCTGTCTATAGAGTGGCATATCGAAATGGACCGTTCCTGATACCGAGGTCTTGACCGGCGCAGTAAACACTTCCCCGCCTGGGAGATTTTTTTCCCCATAATCATTGATTGCCACGTTTCCCTCAATACTCAGCTTTAGCTCTGTCTCCTCACCAGAAGTAATTCTCACCTCGTTAGCGGCATTCAGTCGCTCAACCATCTCTGCTTGGTGTGATCTCTGTGCCTCCCAATCCAGACGGACTGCATTCCATACGAACTCTTGATAAGCGTCTGTACTCATTCCTGCTAACTGTGCATTCCCGCTTGTGGGGTACTGTGTGAGACACCACGTTTTGGAGAGCCGTTCTTGTAGAACCGGTTGCATTGCCCGTCTATACTCGGCGTTGGTATCTGGATCAATATCGGCCGTCTCCGTTGCGTTTCTATCGCCCCTAACAGCGATGTATACGTCCATTTCCTCGTATAGTGCTAGCAGATGCTCTGGTGTATCGAACGTTGTCGTGTGATTTGTGAGAAAACCTCGTGTTGCTCGTGAATCGCTATAAAGTGTAATTGGATGCGCTTCTCTCTCTGCACAGCGTTCATACAGTGCGACGACGAAATCTTCTGCTGCGCTCGGAGCACTAATAACGACGTTATCACCGGCTTCAATTCCTGTTGAGTGGTCAACTACCGTCGCAGCATGCTCTCGAATCCGAGAATCCATATCACACTTATCAGTGGTGGTTTCAAACTCCTTTCGACATATTCTGTCGTCAGGAGTCACGCGGAAACGCCCAACTCAGCTGAATGAGGACTCATCTCAAAATAGACTGTCGTAACTATCAAAAATATGACACAGAGCATGATTCTTATGCTGGGCTCCACTCCATATATCATGCTTACAATCGTCTCTGACACCCATAGTAGAGATGGACACCGACTCACAAGCCGGACACGGGAGGCAGTTGAGTCCGCAGCACTCGTTGCGCACGCAGGAGACTTCGTACGAAGTTCAGTGCTTCGAGAGTTTGAAGCCCTCGCTGAGAAGTTTATTGGTGTCTACGGAAACAACGATGATACAGAGATCTGCGCTCAGTTACCGAGTAAGGCGCAATTCGAGTATGCAGGAGTCAAATTCGGAATGACACACACATGCCGTGGTGGCCCCACTGCAGAAGCACTTTTTGGGCGACAGCAAGGTGTCGATGTTGTCATCACGGGACACAGCCATGTGCCATCGATTGACTCAGCAGGCGAGATAACATTAATCGACCCGGGGAGCCACGCACAACCCCGAGGGAATCGACAGGCCCACATAGAAATTGACAACAGTAGTGAGAGCGACTCTCTTCAGTGTCGGCTCGTCACAGTAGATGGAGATATTTTTGAGCGGAGCGTGCTTACTGGGAATAAGAACTAATTTCAATCTCATTCTGTGATCAAGTACCTCAGGTTATCCATTCAGACGTACACGACAGACACCAATCAAACTTTCATCTCATAGACAACAGGGTTCAAGCTCTTTTGGAGAGTAGCTGAACTAGAGCCAAGTGTGGAACGATATGACGACGAAACGACTTTGTTCGTACCTACAAAATCGAAAGCTATGGTCGGAGTAGCTGTACCGTCTTGGAGCCACCATTTAACTGAGGTGACGCCGGTACAAATCAAGCAAATTAGCAATATTCTTGACTTTGTCTTGGCGCATCCCGATCTGATTGGCTTTGTGGCGCTTATTTTAGGATTCGTCTTTGTGGCTTATCTATTTGTCCGGCGGACACTGACCGGACTGCGTGAAGGATTTGACGATGGGTACAAGGGGAAATAACCCGGGATGGTTGCAGTCGTCTCGATTCTAACACTTCTCATCGCCGCACTCGCGAGTCTATTCATGGCCTGGTCAATTGGTGCAGGCTCTTCGGGCTCAACACCGTTTGCGCCAGCAGTCGGTGCAAATGCGATTTCTGTGATGCGAGCAGGATTTATGGTGGGATTGCTCGGATTAGCTGGTGCCGTTCTTCAAGGTGCGAATGTGACCGAGGCTGTTGGTGCAGAACTTGTCGTTGGTTCCGTACTCACCGCTGGTGCTTCCATCGTTGCGCTTGTTACCGCCGCATTGCTTGTCGCTGTTGGCGTATTCGCCGGCTATCCGATCGCAACAGCATTTACTGTGACTGGAGCAGTCATTGGAGTCGGGCTTGCAAACGGTGGAGCACCTGCACTGATAAAATATCAACAAATATTCGCGCTCTGGACGCTCACGCCATTTGTCGGCGGAGGGACCGCGTATGTGACCGCGCGTGCTCTGCGAAGTGACGCTGTCCCAGAACGATATTCGATTCCCGCGCTCGGTGGGCTAATGGGTGCACTTATTGTGAATATACAATTTACAGTACTCGGTAGTAACGGCACCGGAAAGTCACTGGCATCTGCTCTCACAACTACTTTCCAGCAGTGGATCCCTTTCTCCTCACTTGGATATGAATTTCTCATTACACTTACCGGTATTTTGATTGGAACGCTCCTGAACTACCGGGCAATCATGAATAGTCCAGAAACAGGTCAACGACGGTTTCTGCTCGTACTGGGAGGGCTCGTTGCGTTTTCTGCCGGTGGGAGCCAAGTCGGTCTTGCAATCGGCCCACTTGTGCCTTTGCTCGAACGCTTCGTGATTCCATTACCAATGATTCTTCTTGGCGGAGGTATTGGACTCCTACTGGGCTCATGGACGGGTGCTCCGCGTATGATCAAAGCTCTCTCACAGGATTATTCATCCCTTGGTCCACGGCGCTCGATTGCAGCCATGATACCCTCTTTCGCAATCGCTCAGATTGCTGTTGCACTGGGGATTCCGGTTTCGTTCAATGAGATCATCGTCAGTGCGATTATTGGAAGCGGATATGCTGCAGGGAGCTCGGGAGTCAGCCGGAAAAAAATGGCATACACAGTCGCGGCATGGGTGGTGTCACTCGCACTTGCGTTTGGGCTCTCTTATGGTGGGTTCTGGACACTTGACCGTCTTTTTCTGTCGAGCTGATACTGCGAGCGAATCTGATTTCTCGTGGAGACAGTCTGTACATCTCAGCTTCGCCCTTCTGATGTCGTCAGCAATGATTGTTTCTGTACATAGAGTTACTCGGAAACAGACGGTTCTTGCGAGACAGTGTCTTGCTCCTCTGAAGGCCCACTGGCATCTTCGTCCATGACAATGCGCGCTTTCATAATTCTCGTATTGTCAACTTGCTCAATCCGGATTCGCGCGCCGTCAACTGCGATCTCCTCACCCTCCTCGACTAATCGGCCAACACGATTGAAAATAAATCCAGCAAGTGTTTCAAACTCCTCACCCTCTGGAAGGTTCAATTCTAATTCTTCGTTTACCTCATCAATGTTGACTTCCCCTCGAACTAACATTTCATCATCTGAAACAGGCTCAAACGCCTCTTCTTCATCATCCTCGAGAATATCGCCGACTATCTCTTCAACCATGTCCTCAAGTGTAATCAGACCTTCAGTTGTTCCAAACTCGTCGATAACGATGACCATCTGCAGTCGATTGTCTTGAATTTCTGTCAAGAGTTCATCAACGTTTTTTGATTCAGGAACATGGAGTGTTGGCTGTACGACGTTCGACAGGTCAGCAGACCCTTCGACATAATTCTTCTCGCGAACTAAGTCTCGGACTGTCGCGATCCCAATGATGTTATCTAAGTTGCCGTCATATACAGGTATTCGCTCGTGATCTGAATGAATACAAGTTTCAATCGCTTCATCTATACTTGCGTCCTTCGAAATTCCTGTCATATCGAGACGAGGCGTCATAACCTCTTTGACAATCGTCTGATTAAACCGGAAGATTCGATCGAGCATTTCTCGCTCTTCCTCATCAATCACTCCCTCACGTTCACCGGTCTGGATGAGATTTTGAATCTCATCACGAGTGACATATGAACTCTCAATTGCTGACTGTCCACCGGTGACCTGATTAATGACACGGGTCAAATAATCAAAGACGATGACGAGCGGGAGCAGTAGGTATTCTGAGTACTTCAGAGGCTTTGCAATCTGAAGCGCCCAAGATTCAGTATTTTCTACCGCATACGACTTTGGTGCGCTCTCACCGAACAGTAGAACGAGCGTCGTAATGCCAAATGTTGAAACCAATACTGCAGCCCCTGGATCGAAATAGAGACTCACCAGTGCCGTGGCGATTGATGACATCGCAATATTGACGATATTGTTCCCAACGAGAATAGTAACAAGTAACCGGTGTGGATTCGATTTGAGTTGATCAATGGTTTCTGCGCGTGGCACTCCTTCTTCAACCATCGCCTCCACGCGGTGTTTTGCCAGCGAGAACATGGCGATTTCTGATGATGAAAAGAATGCTGAAAGCGCGATAAGAACAATAATTGCACCGCTACCGAGGATAGTTATCCCAGTTTCAGATGCTTGGACAATCTGTAATAACCGCTCAATCGCGACTGAGACAGCGATTTGTGGCACATATATCATATATTCACTCGTTCAGTAGCTGGCACATCCAGAAATTCGAGACATTCAGCAGTCCGTGAGACCGTACCCTAACGGGATTGCCCATGCGACTGTACTCAATTGTTCGGCACATAAATTAAGCGTTCCCCTCGCGAACGCTCCATATGCCTCATAGCGAAGCGCTTAGGCCACACACTCTACATACCTAGTATATGGCTTCCGCCGAGACACCAATGACGTTGTATCGATTGGAGGCATGTCCATTCTGCGAGCGAGTCGTTCGCATACTCAACGAACTCGGAATCGAATATGATTCACGCTTTGTTGAGCCAATGCATTCTGACCGCGACATTGTCAAACGCGTATCAGGGAAGCGAAGTGTTCCTGCAATCGTTGACCCGAACACGGGTGTCACTATGTCTGAATCTGCAAACATTGTTTCGTATCTTGAACAGACATATGGGACGGCAGGTGAGCGATAATGGTGGAATTTCCAGTCACCGACCTCCCATCAGCGAATCCCCCAACATCAGGTGAGCGTGCCCCTGATTTCGTTCGACCGCTCGTAAATGAAGAGTACTGGGAGGACACCGCGCTTTCAGCCGTTACTGAGACAGGCCCAACGATGCTGTGTTTTCACCCGATGGATGGGGCTTTTCCAACCACGTATCTCTGGAATGCAATCGATGATCACGGATTTGGGACACAACTCGATCTCGTTGGCATTTCGATATCATCGCCATATGAGCATAAGTCATTGCTTGCAGAGCGGAGTATCGAGGCCCGCCTGTTCTCCGATCCAACTGCCACTGTTGCATCAAAATATGATCTTGAGAACGAACTTGATGGAATGACAGGAGTGGTTGAGCATCGACCTGCGGTTTTTGTGCTTGAGCCAGATCGAACCATCGAGTATGCGTGGGTCGCGACAGAGTGGCCAGCATTCCCTGATTATGAAGAGGTAGCCGACGCTATCGATGCCATCGCCTGAGATGCCCTCTGAATCTGCAGATACTCACAGAGACATAATTGAACACGCTGTCGAAGCGCTTGAGGCCGGCAAGACTGTTATTTATCCGACTGAGACGGTCTATGGACTCGGTGCTGATAGCCGTCGTCCTGAGGCGGTTTCACGCGTATTCGAGCAAAAGAATCGCGACCCCAACAATCCGCTCTCAGTTGCCCTTCCATCAGTGAGTGCAGTTGAGTCGGTTGCAGAGCCAACTGACCGTGCTCACGACTGTATGCAGACATTTCTCCCTGGCCCCGTCACAGTCATCACTGAGGTCAACGACACAATTGCTTCAGCTGTGACGGCGAATCAAGCGCGTGTAGGTATACGTATCCCTGATCACGAACTCTCACTGAAATTTCTCAGAGCAGCGGCCCCAATCCCAGTGACAGCGACAAGCGCAAATTTGAGTGGCGCTCAGAGTGCTCACACTATTTCAGCAATCGATAAACGTCTACGCAGAAGCACTGAGGTGATCATTGATGATGGGGTGACTGGTGGGGCTGAGAGCACCGTTGTTGATCCAGATAAAAACATCATCTATCGAAAGGGTGCCAATGCAGAGGCCGTCATTGACTGGCTCACGAGAGTAACTGGCTCGGCTCCAACGGTCACATAGCATCTGCATCTGTGAGAAAGATACAGAGATATTACACAAATTCACACAGAGAGTCGACGAGGAGTCTGCCCAAGAGGTCGCTCGGAGTCAACCGCCATTCCAAATCATTATTCGTCTGTTCGTCTATTAGTGGGTAAGATGGATTATTCAACACTTAGTGATCCAAACGCTGAATACACGATGCGGGACTTGTCTGCAGAGACAATGGGTATTGAAAATCCCCGTAGCAAAGGTCGGAACGTCACCATTACTGATATCCAGTCGGTCATTGTCGATGGCAATTACCCCTGGACGCTGGTCCGCATATACACTGACACCGGGACGACAGGGACAGGCGAGGCGTACTGGGGAGCGGCTATACCCGAGATAATTGATCGAATTCGTCCATTCCTTGTTGGAGAGAATCCACTTGATATTGATCGCCTGTATGAACACATGGTTCAAAAGATGAGTGGCGAGGGGGCAATTGCTGGGAAAGACCTCGCAGCAATATCTGGCATAGAGTTAGCTCTTCATGACTTAGCTGGAAAAATTCTTGAAGTCCCCGCATATCAGCTCTTAGGTGGGAAGTATCGAGATTCCGTCCGGACATACTGCGACTGTCACACCGAGAATGAGGCCGATCCAGAAGCCTGTGCAGACGAAGCCGAGCGCGTCGTTGATGAGCTGGGTTATGATGCGCTCAAGTTTGATCTTGATGTTCCATCTGGACACGAAAAAGACCGTGCGAACCGGCATCTTCGCCGTGCTGAGATTGATCATAAAGCCGAGATTGTAGAGCGCGTGACAGAGCGTGTTGGCAACAAGGCTGATGCAGCCTTCGATTGCCACTGGTCATTTACTGCTGGAAGCGCTCGCCGGCTTGCACGGCGTGTTGAACCGTGTAATGTCTGGTGGCTTGAAGACCCTGTTCCACCGGAGAATCTTGAGGTCCAACAGACTGTCACCCAGTCAACTGCGACACCAATCGCAGCCGGTGAGAATCTCTATCGGAAAGACGGACAACGCCGACTGATCACCGAGGAAGGTGTCGATATCATCGCCCCTGACGTCCCAAAGGTTGGCGGGATGCGCGAGGCAATGAAAATTGCAACACTTGCAGAGATGTACTACGTTCCCGTGGCGATGCATAATGTTTCCTCACCAGTCGGGACACTTGCTTCGGCGCACGTTGGTGCAGCGATTCCAAACTCACTGGCTGTGGAATACCACTCGTATGAACTTGGGTGGTGGGAAGACTTGGTCGAGGAGAAAGACCTCATCGTCGACGGCTATCTCGAAATCCCAGAAAAGCCCGGTCTTGGTCTGACTCTCGATATGGACGCTGTCGAGACGCATCTTGCCTCTGGACAGGAACTGTTTGATTGAACAGTCTGCGTGCAGATTCAGCTTCTGTGTGAAAGCGACTCAACAACGGATTTGAGTATTGAATATGTGTCTGCGCAGCTTGTCCCGAGGTCCTTCCGCAGGCGAGCATCCACACCGCCAGCTAAGCTAGGAGAATGCAGATTTGTTATCCAGAGAGCCTGACTGCATTGCGAGTTCCAGCACAGCTATCCGGAATCTGGACGCTGTCTAATCCGTTGGCCGACTGTGGTGATCTCTAACGCCGTGAGCGGTAAGATGTCTTATCTCATCTGGCATGTCGAATGTTGTCTATATTGGGGTTCTCGAACTCATCTCTGTCAGTGGTATCTGGTGAACACTCAGAACTTCCTATCTTGGCTGCGCTGCGAGCGGATCGTTAATAAGAAAAACTGGGACCGCCCGGATTTGAACCGGGGTCACGGGCACCCAAGGCCCGAAGTATACCAAGCTAACCCACGGTCCCTCTACAAGAGATAATACAACCATTATGGTAAATATTTCGTTCTTTGATGCTACTCAAACTCATCTTCAAGCTGCATCTCAGCCACGATTCCAGATGCTGAGCGACCGCTTCGTATCATCTCTAAGAGCATAAACGCCTCGCGGGGGGAGAGAAAGTGCCGACAGATACCTTGACCAAGTGGCGTTGGCTCGAATCCGTCGATAAATTCCCATTCGAGTAGTTTAGCAACAGCATGTTTTGTTGGTACCTCTCCAATCATGCGGTCGTTCAATCGCTTTGCGTGTTTTCCAGCCACCACGATATTTGCAAGCGTCTCAGAGACAGCTGCTGATTGATCATAGCGCGTCATTACTGGTTCCATCTCTCCTTTCAGCAGGGTGAATGCCAGTTCATCCTCAGTTCGCTCCATCGAATTGTGATACACCCCATCAGGCTCGACCAGGACATATACCGTCCCCTCATCGTGATAATCGGGTCGACCAGCACGACCGAGCATCTGTTCGAATTCTTGTACTGAGAGCCACTCGATGCCCATCGCAAGTGAATCGAAGATCACCTGTGACGCCGGAAAGTCGACACCTGCAGCCAGTGCAGCAGTCGTGATGACCGCAGCAATCTCTTGCTCACCAAACTGACGCTCAACCCGCTTCCTTTGGCTATAATCTAATCCTGCATGGTATGGCGCTGCATCATACTGCATTTTCCGCGCGATGTCATGACATCGCCGACGCGAATTCGTGAAAACGATTGTTTGCCCACGATATCCCTTCGACGACGTCGTATCGAATGCCCGCTGAACTAACTTATCGATAATCTCCGGCTTCTCACGATTATCTGCGAACGTGACATGTCGCTCAATCGGAATTGGTCGTTCCTCAAACTCGATAAGCTTTGCATGTAGACGCTCAGCGAGGGTCTCTGGATTACCAACTGTCGCTGAAAGATAGATCCACTGTGCTCCAGTATACGCTGTCTGTTCAACCTGTCGCGACTCACAGTAGTATTTAAGTCGACTTATGAGCCCGTCAAGCCGATGTCCCCGTTCGCCTTCTTTGAGTGTATGTATCTCATCGATTACGACTGTCGCGATGTCACCGAGATCTTTGCCCGTCCGAAGTGCATGGTCAATCCCCTCGTATGTCCCGACGACAACATCGGCTGATGGGTCGAATCCTGCATTGCTATCATTGATTCGTGAGGCACCAACCCGAATGGTTACATCGACTAACTCACCATATCTCTCAGTGAAGTCTTCGTGTTTTTGATTTGCGAGTGCCACAAGCGGCACTAAAAATAGTAGCTTGCCTTTCCCGTTCAGACTTCGGTTCATCCCCGCTAGTTCCCCAATAAGTGTTTTGCCAGTTGCGGTGGCACTCACGACGAGTTGATCATCACCATCAAACAGGCCATTATTGACTGCTAATGATTGCACCGGTAATAGCGATGAAAACCGGTCCTTAATCCGGGTCTGGAGTGCGGGGTGAAGGCTTAATTCGTCTGTTTTCACTGCATCGACTTCGTCTGTGGTCGCACTGACTGTGTCAAACCGTGTGAGCTCTGGATCAAGTCCGCCAGAGAGGAGAGTTGTAATTCGATCAAGATCTTGTGTTTCAGATAATAACTCCTCAAGTCGATCTTGTGCAGGCCCCGTTAGTTGTCCTGAGGCAGCATAATCGAGTTCTCGCTCCAGTTCACGTCGTGCACAGTCTTCACAAATATACTCTGAGTCAGTTTTAATCGCTGTCTCGGATGTAATAGGCGAATATGCTCCGTTTGAGGCGCAATATCGGCATGTTCGCACGACCTTCGCCTCAAGTTGATAGCCATTGAGCATCGCTGTGATTGCTGAGCGCTTAGGCGGAGTGGTCTGTTCAGAGATACGAATCCGGGTCGCTGCTCGAGCGAGTTCGACGAACTCATCGGGGTCTCGTGGTTCAGCATTTGCGTCCTGAACACGGCGAAACTTCCCTGGTCGAGGTCCAGCACCAGTCTCTTTGAGAATGAGGCGCCCGCGAAAGACGCGATTGCCTTTCCGCTGGACGACGACAAGATATTCATCATCGACCTGATGGAGGAATAACGTATCAACTTGGCCGACCTGCGTGGACACATCATGTGTAGACGAAGCTGATATTTGAGTGATTCGTTGCACGTTTTCTTCGCAAGGAATTCCGCTGTTTACATGTGAGTCTCCAATGACGAAGCTCGTCGGTTTTCTTCTCGAATTTCTTTGACACCCTCCCCGTCGGCAGGCGAGGATTGTTGATCGTTGGGATATGACGGTCCGCAACCCACCTATTCGCTCGGTGCGAAACAACCCAGAGGTTTGGTTGAATAGATGGACGACTGGCCGTGCCGAACGACCGTGACTCATACCCTCCGTCGGAGGACTCTGAGTTATCTTTCGCCAGACGTTCACCGCGCACGTCCGCGTTCATCGTCGCACCACACGGCTCGCAAACATACAAGCCATGATCGACGCAATTGTCGTCTCGCTCCCGTCCACAGCATCAATACCTCTTCGATGTATCTCGCTCGTGCGGTCAACGAGGATACCGTTCTTCGGCTTTGTATTCGAGTAAACAAAGCGGTCAAACTCCCATCCGTGGAGTTTTTTGCTCCCATGCTTGCTCCAGTTCCGAGACTTACCGTTCTCGTCCTCTCGAGTCTAGCTCAAGTCACCGATGGCAATGCGACCAAGCTCGTGGGCGATGTACTGTTCAACGATGTGTTTGGCAATCGAGTGCAGTAAGTGTCTTTCTGACGCGAGAGTTTCTGACGGGAGCGGAGCGCGCGGTGTGACGGGTCGTACTCCTCGCGGGTGAAGTAGTGTTTGTCTTGTTTCAGCACGTTCTTCGGATACAGCTCGGCGTCCCCATCGTCGTAGGCGATGGCGAGGTAGTTGTTGATGCCGAAATCGATGCCCATCGTGTTGTCGCTGGGAGCATCCTCTACTGGGATTGCGACCTTGCAAACGAGGTGAAGCTCCCAGCGGTCGCCGTCCCAGACGACTCGCACCTATTGGATGTTCTTCACGTTCACGTCCGGCCATGTTTCGTACTCTGTGAGGATGAAGTCTGAGCGTTGCTCTTTAGGTTGAAGCCCTTGCTCAGACGGAGTTTATTGTGTTTGGATCGTGCTTGGTGCCTTTCTACTTCCACGTTACAGTCGAGCGCGGGTGTTCGTCGCTGTGTTTGCGGTAGCCGGGTGGGTTGTTGTCCCCGTCTCCACGTTAGCGTGGGTTGTCCCAACTGGTGAACGACTCACTCCTTGAGAACTCGCTGTGCTCACTGAGTGACGCTCGCATCACGAAAAACGAAGACCTCGTCTTTCGAACGAACTTGAGTAAGAATGGAGGTCGCTGTATCTGTATCTGTATCTGTATCTGTATCTGTATCTGTATCGGTATCGTTCATGTTCTTTGAGTTCGCTGTCGTCGGGAACTTCCCCGTCGTCGATCGGACAACGTTCCACGGTTTGAACGCGGAGAACCCGCAGTCATCGAAGTCGTTGCTCACCTGTTGGTGATTGACGATTTTCGCTCGATATGTGCGAGTTGTCTTCAGCATCGGGCTCTGTTCATAACTGGCTATAGAGCACTGAGTATGAAAAGTAACCAATGGGCGTGAAGTCCCTCGCGAGCCCCGTCTGGGCCGCACGGCACCGGCAAGGGAATTGGATTCCTCCCGATATTTCCATGACAGATTGGTTGGAATTGACACCCGAACACGCGATGTGTCCGTCGAGTCGCTTTAGACCAGACAACACAACTCCTGTCGCACACCAAGCGATTTTGAGAGGAGTCGAATTTCCAAACGAAACTGAGATAGTGAGCATTCTGAACTACCTTTCAAGATGGACATACCATTAAAATAAGATGTAGCCGACTCTAGATTGGCACATGCGAGGTCTTCAAATTGGGAGCGCTTTCGGGATACCAATCAAGCTGGATGTTACTTTCTTATTGATCCTACCGATATTCGCGTGGCTCATCGGAAGCGATCTGATGCAACTCGTTGAGGTATTGAATCAAACCTTCGGGAGCTCTATATCGGCAAGTTCGTTCAGAGGCTCAACACAATGGATTGTCGGTGCCACGGCAGCAGTTGGATTATTTGCGTGCGTCCTCTTACACGAATTTGGACATTCACTTGTCGCAATGCAGTTTGGTCACCGTATCGAATCGATTACACTGTGGCTTTTCGGGGGGGTGGCGAGCTTTGAGGAATTTCCAGAGAATTGGCGGCAAGAACTTATCATCGCACTGGCTGGCCCGCTCGTCAGCGTGAGTATCGGCGTAATTTCACTTGCTTTGTTCCTACGACTTCCAGACACCGTTGCAGCAGTACAATTCGTCATCGGCTATTTGGCGCTCACGAATGTTGCTCTTGCAGCGTTTAATATGCTACCTGGGTTTCCCATGGATGGCGGCCGAGTTGTCAAGGCCTTGCTTGCTCGCCGTCGGTCGCATGCCCAAGCGACGCAGATTGCTGCGGAGATTGGTAAAGTATTTGCAATCATTCTTGCGATTGTCGGCATTTTTGCTAACCTCTTTCTCATTGCATTGGCGTTCTTTATTTACATTGGAGCGTCTTCAGAAGCACAACAGACGGTGATGAAGGCTGCGTTTGATGACGTCGTTGTTGGCGATGTCATGACCCCACGGTCAGAACTCGATGTCGTTGCTGAGACAACGTCTGTATCGGATTTGCTCGAACAGATGTTTACTGATCGGCATACAGGATATCCGGTGATCCGAGATGGAACCCTCGTTGGCATGGTGACTCTTGATGATGCCCGCACAGTAAAAGAAGTCGAGCGAGATGCATACCGTGTCAAAGATGTTATGTCCGCCGACCTCTCAACGATTGAGCCGACCGCCGATGCAATGACAGCGATGCAGCAAATGCAGAATCAAGGCGTTGGTCGGCTTCCAGTCGTCAAAAATGGAACGTTCGTCGGTCTCATCTCACGCTCCGATCTGATGACGGCGTTTAATATCATTCAATCGAGAAGCTCGGAATCGACACTCTCTGGCGGAGCAGACTCAGTGCTACCGCAGACACGTTAACTGGTATAGTCTTAAGACATGTCTCTGTGTATAAACTACTGTGGGTGATGCACCGGAATCTTCCGATCAGCGACCGTTCGAACAGATATTCTATCCTGCCGAGCAGATCACACTGATCGAGTGGCAGACGCTCACTGGGCCTCAATCTGCTGTAGCGATGATGAGCCTTGTGACACTGTTGGCGTTCATTACTGGGTTGTCTACACTGAGCCAAACAACGGTCTCACCGACTGGTCCATTGGCAAATCTGATTCCAGAAGCAAAGGTGCTCACTCGCTTCGCTGGCGTCTTATTCGCATTTCCCCTTGGAGCAGCCACGCTCGGTTTACAGCGACGGAAACGACTTGGGTGGCTCTTGGCCTGCATCTTACTCCCGATACTGGTGCTTCTGCCTCTGACTGCAGGACAGACAACCGAAATACCGCTCTTATTCGCGATTATCTTCACCAGCCCAGTGGTTGTGAAAAATCGCCGAGCATTCAACGAGCCCCTCGGACTTACTCCGTTTCAAATTTCGGCGATTGCTGCGATTGGCGGCGTCGGCCTCTATGGAACAATCGGTGCGTACGGCCTCCGTGGCCAGTTCGTTGGATTACAAAGCTGGGGCGACGCCATATATTATATCGTGGTGACTGTCGCAACAGTCGGTTATGGTGATGTTGCCCCTGCGAGCACCGTCGCACGACTATTCTCGTTGTCAGTGATCGTCTTAGGCACTGGCTCATTTACCGTGGCAGTGGGTGCACTTATTGCTCCCGCGATAGAGTCGCGAATGGCAACCGCATTTGGAAATATGACTGCATCAGAACTGGCACTCGTTGAGGATCATATTGTCGTCCTTGGTTACGGTCCGATTGCTGCATCGTTTCTTGAACATACTGATGAGAATGATTCTGTGGTATTTGTGACGACGGACACCGACGCTGCGACAGAGCTCTCAGGGGCCGGCGGAGAGGTATTGACTGCAGATCCAACTGATGAAACAGCAGTTCGTGAGACTGGCCTCTCCAGTGCACGTGCGGTTATTGTTGCAAGCCGTGATGATGCACAGAATGTGATGTCTATCCTTGCTGTGCGGAATATCGATACCGACATACAGATCGCTGCAGTGTCGAATGCGGAGACACATGTTGAGAAGATGCGGACAGTGGGGGCTGATACTGTACTCAACCTGCGTGGAATAGGTGGACAGCTTCTTGCATCGGCTGTCAACGACGACCTGGACATGTCGTCGCTAGCAGACCAGTGAGTGACGGCTCGTTCACACAATCTTATATGAACGCATACGAATATTTTCTGTGTGAGCACTGATCGTGACACCGACTCACAATCAGTCGTTGAGCGAGTGTTTCTCGGTAGTTGCCTGTTAACCGGAACGCTCGTCCTAATTGGATTCTTCTTTCAGGGTACGGTTGAAGATCTCCTCGGTGGTCAGTACTGGCTAGCACTGTCGCTTTTGTTCTTCGGATCCGGATTAGGATACCTCGCGGTTCTTCCATACCGAAGAGAATCGGTCTCACTGAGAGAACCAGTCGCAGCCTTCCGACTCCGAATGACCTCTCAAGAGTCTACCGTGCGGTCAGTGCTCGTCCATATCGATCCTCTCGTCGCGCTTCCACCTGTCGTGCTATTCGGGAGTTATCTCGGTTGTGCGATGATCATACCAGCAGCAACGGCCGCGACCGTCGAATCTGTGACGACAGTTATTCTTGAACTTACAGGACCGATGTTCCAGATTGTCATCCTACTTGCACTCGTCAGCTCTCTCATTTTGGCTTTCAGCAAGTGGGGGGATTTACGTCTCGGAGGGGCCGATGCGACGCCAGCATACTCGTATGCGACATATTTCACGCTGATTTTCACTGCGGGAATCGCTGCTGGTATCGTTTTTTGGGGTCCGACAGAGGCATTGTTTCATTATCGAAACCCACCGGCTGGATTGAGCGTGAGTCCACAAACAACAGCAGCTGCAGAAACCGGGCTCGCTACGACACTCTTCCACTGGGGAATTTCAGCTTGGAGTGCCTATGCGATAATCGGTGTGCCGATAGCGTATGCGGTGTATGAACGCGGTGCTCCACTCCGATTTTCCGCTCTGCTCACCCCGATTGTCGGCTTGGATGCAATGGAACGTCGACCCACCAGACTAATCGACTCTGTCGCTGTCCTTGCCACAATCGGCGGTATTGCAACCTCAGTTGCTCTGCTCTCTGAACAGTTTCTTACGGGGATTGCTTTTCAATGGGGCATACGTTATAGCCGCGAAGGTGTCGTGCTCTTTATTCTCGGCCTTGCTGTAGTGTATGGGCTCTCTGCAGCAAGCGGCCTTCACCGTGGAGTGAGGCGTATCGCAGCACTCAATATACTGCTCTTTGGATTGTTCGCTCTCACAGCTGGGATTGTTGGACCGACAGAGGCTATTATCCAGTCGGTCGGCCCGACAGTTGCTGGATACGTGACTCACTTTATTCCATTGAGTTTTGGACCAGCCTCAGAGTGGACAACTGAATGGACAATCTGGAATTGGGCATGGTGGTTCTCTTGGGCTCCGTTCGCTGGGATGTTTATTGCGGCTCTCTCCCGTGGTCGTCGCCTTCGCACAGTCGTATTAACTACTGTTGGTGCGACATCGCTTGCCACTGCTGGGTGGTTTCTTATACTCGGGCAAATATCGTTGACAGTTCAACAGGCCGGGACGCGTGACCTCTTAGCTGTTGTTGCGACTCGTGGAGGACAGGAGGCTGTTGTCGGATTTAGCCTTCTGTCTACTCTTCCAGTGGCAGATTTCTTGATCTTCGTCTTTCTTGCACTTATCGTCGTATTTATGATCACTTCTGCAGATACATCTACTCTCGTGACTGCATTTTTGATCACTCGTCGAGGAACAACACCTTCTCAGCCGGCCATCTTCCTGTGGGCAGGTGTGCAGGCATGTGTGGCACTCGGCGTGACTGTGTTCGGTGGTGCCTCTGCATTGCAAGCATTAGCTGTGCTTGCCGGTGCTCCAGTGGCCGGCCTCGCAGTCTTCGCAATCGGTGGATTGTTTATGAGCCTCAAAACTCAAACCCACCCATCTCATTACACCCCACTCTGGAAGAAAATAACAAATCGACTGCCACACATTCAGGCACATCATGATATTGACCCTCCTGATGATGAGTTTGATTGAGCGTCTTTCGTTCACTCTGTCAACGAGCACTCAAGAGTGTCATGCGTGCGGTGAAGTTGGGTATCGCCCGAAGCAGGCGACGTTCAAATGTACGAACGACGACTGCTGGATGGGCGAGTACCAAGCCGATGTGAACGGGGCAATAAACATCGCAGACCGCTACCTCAGCGGAGAGAGTCGTTTCAGAGAACACGAGAACGACGATGACTCGGCTGAGGATGGGGGGCGTTTGACCGCCCCACAAGACAGCCAAGCAGATGCTACCCAGCAGGAGACGCTTGGAACGTATGCGTCTTGAAACCACAGGGTCGCTGGACTCGGTCTGAAATCCCGTGGCGGGATTCCCGCGTCTTCAGGCGCGGGAGGAGGTCAATTGTCGTCCATACATAGTTTCAATGATATAGCGTATTCAGTCTCAGATATCGAATGTGAGCGCGAAGTTCGCAAATTTTGCTGCAGTGCAGGCAGTTGTGGTCAGTTCGACGATTTCTGAATCATCATATCCATGTTCGCGAAGCTGCTGTACATCATTGTCACTCACCGCACCGGGCGACTCAACACTCATTCGAGCGAATTCGATGGCTGCCCGTTCGTGATCTGGAAGTTTGTCCTTCTGTTCGTCAAAGTCTGAGGCAACTGCGAATCGCTCTGGATCAATATCTTCGATAGCTGCGCTGGTTGTGTGCCATGCGATACAAATCGCAGCGCCCCGTTCATGTGCAACAACAGCTCCGAGCAGTTCTTTGAACCCGCGGCTAAGAGACCCATGTTCAAAGACCTGTCCTTCTTCAGCCCACCAAATTTTGAATGTCTCTGGATGTCGAGCTAAGACTCCAGTGAAGCTGAACCCCCACTCTGCTTCCGTATCATATTTGTCGGGAACAGCATCTTGATCAAGCTTGCCCAATATTGATTCAGCACGCTCCATGTTTGCTTGAGCCGCCTCAGGAGCATCTTCGAGAATCTGTTGAACTGTCTTGGGTGATTCTGGCTCAACTCGTGGTCCCAGTTCGTCAACTGACTCTGAACTCATGGATATATAATTACCTCCACATATGTATGACCGTTAGCCATGCACCCACTGCTTGCACATACTAGCAGGAGTAATACAACCCATTGAATGGCCCCATAATCGGGGTGAGAGCGTCTATAACCGCTGGTTTCTATTCGTTCAGCTGTCACTGAAACAAGCAAAAAACGCATCTATCTGACTCCGAGGCGTCTGCTCACTCATTACGACTCTGGTTGATGTGTTTCTCAGCTCGATGACTATTAAGGGTCGACATCTATGAGCTGTCAGGCATTTAATAACGAGCAGGGGATTCACCGAACCGGTATCGTCTCATGGCTCATTTTCCCTGCTGAAAGTTTAGTCGTCAATGTTGCCAACCGATATTGATTCACTGTGTTGTGTCCTCAACAGCTATCGTCCGGTCGCTGTTCATAACCAGTCGTACACGCGATGTCATGCGGAGTATATATGCGTCTGCAAAGGCGAGCCCGATTTTAACGGAGCGCACGCAGCGTCACTGAAACATAAGCAAATAAGACCGATGCTTGAGAACGGATTGAAAATCCAGGAGGGGGGAGAATCGAACCCGCGTCTCAGCCTCCACAAGGCTGAAGGATAGTCCACTACCCTACCCCGGACACAATTCTCAATAGTATTGAAAACATCAAATACGTTTCGAATCAGGTTCCACAGTGAAATAAACAACAGAGTTTGATTCATTCGGCAAGCAGAGCAGAAATCTGAGTTCGGGGCTCAGACGCTACTCTTCGATTTTGAGACCAGACATAGGTATATTGATTGCTCTCACTACAATAAGCTCATCTGGTAACAAAGAATTTCACGCGCCGTTTTTAACCGACGAGTGATATCATATACATGTGGCAATCACAGACAAAATATATCTCAAAGATCACCAGCAGATTGCCTCACAGCTTGATGTATCAATCCCAAAAGGGGCGTTCAAAGGCGCGACAATAGACATTCTCTACAGCGGAGATGGGCTCTCAAATGTCGATTCAGCTACACGTGATCGGCTTTTGGATTTCGCAGAGGACTTCTTAGACCCTGAAAACCCCGATGACTTGTATACGGGCTATCCCGAACGCAAATTCATTGCATACCTCTTACAGCTCCGCACAGAGGGATTTGGTCCGCAAGCAATTGTCGATATTATCGGTGATGAGTATCTGCTCTATGCGTATCCAGGTGACATTCTCAGCTTCCTTGACTCGGCTGTTCGGACACTGGAAGCGGCTGAGACGCTGGCATCTGTCGATAATCAGTCGGGTATGAAATCAGAACTCGCTGAGATGAAGCATTCACTGACGAATTGACTTCCCCAACCAGCTAAAGCTGTTGGGCATCCGGGTTGATACCACTGTGCCCATCGACCCAGCCGTGAGAGCTTCCAGTATTCCAGACCCTGAACGTCACAACTGAGAGAGCGCGCTGTGGGCATCCATTCTATGACCTGCTTGAGACCAAGATCATACTATCGTCAAAGTTGCAAGACTGCACATTGGACTTGGTCGTACTCTGTCTCGCTGAATATCTTGCTCTGCGGGCAACGTTGGAACTATATGTGTTGAGTCTGACAACATATGAGTTGGTTACGTAACGAATCGACACTTGTCGGGTATATCGGCTCTACATGCCATTCACTTGCCCTCGGATTGTTTTACCCAGTGGTGTGGTTTTTTCACATAGCGCAATAAAGACGGTCGGGCTTCTATCTAAGCACGGGAAAGCACCCCGGCATGCAAGATTCCTGTGTCGATAGAGAGGAAATATCGATACGGGCAGGGGTTATCGGTGTCAACAGTGGACAGGGAACCACTTCCAATTTACTATCCCAATTTAAATGGAGGATCCTCTATCTCCTCATTGTCAAGATCATCCAAATCGATAACCTCCTGTTCAGCTTCTGTGTTCCCCTTGACCTCTTCACGGAGATGATTCACATATGATTTGTACTCCTCAAGTTGCTCGCGCAAGTGCTCCGTTTCGAGTTCTAACCGCTCGTGCTCTCGAATATAGCTTTTCGGGACCGACACAGTTGGTGGGAAGTCGCCATCAGTATCCTGCTGTTTGAGATTCTCTACTTCATGTTCAGGCAACACACGGACCTGTCCGTCATGTGCGACAAGTGTATCCACATAGTCGCGAAAGACCGCTGAAAGAGAGATATCGCGTTCTTCAGCAATCGATCGAAGTGTCTCGAAAGCATCCTCATTCACACGAAAAGAAATCGTCTTGTTTTTGTTCCCCATTTCCACTTCTCAGAACTTAGCCCGACTCACTTAATTGTTTGTCAGACTACCCTTTTTCATGTCGTGCCTATGGCATCACTCCCTGTCGTGTCAGTTGTTTCTTCGAGACTCTCAATAGCTGACACAACAGCCTCAGTATACTTGCGTGGCTCAATCTCATAGTTCTCCTCAGCCGTCCGAGCATACTCGTTCGATTCCTCACCGAATCGCTCAATTCGATCGAGCGTTCGCTCTGCAGTCTCGACTACCCAACGATTCCGGGTCGAATCATCAACCACGGCGATTGACTCCGGCCGGACTGATGCCGTTTTACTCCCATCATCAGTCTCAAATGTCCGCGGTTTGCCTGCGACCGAAACGTACGCTGGGGGCTCAAGCTCCCGCAACATTCGTGCGGCCTCGGGTTGGTATTGGCCTGCGTAGACGAAGAACGTTCCCGTCGGGTCAACAATCCGACCTCGCCAATACTCATTATCCTCTCCAACATCTTCTTTCTCAGTCAGAGTCCCGCTGAAGAAGACTCGATTCGCTTTCTCACCAGTCGGTAGCAACTGATACACTGGTGCGCGCTCGTCATCAGATTCTTTGAATGTAAATGTCGCATCATTGAATTCAGTCGCGAATACACGACGTGCGACCTCTCGAGATGGGATCTCTGTGCTACTCATTTTAAATCGACCTCGCTTCGATTAAAACTGATTCAGTCTCGGTTGGTTCACCGAGAGGTTCAATTGAGTCTGCAAGGACATATCGTCCCAATTCTGGCCCCGACACCGCATAGTATGACCCAAGCAGTTCCTCGCTCATTTCTTCGGCAACGACAGTCGTATCAAGGGCGTCCTTAGCCATCTGTTTAGCTTTTTTGAGTGTGATGCCGGTCAGCTCTTCTGTCCGCTCTCGATTACAGATTACTTCGGTGATTGTTTCACCATTATCGAGCACTGCTTTGATTCGCAGGTCAAACTCACCGTCAACGCTTCCATGCTCTGAGCATCGCCCATTCTGTAGCACTCGAGTGCAGTCATCCTCTGGGCATCGTTTGATGAGACCACTTCCCGACTGAATATCGACTAATGCACCTTGAACTGTCGTTGTATCATCTCCCACTTCGATGCTCTCATCCAGACGCTCAATATCCGTTGTGCGGTTTAATTTCACTGAGTAGTTCCCCTGATATTCGTCAGTGACAACATTCTCAAATCGATATACTTCACCTTCATCGATTGCAGGTAGATCAGAGGTTTCGAAGGAAACGAACTTTGTGCGGCCTGACTCATCACCAAGAAGACCAACTTGGGCAATTGCCTCGCTTTGCGGTTCCCATAGTTCAACGACTTTTGCTGTCACGTCAATCCAGCTTTCATCAGTTTCAATCGTCCCAACACCGACCATTTCATTTCCCGATGTGGTAACCGCATCATCATCGAGGTCGGCCTCCTCCAAATACTGGTTTCGAACAGTCCGGCGGGCTTCCTCCGGGGGAATACGATACTCATCAACGACAGTCTCAAGTCTCTCTTTGACATCTTGTTCGTCAATCTCTAAATGCTCAGAGAACTGTGCAGTAATAGCTGCAGCGTGTGTTTGCAGGTCTGACATGGTTTCACTCGTCTCCGCGGTGTTTTGCTCTGGGAGACGTACGGATGTTGGTTCCCAATCAATAATAAACTGTGGGCGCCGAAGTGAAAGTGAAGCTGATCCTGATCGATAGATAGCAACCAGTCATTCTTGTAACTTGGATTCTACAGTCAATATAATGGACGAGCGGTTGATGCAGTACATACGTCGACAGTTTCGGTCTGCTGGCCGACAGGTTGAACAGGCAAAGCATGCGTACGAGACAGCGAAATATGAGACCGCCAGCCCGCCCGCCACACTTCCGCAAGATGAAGAGAATAAATACCGAGTGGTATGTCGTCGATACGCAGAGAAACGAGCCACCGGGATTGATTCAGAGGGCCGTCCTGAGTGCTTCGAATCTGAGCACCCCGATTGTGAGAGCTGCCGGCGAGATATCACCGAGGGAATCATCGAAACATGGTAGCGTCAGTTAGGGACACCCCGACCGTAGCAGTTGTGTTAGCTGGGGGGACCGGAACGCGGCTCTATCCAGCTAGCCGTCCGACTCGGCCTAAGCAGGTGCTCCCTCTGGCTGGTTCTGAACCTCTCCTCTCTCAGACACTTTCACGCGCTCAGGCGGTCGCTGATGAAGTCGTCGTGCTAACCCAACCAGCACTTGTCGAGGTCATTGCTCCACTCACTGATAATGCACGGATATTGACTGAACCGGCCGCACGCGATACGGGACCAGCTATTGTGTATGCTGCCGGTGATATTAACAATCGGTATGAAGAGGCGATTATGCTGGTGCTCCCAAGCGACCACGTCGTTGGCGAGGGGTTCACCACTGCATGCAAGGAAGCACACCGAGTCGCAGCCTCGACAAATCGGCTCGTTACATTTGGGATCGAACCGACCCGTCCAGAGACAGGATATGGATACATTGCGCCTGATACGCAGAATGCTCGTCGTGACCCAATGTGGCATCCAATTGAAACATTTCATGAAAAGCCAGACGCAGAAACTGCCCAGTCCTACGTGGATGCTGGATATCTCTGGAATGCTGGTATGTTCGCGTTCCGTCCAACATCGCTCCTATCAGCGGCTGAAGACTCCTCGTTACACTCACTCGCAAACGCCGTTTTAGCTGATGATGTAGACACGATCGAACGGGCCTACACAGCGACTGATGCGGTCAGTGTTGATTACGCACTGTTCGAGTCGGCATCGGACACCGCGGTTCTGCCAGTCTCATTTGATTGGGATGATATTGGCGCCTGGGATGCCTTTGACCGACTCGATGATGCTGACGACGAAGGGACAACCACTGTTGGGCAGGCATCTATTGAGACGATAGACGCAGACAAAAATATCATTGCCAGCGACGGCGCACACGTGTCGCTTATTGGTGTCTCTGACCTTGTGGTCGTTTCGTGGGATAATCGGGTGTTGGTCGTGTCAAAAGATCGGGCCCAGGATGTCAAGCAACTTGTCAAGCAACTGGATTTTGAGTGACATTCATTATTGGTGGCATCTTCACCCAGAACGAACGCTGGGGCCTCTACAGGCAGAACAATTATTTCAGCTCAGACAGAAATCTGCGCCGTGATGACGACAATCTCCGACTCTCAAAATCACGTAGCTTCAGGCCCGTTCACGAGATTGGCGTAAATAAATATCAGTCGTACGCCGTCCTCAACGGAATACCCTTCGCCCGTTCGTAGAGGTCGTCTTGTGGTTTCAACCTGATCCGTTTTTCCATATGGGTTTGGTACTTTGAGATTTGTTTGAGCACGATGTATTAGCTATTTTTCAGGGTCTCCTCAAGGAGCGAAAGGGGAATGGAAGGGATGGGATGGGATGGGATGGGATGGGATACAGCAGTGTCATCGTTTTGCTTCCACTGTACTGCCGTTCCCTTCCTTTCCTCCCT
>UEYZ01000005.1_pt1 | contig 35923 bp, 29 predicted proteins | sample 1903591 | NCBI WGS metagenome assembly UEYZ01 (sample SAMEA4776352, study PRJEB27445) | saltern metagenome | biome: Hypersaline environment; feature: solar saltern; material: Pellet | place: Spain | collected 2014-08 | depth 0 m | reverse complement strand
CTTCTTGATCGATACCGCATTCGACGCTGGGGTCTTCGAACAAGCTGAGTATCTCAATCTGAACGCTCCTTCAGTTAGTGCTACCGACGGAGCCGCACCAATCGAGATAACTCGCCCCTCAATGTTTCACGACATGGGAGCCGAGCCCTCGGGTGATTCACGAGTAACAATTCATGACCGAGTCTGGGAGCGGATGCGAGCAGGAGATATTCCTGACCCTCAAGGGACTGACCGGCGTGCAGTCGTGAATGGGTCGATCTCTGTGTCACCACTCACCGCGCCCCATTCTACTGAGCATCATGAATCTCTCGATGCACTTGCAGCGGCGTATCCACCGTCGAAGCTACACTCAGACTCGAACTCGAGCTCAAACCCGAACCCGAACTAATCTCTTCGCGGCTTCCCTGCAGATGTTCAGTCGATGAATTGAATTGCGGCGCATTTAGCTCGTCGGGTGCTTCGAATTGTGGATGGAAAGCGCGTTCGTAAGAGAGCATCTCACGGGCTGTCAGACGCCGTCTGACACCGTCATCGAATCAGAAAGCCATACCCTCAAGGAGCCTGTGTTGGCAGGCGAGTCGGGTGGAGTAGTTCACGAGAGACGATATCGTAACAATGCAGCAACTCCACCAAGATTCCGAAGTCGCTGGCCCGGGTCAAACTCTCCAGAGAGAATGACTACCTCACCACCTTGTTGTTCGACTGATTCAATAATCGAATCGATATCTTGCTCCCAGTCTTGCTCACCACGCCGGGCAGCGCGAAGTTCATCATCAACAATCATTAATGTCTCGACCGCACCAAATTCAGCAGCCTCCCCAACAGCTGAAACGCCATATGCCACCTTTTCATCTGTCGCGATTCCTTTCATCAACTCATCGATTAAGTCTGCCTCGCGAGAAATACGCGTTTCCTCTTGTACGGCATCAACTGCCCCTCGCTTGAGAACCTCGTGAACCCCACGGTCTCCGACGCTAGCTGCGTCGACCATCGAGATCCTCTCTGCGACCTCTGGGTAGTTTGAATCGATATATGATTTCGCGTCTTGTTTCGTAAATCCCGGTCCTGCGAGAATAATCGCATCAGCAGACATTCGACTCAGTGCCATTCCCAGGTCTGCAAAGAGTTCGGTTCGGGGCTGTGCATAGTCACCCTTCCCGGTTGGCGCAGTTTTCGAAAACCGCTCTTCAGTTCCATACTGTGCGACCGTGTGTACGTGCGCTTCGCCCTCTTCGACTGTTGCGACGACGACGTCAGCGTTCTCTGCAGCCGCTTCTGCCTCCTCAAGCCGCGATAACTGGTCTGGTGCAAATACCTTCTTGACTGTCAACTCATCGTGTACTTCGATGTTGATTGTATGATGATGCCCTAATTGATCTTCGCGTGAACATGAGACAATCTCCCCACCAACGCGCAGTCGATTCGCGAATCGTCCAAATTCGACATCCGTTACCGAGAGCGTCACTGAGAGATGCTCGCGTTCTCCACCTGTATCGCGGAGTGCGTCATCATCCCGCTGAATTCGTCGCGTTGTATCCCCACTGACACGGTCAGCAGGCTCAAGAATGTGCGAGAGGTGCCAGAGGTCGTCGACGTTTTCCGGCGTCAGCTCCACCCGTAGTGTCTCACCATCGACTCGTTGTCGATCACCAATTCGCATCCTTCACCTCTGTTTCGATCCGATAACTCGTCATCTGTGCTCTCCGCTGAATTACTCTCTGAATGATATTCATGAGTCGTCTAAAATGTCGCTCGTTCCAGGCGGCAGGAACTCTTGAATTTGATCAGGGCTCGCAATTTTCCGGACGAATGACTCATCGGTGAACGCGCGCCGAAACCGACGATAAGCAAGTTTCCCAGCATCGTTCTGAGCATACTGTCCCGGTTTGAACCGCAACGAGACTGTCGCCTCTTCTTCGACTGGTGCTGGTGGGCCCCCGATAACGCGTGTGATATCCTCACACTGTATACCGACGGCAACCTCTGCCTCGACATCTCGATAGTACGTTCGATCACCTCGAACAACGAACGAGCCCTTTTCGATGTACTCACCAGATTCGGGGGTTTTCGACACCTGATCAGGCTTGACCATATACGCCTCACCAGCGAATCGTCCGTCCTTCCAGACAGAGGAGTACGACACTGCAAACTGGGCTGCTTCGGCGAGAGTCTGATCAGGGAATGCAACGCTTCGTGCTGCTTCTGAAGGGCCAGTTGCTTTTAGAATCGTGACTGGTCCCCCCTGAGCTTGCGTATGGAAGAATCGGTCATGTGGTTCAAGATACTTTTCGACTAGCATCTCATTCTGTGTGGCATTTCGCCCACCAATCACGAGAAACCCATCAGAGGTGTGAAACCAACGGAACTCTTCGTACCACTGCTCATTTCGACGTATCGGAATTGAATCCATTGACTGATAGTCGAGGTCATCATCTGGGCCTGTTGACGCCGATTGTTGCTCCTGCTCTTTTTTATCCTCCCCAGACGCGTCCCATTCATCTTTCCGCTGCTTGACGGCCTCTAATTCTGCTCTGGTCTGCTCTAATGCCTCTAATGCTCCCGTCTTTTTCTCTTCGACTCGCTTTGCCTCGGTATACAACCGATCAGCGTTCTTTTCGACACCATCTCGGATTCGGAGCGGAACCGAGTTCCCCTCAAGAGTGACCGTGACCGTCCCCGTTGATCCATCAATATGTGAGACGGCCGCCGCAGCACTGTTCTCGGGAGCAGCCTGTTTGAGTGTCTCACGTATGTCGTCCCAGGAGTGGTCTGCCTCGCGCGCCTCCCGGATCGTCGTGATGATATTATCGACGAGATTGTAGTTTCCATACAGGAGTTCTGCCTTTTCTCGGTGGGCCTGTGCCTCTGTTTCGAACGACTCTATTGCACCTTCTTGCTGGGAAATAATGCGTTCTTGCTTTGCTATTTCAGCTTCAAAATCAGGCTTGTCGTCGGTTTCTGTCGCCGCATCGTCCTCTGGGTCTTCTACAGCTTTGAAATACGTATCGACTGCAGTCATGAAACTGGAGTATGATTCTGCGGTCAACCCTGCCTGTTCGTACTCCTCAAGCGGAAGTGGCGTCACATCAACTGGGTCGCCGTCGCTGTAGTACACCCGTGGCGAGAATTCTCCCTGAGCAATATCCTCACGAACACGCTGTAGTGCCTCAAACAGACCATCATATGTAGATGCAGAGGTCGCATCGATATCAGTCGTTTTTTTCACACCCGCCCGTGCACACACTTCCTCAGCATACAAACCGCCAAGGTTGAGTTGCGTCGCTAAGGTACGAACAACGTCCGTATCGGAGTCTTCCATCTGCTTGACGAACTGGTCATATGAGAGAGCAAGCGGATTGATCCGAGAGCTCGGGAATTCATACTGGCTTCCAGGCGCAACAGTTCGAGAATTCAATCGGATTGTCTCAAGACACTGCAGCACCGACCCATTCTGGTCAACGACTGCAATGTTTCCCTCTCCAAACAACTCGGCGATGATTGTCGTATTTCCATCTTCCCGAGCGAATTCAAATCGAAGAATTCGGTCAAACTCATACTGCTCAACACCCAAGAAGTCTGCACTTCGTAACCGATTTCGGAGCTTCATCGCAAAATTTGGGGGCCGACCAGGGGCATCGGGGATCGTGTCAGGATCGGTCGTATGTGCTCGCTTTTGCTCACTCACCTCGACCAGAAGCTCTACACGTCCGCGGTCAAAGTCCCGCATCTTAATCCGGAGTAACGACTCACCGTAGAGATAGACCTTATCCACTTTCGCGCCCTGATGACGGTTCAGCTCCGTCTCAATCGCCGCAAGGTCAACGCTGGAAAGCTCCCGCTTCGGTTCCATTACTCAAAGTTCGGTCTGGCGGGCTGAAAAGCCACCCGTTCGACAATGGGAAAAGCAAGTCACGTTGTCCGAGTGATACCAATAACGAAACAAAACCGCATTGCACTGAGTAGGAAACTACATGGCTCGACTGGATCAGCCTTTGAATGCCCGCTGTATGTCTAAAATGGTCTCGAGAAACAGAACTCCAACTCCTCGGGCCTGAGGACGCTGACGCACTCGCCAGCCCGGAAATCAACGAGCAATCTCTCTTCTCCTCACCGGCTCTCACCGTGAGAGGATGGATACGCTCGGAGCACTCGTGGTTGACGACGGCTCTCTGAAAGCTGAACGCAACGCTGTCAAGAACACTTCACTCGTCATCAATTCGGTGAAAAAGAGGAGCACTACACTGAGTGGATTCTTTACCGAATGTCGTGAGCCGCAGTCGAACTCGCCAACTCTCAAACGTGGAAATGCCGACAGAGTTGAAACGAGGTGAAAAAGACATATTCGTTTGTCCGGTTATCATCGACTGGGTTACTCAAAATTAATGTGTCAAAACACGACTGGAGTGTTCATTGCAGATACTCCTCGCAAACGCCAAGCTGCATTTGAGGTTCGCAAGCGTGTCTTTGTCGACGAACAAGGAGTTCCATCTGAGATTGAATGGGATGAGTATGACGCTCCGCAGGCAGACACTCACCACTTTGTGAGCTTCCTTGACGGGTCTCCGGTCGGTGCTGCTCGATGGCGTCGCAAAACCACGACCGCAGGCAAAGTAGAGCGAGTCGCTGTCATCAAGTCAGCTCGCGGAAACGGGTGGGGACGTCGGCTGATGAATGCTGTCGAAACCGATGCACGGTCTGCTGGGATTCAAACAAGCGTACTCCATGCACAACTACGAGTCATAGAATTTTATCATACGCTTGGATACAGACACGTCGGCAGCTTATTTGAAGAATCAGACATCCAACATATCAAAATGACAAAATCGCTACGGTCATGAGCTTCGTGGGCGGGTAGCTCGAGAGACTGACCTACAGTTATTCGCGATACTGAAACCTTCGGTTTCTGTTCGACCCTGAGACAGAGAGCTTGCTCCGCATACCGAGGGTACTGTCTGTTGTGGGTGTATGCACTGGCTATCAACTGTCGACGGTCTCCTCCACGTGGCTATCAGTATCGATATGATACCGGTTGTGAACGAACCGTAAGAATCGTCTGACTACCGACAATATCAGTTACCTAAGATATCTATTCCGACTCCGCTCAGAGCTGCTTCATCATATATGGGCCGTCTTTGTGATAATCGAGCTGTTGCCGGTAATATTCCCTGGCACCAATACCAGAAATAATTGCCAACTGCTCAAATCCAGCTTCTCGGGCTCGATTCTCAGCTGTCTGAACGAGTCGTTTTCCAAATCCTTGATGTTGATACTCGCCATCGTTACCCAACCCGGCCTCACTACCATAGACATGTAGTTCACGCACGAGCGCAGCATCCCGTAACTCACGCCGCGTCGGTGAACCAGGATAGCGGAGTCGACAGAAGCCAATCAGGACATTATTTACTGGGTCCTCATACGCAATGAACTGTTCAGTTCCACCAGCAACGGTGTATTCTGTCGTTTGTAACTCGATCGTTGATGGATCAGCTGTCGAGTCAGACAATCCAGCCTCCCGAGCTCTGATATCTCGGATCTCAATCCCTCTTTGCTCAGCTCTTTGAGTGGCTAACTGGCGGAGATTCGACTTCCAGACACCTGCATCAATAAAGTCCGCTGGAATATCACGCTGAACGCGCTGGAGCCGAGTGTACGGTGGAATCATTCCCATAATCTCTGCAATAAGATCAGCGGCTTCTTCATTTCCCAACGGTTCAAATTCATCGCGCCGCCACTGATCATACACGCGCGTGCCCCGAACAACGAGGGTCGGATAGATTTTGAGATAATCGGGCCGGTACGCCTCCTGGCTGAAGAGTTGACGAAAGTCCTCTAAGATCATCTCTTTTGTCATCCCTGGCTGACCAGGCATCATGTGAAAGCCGATCTTGAATCCTGCATCACGGAGACGACGATTCGCGTCGATTGAGGCTTGAACGCCATGGCCTCGATGCATTTCTCGGTTAATACGCTCGTACGTCGTTTGCACGCCCACTTCCACCTTCGTGGCTCCTAAGCGCAACATCCGATCAATTTGCTCTGGGTCGCACCAGTCTGGCTTCGTCTCGAACGTTGTCCCAATGTTACGGACGTCAGCTGTCTCGTTGTTCGCTTTGACATCTTCCAGATAGCTAAATTCGACAGACTCTGGGTCTGGACGGAACGAGCGTTGGTCTGATGGATTTGGTTTACTCTCCACATCATACTCATTCATTGCTTCGAGTGCACGCTTGACGAACCACTCTTGATAGTCGTGACTCCGAGCGGTCATGGTTCCCCCCATGATAATGAGTTCGACTTTATCAACCGGATGTCCGATATGTCTGAGCTGCTCCAGTCGAAGCGTTACCTGCCCGTATGGGTCGTATTCGTTTTGCTCTCCTCGTGCTGCTGCTGGTTCCTGACCAGTGTAACTCTGCGCCGAGTCGAATTCACTGGCTGGTCCTCCAGGGCAATACAAACACTTCCCGTGTGGACACATGTGTGGTGAGGTCATGATAGCCACGGGAGAGACGCCGGAGGCAGTACGCACTGGCTTTCGCTGGACGATGTCTTTGACCGTATCGCGCTGTCCCTCTGGTGCATACTGTAGGAGATCTGTATTTTTCGGGACCTTCGGTGAGGAGAACTCCGAACAGACCTCAAGCTTCTGCTTTTCGAGGTTATCGCGGTCAATATCGCCACGCAAAATACGATTCACTAACTCGGTACAGGTCTGCTGAAATGCGTCTGTTTCGGTCGGTTCGGTTTCGGTACTCACGTGCTATCACCACATATTGCAGCGAGCGTTAGGTGCCGACCCATACACATATATCTGGCATTTCGATGTTTAATAGTATCGCTCACACACGAGAGAAAATTCGTATACGACGCAGGCAGAGGTTCTTGACCGAGATAGAGGGAAACACAGAGACTCATGATCAGCGACTCTCTGAATAAAATGAAATGAGAGTGGGTTATAGCTCGTTGACTGCAGCCGAGATCACAGCGTCTACGGCCTCATCCTGAGCGCCTGAAAGGAATTCGATTCGATTTTGCCGTACCCCGACAGCAGTTATCCCCGCCTCTGGGACCTCTTTATCTGCGCTGGTGGCGACAGAGCGAACATCGATTGATGGAGATCCATGGATAAACAGCTCATCGGTTGAATACACAACCGTGATTGTCTGTTCATTCCGAATCTCACGGTGAACTGCCTCGGCAAGCAGTGGCGTAGGCGGAAAATCAAATCGGTGAGTGTAGGCGTTTGCATCAAGCGTATTGACAGTCACATTCGCCATTGTCTGGGTATTGAGACTAGCCGTCGCAGTATTGACTTCTTCAGTGAGCTTGATACGGAATTGTTCTGAGACGTGCTCTGCGAGTCCACCATCGTCATTAAACAGCAGGTCAGTGATGAGCTCGCGTTTGTCTTGATATGACTGATAGTATGCTTCGAGTTCGATAGCTTCGCGTAGTTGTTGGGTCCGGGACGCGTCGTAGCCAGTTGAACTTGCAAGACTCTCATATACTGCTGGCGTATCTCCCCAGTAACTCACTGCCGGCAGGTGCTCAATCTCGTCACTAATCCGTGTATTAATATTTATTGCAAGTGTGACCGCCAGGGCAGCCGTCGAGACAGCGGTTGTATCTTCTCCAGGTTCTGGTGCGACGAGCGCGTCTGTCGCCCCCCGAACTTCGGAGTCGATCGTGTCAGCCTCTAAGAGGACAGTCATTGCATCATATATGTTCAGTAGTTCGAGCCCATCTAGCGAATCGCTTGTCCCGCCAATGCCAGCTAAAACAATAACTGGCACCTTCTCATCGTGGCGTTCAGTATCTTGCAGCATTCGAGTGATATCGTTTGTCGCTGCATCCATTCCATACACTGGATCATCCAGCGGTCGGCGCTTGAGAAAGTGGTACTCTGCGTCAGCACGGTCGTGCTCGTCTCTAATCATCTCGATTATTGCTCGCTCGAGACCTGCCCCTGCAACGTATCCATCAGCAGTCGCTGGATGTCGGATGACAACTGGACGGGATTCAAGCACGGCAGAACGGATAATTTCGGCAGCATCAGCAATTCGAGTATCAGATATGCTGACAGGGGAGTCGGGGTGAATTCGGTCAATCTCTTCGGGCCGAGCCTCCTCGGAGAGTGCATCAGATAACCGTGTCTCGACCGCTGCTGCAGCTGAGCCATCGAGTTGGGTGAGCTCCTCAACCTCAATCTGGATATCTCCCTGTCGTCGTTCGATTTCACCAGTGATTGAGATATAATCTCCCTCGTTTACTTCTGAGTACGCTCTCACTCCCGCTTCGACAAACGCAGCACATTCAACATGGCCACTCTCATCTTGCACCTGAAAAATCGTTGGGCCACCGGTCTGTCGAATCGACTCAATCTCTGCTTCGATTGAGACTCTCTCTCCGACATGTTCGGAGAGCGTCTCAATGTGTGTCCGAGTGACTTCTGTTGGCTCAATACTCGGTTCGGATGGCTCTGAGACTGAATTGCTTGATTCCTCCGTCGATTCCGCATCTATAGCCGCTGTCTGCACTGTGCCTGTGGCTCCACCTCCACTTTCACTTTCGCTTCCACTTGTTTCATCTGCTCCGACGGTTTTTGCACTGGGGTCCTGTGGTGTCCGTTTAATAGGTGCTGTGCTTTCGGTCTCGACTGATGGCTCCTCACCGTCTACTTCTCCCGAGGGGTCGTGAATCTGAGAGCCACGAAACTCCTCGGGTGACTGCCGAATTGACCATCCCAAGTCGATATTTCCATTACTTCGCACATTTTGCACCTGTACGAACACTTCATCACCTGTTTCCCAATCAAGACTTTCAAGACGACGATCCAGCTCACTTCGATGGAGAAGTCCAGTCACCCCGGAGGCGAGATTGATAAAAACACCAAAATCAGCGAATCCATCAACAACTCCTTGATAATACCGACCAGAGGTTAGCTGATCAGCAGAATCACCCCGAAAATCAAACCAGATATCTTCGTCGTGTGTAATAAAATCCATTATGTGTATCAAAAGGGACCCCGCCTAAAACTGTTGTCGAATCCAAGTTGAATGACTCTCGATTGTGTATGCATCACAGATGGCCAATTATTGGAATTTAGATCCGTTTTGAAACTTCAATCGAGGCCTTTTGAATCACACTCGAAGAATATACGACTCTCGTAACGAAAGGAATCATATTATTCCATTCGTCGTGAGGAGCATCTCAAATGCATCGAACCCACGGAATAAGCCTCCATAGAGCAGCGCCCCTGTCGGACCCCCAGCAGCGATTGCTCGTAGTCGTGAGGTTGAGTGCACAGACCGAATGCCAACGAGCAGGAGACTCCAAGCGTATGCACAGGTTATGAGACGGATTATTGGAACTTGGATAAACGCGAATAGACATGGCGCCGACGCATATGCGATGAGTTGCACTGTCTCGCTTACCCCCCCTCGATCAGGTGCAAGCCCGATAAGCAAGACAGTCTGGAATGCAGCAGCGAGATGAAGTGTTATGGGACCAATAATCAACCCAACAGCCATCAGCAGGATGACTGAAGCGAGTACCTCTGGTTGAGCAACCGTCGGAGGTGCTGAGACAGTGACTAAGACGATTCCTACTGTATATCCGAGTGCAATAACAACGCCGAAAATTAATCCAGGAACTTGGTCGCCAGGGACGACAGCTGAGTCAAAAAATTGTTTGGGGGATATCAGAATACTCACGTATGTTTTCAGGAGTCCCCTTACTCCCCGGTCTCTTCCAGTTTCTGATGGGTTGATCCACGTTGTCACAGGTTACTATTACACAGTTTTCATATGACGGTTTCGACACCGTCTCTCAACGTGCTTTATCCGATGAGTCGACCCTCTCTCACAGATGAAAATTGGTGCCGTGTCTGGTCACAACATTTATTTATCGAGTATACAAACTTTCGAGTGCAATGGCGCAAGGCACGGTTGCGTTCTTTAATGACACTGGCGGATACGGATTTATTGAAAGCGACGACTCTGAGGAAGATGTTTTCTTCCACATGGAGGACGTCGGTGGTCCTGATCTTGAAGAGGGTCAGGAAGTGGAATTCGAGATTGAGCAGGCCGATAAAGGGCCACGAGCGACAAATCTCCAGCGTCTGTAAGAGCGCACCTGATAGAGCGGTATGGCAGTCGGCACTACGTCGAGTCAGTAAGATTCCTGTATTTCTCAACTTCTCAGTGAGTTCACAAACTCCACACGGAAGTCTCGTACGTCTGACTCCTTATTAGCGAAATCCCATTGCCTCAATTTGCTCTTGATACCGGTTACGGATTGTGACCTCAGTCACTTGTGCAACATCCGCGACCTCTCGTTGAGTTTTCTTCTCATTACAAAGCAATGATGCAGCGTAGATGGCTGCAGCCGCAAAGCCAGTTGGTGATTTTCCAGAAAGTAACCCTTCTTCGGCTGATACGTCGATGATTTCGGTTGCTTTGGATTGCACTTCCTCAGAGAGGCTCAGTGAGGAGGCGAATCGAGGAACAAACTGCTTTGGATCAACAGGGCGCAATTCAAGACCTAATTCCTGCGAAATATACCGGTACGTCCGTCCGATTTCTTTCTGTGGGACACGCGAAACTTCCGCGACTTCGTCAAGTGACCGGGGGATTCCTTCCTGACGACAAGCCGCATACAGAGCTGATGTCGCAACCCCCTCAATAGATCGCCCACGAATGAGGTCCTCATTGAGTGCGCGACGGTAAATGACGGAGGCGACTTCACGAACAGAGCGTGGAACACCCAATGCGGATGCCATCCGGTCGACTTCTGAGAGGGCGAACTGTAGATTTCGCTCACCCGCATCTTTTGTTCGGATACGCTCCTGCCATTTTCGCAGCCGGTGCATCTGCGACCGTTTTTCTGACGAGAGTGACCGTCCGTAGGCATCTTTGTCTTTCCAGTCGATCGTCGTCGTCAGGCCTCGATCATGCATAGTCTCTGTAATTGGAGCCCCGACGCGCGACTTTGATTGCCGTTCAGAATGATTAAATGCCCGCCATTCTGGCCCACGATCGATCTGACGCTCGTCCAAGACCAGTCCGCAATCATTGCATATTAATTCACCTTGGTTGGCGTCGGCCACAATGTTGTCCGACTCACATTCCGAACAAGTAAGTTCTTCATCGGACGTCTGCTCTGTCTCCTGCTCCCGCTGGCGCTGGCGACTTGGACGTTCCATATAAATCTGCTGGTGAAGGGTGTATTTAACTCTTATCCGATATACCGCAGTATCGACTCGTATTCTTCATAGATGCCTCTCAGGACCGCTAATCCGATCGGGAAAGCATAGTCACGATTAACATACATGAATGAGCAAGATCATATATATGTACTCCTCTCTACACTCGACGCTTGTTCGTTTCCAGCGATATCCATCGTGCATGAGTACGTTTCGATACATAACGACCTATGCCTGGTAAATCTGAGTTGGAAGGACAGTTAGCCGTGGTTGCAGGGTTTGCTGACCCACAGGCTGAGCTTGAGCAATACCCAACTCCTCCCGAGTTGGCAGCATCTGTGATTCACACCGCAGACCTCAACGGTGACATTCAAGACCGAACAATCGTTGACTTAGGCACTGGAACGGGGATGTTGGCGCTGGGAGCTGCGTTGCGATCCCCTCATCGAGTCATTGGTGTCGACATCGACCGGTCACCGCTACAGACTGCGATACAGAATGAGCACCGAGTTGGTGCCACAGCGCCAATTCACTGGATTCAAGCCGACGTGACTGCTGGTGGGCTTTCGACAGAGACTCCTGCCGTCGTCGTGATGAATCCCCCATTTGGAGCTCAGTATGGTAATCGCCACGCTGATCGTGAGTTTCTCACAGTCTCGGCTGATATTGCAGATGTCTCTTATTCGATACATAATGAGGGATCAGAGGAGTTCGTCGCGGAATTCGCTGCTGATCGTGCAGGAACCATCACACATGCATTTGCAGCTGAATTCTCTGTTTCAAACCAGTTCTCATTCCACACAAGTGAGACGGAGCAAATTCAAAGCGAAGTGTTTCGTATCGAATGGATGTAATGTATCGACATTGACATCTATCATTCTATTCCAATCACCCCGCCTGAGAGACCTCATCTCGACTAACGAGGGTGGCGTATATTAGCTACTGATTGCCCCCGACAGAATTCGGATGCGATGAAACATAACTGCGCCCACCGCATGACCGGTTAAGTTAATATCTATCCACACCAGCCGGTATCACTGATCTACCGATAGGTCTCACGAGTGAGCACCTCGACAGTTGTCTGATTATACTTTGCGATGATCGAATTATTTGTCCGGCTGAATTGAATGCCACCGATAGTCTTTGTCTGATTCTGCGCTGGGATCATCCTCCTAGTAACACCCACGTTTCCACGTACGACTATGTCGTACCCATCCACTGTTGGTATGGCTGTGATATGTCGACCATTGATCACAGGGCCTGCGGTCTGTGGGGGTGACTGAAATACAATCCTCTGCTCAGTCGGCGTTCGCAACCGGATTCGATAGACCGTTCCGTTACCTGTCACTGTCCATCCGTCACGCTCTGCCTGTATTTCTGTCCGCCACTGTACCCCGCCGATTGGGACTTGCTTCTGACCTCGGAGCGCTAACTCACCCTTTGAGACCGCCGTTGTCCAAATGCCATATCGCGGGTGCGACACAATCACTCCAGATGCATTCACTGCAGTTGTTTCACCAAATATCTCAATATCGAACTCACTAATCAGTCCATTAGGAATATTTTCGGCATATGTGAGCTGGTATTCACGCACTTGAACAGTCTCACCAGGAAGGGTGGTGTCGCCAACTGTTGTCAGATTGTATGGGATTGCAGGCACCGCCAGCACGAGTAATGCAATGATCAACAGTGGGAGGCCAGCACGACCGATGAGAGACTTGATATCCCTATCTCCATTCTTCCATTTCCCCCTTGACCGCCAACTAAAGACAACAACAATTCCAAGGATTGAGATGAGCGCCACCCCGAGCGCGCGGTACAGAACGAACGTTTGTGTTCCTCGATACCAATAAACTGCCCAGAGGGACTGCTCGGCAGCGACCAGAACGACACCGATCCAGAGTCGCCCTGGGGACGTCTGAATATTGCACTTTCGATAAAATACCACAATTCCAGCAAGAATTCCACCAAGAATTCCAATCGCGTGTCCTTGGATGGCAATATCAGCCCACCAGGGAGAAATAAACGCCGCCCGACCGCTTGAGACACTCACTGGACTCTCGAGTGCATTGATTCCCAATCGCAAGGCGTCTGCTCCAGAGAGCGCAACAACAGTCCCCAGTGGATATCGAATCACCGCAGCACCAGCAAGAAAGTAGACAACACCAGAAAACCCAATCACTGGGCCAATCGAAAAGATTGCAGAGAGTATTCCGACTATGAGAAGAATCAGGGGGAAGAGACAAAAGCCTCTCACATACGGATTTAGCCATGGTGTCGCAAATGACTGCGCGCCCTGTGTCTGAGGATAGTGTGCCCAATTGTATTCAACAATGGTACCTAACACAGCAACTCCAACGAGATTGCCAATCAGGTGCGATGGACCAAAATGTGAGAACCCTGCTGTAAGTATTCCGACCGGTGAAAAGTACGACCATGCCCGAAACGGGAGTGTGACCGGGGTTCGCCAATGTGAAATCCCACCCTGGATAAATAAATAGACACACATAACAACGACCATCGTCACGACCGTTCCGATTGGAATCCCGAAGAGTAATCGGCGGCGGATAGTATCCTGGGTATCGCTCACTCGCCAGACGGCGACGATTGAGCCACTGACTATCGCACACACTAACAATCGTTGGACAAGATCTGATGTAAGAGGGTCAGTCATCAGCCTATTCGTGTGTCATTACGCCGGAGCAACTCTGCAGGAGTTCTACTGTGTGAGGTCGATTCGACCCGCTCGCTCAGAGTTTTCCTTCAGCATCCGCGGCAAGTTCTTTCATCCGTTTTCCAACGCGACCGGCATTGGAAAATTCGTCTTCGCTCATCGTTGAGGCCAATGCGCTTCCCAGCACGAAAACTGCGTGCTTATGTTCGCTCTTTGATTTGTGGACATGTGATGGGTCAACATCAAGCGCATCATACTCAGCGAACAGGTCATCATCGACTTGTTCCCGAGTCTCATAATCCTGTTTGATAATAACCATCTGCTCGTGGAGCTCGAGAAGTTCGTCTTTGTGCATACGTATACTTGTTGGAAGAGTGATTTAAGATTTGTTGACACTCACTGGCTGCTCAGAACACGTACTCATCTTCATGGCCCATCATACCATCGTCCTCAAATCGGTCGTCTTCATCCATCGGACCGCTCGTCTTGAATGCACGTATTCCAGTGGAGAGCAACTCCTCAATAGCTTCTTCGCGACCAACAAACTCACCCTGGTCGACCAATTGCGCAATCTGCATTTCGATGTGTTCGGGGACGTTAATATCAACCGTTGGCATCTGAACATCAGGTCGTTCGAATCGGGATTATATAAACCCAACGCCGGACATTTCCCAATGAGAAATAATTCATTTAGCTGCAAGATACATACCTTTTCGCAATCGTAGAATTATTTATTATTTCAGTAAAACCCGCTCAGGAATGCCTGCGACCCTCTCCTCACAGTACTCTTGTATGTAAACGGATTGGATAGTCAAATAAAAGAACGTGGCTTAGTTAGTATGGGTGATGGAAAGTCCCCGGACCGATGCAGATGAGTGTGAGTTCATCAGCCGGTCGGTCCAGATCTCTCCGCCATCGTTTCGGAGCACTCTCACGCACGCGGCACACCCACGAACACTCTGGAGCGACCCAGATGGGTCAACGGTTGTCGGTAGTGGTGCAGCCGCGACGCTCGTAGCTAATGGTTCAGATCGGGTGAACACAATTCGAGCGGATGCTGAGTCATTGTTTTCATCTGGTGATGTACACGCCGGCACAGAAGCGGCACGCCCGCGACTATTCGGTGGATTTTCCTTCCACACTGAAAGCGCAACTGATGCGTCATGGGAGGGCTTTCCGAGTGCAAAGTTTGTGTTTCCGCGTGTCCAGGTGACCTGGCCAGACCCTGCCAAGGATGCTGCATGGCTCACTGTGAATGCTGCTTGTTCTGACTCCACAGCAGATGACGTTGAACGCCTGTTGCGTCATAAACAGAGCCAGATAGAGGCACTCGACACTGTCAGCCCACTCGGGAGTCCGCCAGGAATCTCGGCGCGACAGAGAACAACCGAAAAAGCGGACTGGCGAACAGGCGTGACTGCTGCCTTAGAACGGATTGATTCGGGTGAGTTGCAAAAAGTTGTACTAGCACAAGCGCTCCGAGCGACACTCGATCAACCTGTCCAGTTGGCTGATATCCTAAAACGACTGGCGACGCGGTACTCCAGATGTTATCAGTTTATGATTGAGCCGCAGTCTGGTATGAACCCACAAAAGGCATTTATTGGAGCGACACCTGAGCGACTCATCTCTGTTCGTGGCCGGACCGTCAGGACGGGTGCTCTTGCTGGCACGACTGGCCGAGGAGATACTCCTGCTGAGGATGAGTGGTTGGCCAAGGAATTGCTCAAAGATGAAAAGAACGCACATGAGCACGAACTCGTCGCAGAAACAATCTGCCAGCAGTTACAGCCATTCGTGTCTTCGATCTCAGCAGAACCACGTGAAGTACAGCGACTGGCAACTGTACAGCACCTCCGGACGCCTATCAATGCCACATTGAGTCGAGATGAGCACGTTCTTTCACTCGTCGAATCGCTCCATCCAACACCTGCTGTTGGAGGTGTGCCACCGTCAGCGGCACTTGAGACAATTCGTGAGACCGAGCCATTTGACCGTGGGTGGTATGCGGCACCGGTTGGATGGATCGACGCTGCTGGCAACGGCACGTTTGCTGTCGCACTCCGCTCTGCGCTGGCAACACAGGAACAAGCAACTCTTTTCGCTGGTGTCGGCATCGTCAATAACTCGAATCCAGACCGCGAATGGGAAGAGATGCAGTTGAAATTTCGTCCAATTTTAGATACACTCGAAGCTGAGTCCATCGAATAACTGTCGGCTAATCATATTGTGACAAATCAATGAAAGACGCCAATCGGAATACGCTGTGGGGAGCGACGATTGTCGATGAGCTCGAAAAAAATGGGGTTGAGGCTGTGTGTATCTCCCCGGGAAGTCGGTCGACACCGCTCACAGTCGCCTGTGCGATGCATGATTCGATCACAACCTATTCGCACCTGGATGAACGCTCTGCTGCGTACTTCGCACTCGGCCACGCCCGACGTTCCGGCACGCCCGTACCGCTTATTTGTACGTCTGGGACTGCCGCTGCTAATTATTATCCTGCAGTTATTGAAGCCTCACAGTCGCGAGTCCCGATGATTGTCCTCAGTGCGGATCGACCGCCTGTCATCCGCGACTCTGGGGCCAATCAAACGATCGATCAGGAGAAACTCTACGGTGACGCTGTCCGCTGGTATCGTGATCTCTCAGAACCCGCTGCAGACGCCCGCAAACTCCGCTCACTCCGAACGACAGTTGCCCGCGCGCTCACGACAGCAGAGGGAGTCCCGCCTGGCCCGGTGCACCTCAATGTCCCATTTGAGAAGCCTTTAGAGCCGAAGTCAGTGTTAGGAGACATACCGGACGACCTGCCGTCTGAGGCTTATGATGGTCGTGAGACAGCATATGTCGAGACAACGAGTGGAGCCTCAACGCTCGACCCTGACACAATCACTCAACTTGGAGAGACACTTTCGGTGTCCCGAGGACTGCTTTTTTGTGGACCAATGAACCCCTCAGAGGTTGACCCTCAAGCCGTCGCAGCCTTCGCGCACGCCAGCGGCTATCCTGTACTCGCTGACCCACTCTCGAATGTACGATTTGGCGGGGTGACGAGAACCGTGCCAATCATCGGTGGATATGACGGATTTGTCGACTCGAAACTCGCAGACTGGTGGCCCGACCCTGAGGCAGTTATTCGAATTGGTGCCTCCCCGACATCGAAGTCACTACGCCAGTATCTCTCTGCCGTTGACTCGCCCCAGTACTGCATAGATCCAGCGGGTGCGTGGCGCGAGGAATCGTTCACCGCAACCGATCTCATCGAAGCAGACCCAAATAGGACCCTGGGACAACTTGCTCGTGTTTTGCAGGAACCAACAACTGCTTCGTGGCGACAGCGATGGACCTCAGCCGAGTCGCATTTCCAGCAGTTATCCGATGAGATGACGATCGGTATTGAGGGACGATTACTACGCCGAATCGTCGCAAGTGCTCCAGACCCGTCGACACTGTACGTCTCAAATTCAATGCCGGTGCGAGATCTCGACCGGTTTGCTCAGCCATCACAGAAGCATTTAACAGTCCTTGGAAATCGTGGAGCCTCCGGCATTGATGGGATTACGTCAAGTTCGCTTGGTGCTGGTGCGGCGACCACCGAGTCACTCACGGTGGTTATCGGGGACTTAGCACTATATCACGACATGAACGGATTGTTAGCAGTTGAACGGTGTGATGTTGATGTCACAGTCATCGTGATCAATAACGATGGCGGGGGCATTTTCCATAAATTACCCATCTCATCGTATGACCCGCCATTTACCGAGCAATTTGTCACTCCACATGCGATGGATTTTGAAAGTGCTGCAGACCAGTATCATCTTGAGTATCACCACGTCGATACGCCTGCTGCTGATACGGTCGAAACAGTATACACAGAAACGCTGCGTGACTCAAACTCGCATCTTATTGAGATTGATACCAACTCACGCTTGAGTATCGAGTCACGAGAAAATTTCAAAAGCACTGTACTCACGACGATCGAAAACGGACTCTCGCTTGATCACTCAGGCGAATCAGCTTCCTCTCAGTGAATAACACGTCCATTTTTCGATACCCTCTCTCGGTGCAACGCCGACGACGCGAGTCTTTTTGTACCTGATAGCGAGGTTTTCTATATGATCTCAGCGATTTTTGATGCCGATAAGTGGAATCCTGTCGACGAATCAAAGCCGTTTGATGATATTACATATCATCGGGCAGTCGACGTTCCAGCGGTGAGAATAGGGTTTGACCGACCGGCAAAACGAAATGCGTTCCGCCCAGAGACCGTTGATGAACTCATCGCAGCCCTTGATCATGCTCGAACACAAGCAGATGTTGCCTGTGTTCTATTGACTGGCAATGGCCCTTCACCGAAAGATGGTGGCTGGGCGTTTTGTGCAGGAGGTGATCAGTCCGTCCGCGGCAAATCCGGGTATGAGTACGACTCCTCAGGTGAGTCCACGCTGGAGACACGCGCAAAGAAAGGCCGGCTACATATCCTGGAGGTACAGCGACTGATTCGATTTCTTCCTAAGCCAGTGATTGCGGTTGTTCCCGGATGGGCTGTCGGAGGCGGACATTCGCTGCATGTGGTCTGCGACCTCACGATTGCCTCGCAAGCTCACGCCAAATTTCTACAGACCGACCCAGATGTTGCATCGTTTGACGGCGGGTTTGGCTCTGCCTATCTGGCAAAACAGATTGGACAGAAGCGAGCCCGGGAGATATTTTTCCTGGGTGATACATATTCCGCCGAAGAGGCTGTGCAGATGGGGCTTGCAAATGCGGCTGTCGAACATGAGTCACTAGAGTCACGTGCACTTGAGTGGGCTGAGACTATCGCCCAGAAATCACCGACAGCCATACGAATGCTGAAATACGCGTTTAATATGGCCGATGACGGCTTGGTTGGACAGCAAGTGTTTGCAGGCGAAGCAACGCGACTGGCATATACGACGGCTGAAGCGCGAGAAGGCCGTGATGCATTCAATGAGAATCGCAATCCTGACTTTTCAGAATATCCGTGGTACTACTGAAACGAAACCCGAACGTTCAGGTCTCGAAGATTCATATAGAGGTTAATGAGCACTCAGGACATCACTCGCACGAGGGCATGGGTGATGGCGGCGCGACCACAGACACTTCCTGCTGCTGCGGCCCCCGTCATCGTCGGGACGGGGCTCGCTGTGCACGAGGCAGTGTTCGCCCCGCTGCCGGCACTTGCGGCATTAATTGGAGCATTGTTGATTCAGATCGGCACGAACTTCGCGAACGACTACTACGATGCATTACATGGGGCTGATACTCCGGATCGCGAGGGATTTACCCGGGTGACTTCGGGAGGGTTGATTGCAGCTCCTTCGGTCAAGAAGGCAATGTATGTTACGTTCCTTGCCGCAGTTCTTGTCGGCACGTATCTCGTTTATATCGGTGGGCTACCGATACTCTTGATTGGACTGTTATCGGTCGCTGCCGGTATTGCATACACAGGTGGGCCCTACCCGCTTGGATATCACGGTCTTGGTGATATCTTCGTGTTTGTTTTCTTTGGGCTGGTTGCTGTGACAGGGAGTTACTACGTTCAAGCGACTGCAGTGATAGCCAGTCCGTTTCCAGTCTGGATCCCTCCAGAGACAATCTCAATAGCTGTCATTATTGCTTCAATCCCTGTTGCCTGTCTGTCAACGAGTATTCTTGTCGTGAACAATTTGCGAGATAGAGCCGAAGATACCCAGACTGGCAAACGAACGCTCGCGGTTCGCTTTGGTCCAAAGTTCGCCCGGGTTGAATTTGCAAGTTTGCTATTCGGTGCATATGTCACTCCGCTGTGGATCCTCCAATACCCGCAATTTTCACTGAGTGTGTTACTTCCGTATCTTACACTCCCGTTCGGTGTCATGGCTACTCAGACGGTCTTTCGAGCTGACTCTGGGGAGATTCTGAACACCACACTGGAACGGGTCGGAAAGCTACTGACCGCGTATGCCGTACTGGCTGGGTTAGGATTTGTATTCACTGAACTACCATGGTAAAGCAGGTGCAGATAGAACCGCTCGTCATTCCGCTTCACAGTCCACTCAAGACTGCTCGAGGGACTATCTCTGAGCGCTGTGGATTCCGCATCGCTGTTTCTGATGACACACTGACTGGATGGGGTGTTGCAATGCCACTTCCAGGCTGGAGCGAATCGCTCTCTGCCTGTCGAACTGCACTCGGAATCGAATCTGCTGAATCTTATACTGGCCCGATGACGGCAATCCCGATTTATCACGCCAAAGCAGATAAAAAACGAGCGAATCCGGCCGCAGCGTTTGGTGTGGAATTGGCGCTTGCCGACTTAGCTGCACGCCAAGCAGCAATCCCACTTGCTACCTATCTCAACGAATCGGTCCCTCTGGATACAATCCCAGTGAACGCAACTATCGGTGGTGGTGAATCTGAATCTCGGTTGGAGGAGGTTCAGACGGCGGTCGATGCCGGATTTTCAGCCATTAAACTCAAGATTGGTATGCAATCGATGCAGACTGACATTGAGACAATCGAGCGTATTCAGCATCAATTCGGTAATAAGCTCTCAATTCGGATCGATGCGAATGGGTCCTTCTCATTCGATCAGGCAACTGAATTTCTCGAAGCGCTGCCTGCGCATTCAGTCGAGTATATCGAACAACCACTCCCAGCGGACGATATCGAAGCGCATAGCAAACTCCGACAGACAGGCGTCCCCATCGCGGTTGATGAATCACTTTCGGTCACCAGCCCACAGTCGATCATCGAAGCAGGTGCCGCCGATGTATTAGTCTGCAAGCCAATGGCAATAGGTGGGGTTGATGCAATGATTGACCTGAGCACAACTGCCCGAGCGAATGACATTGATCTCGTCATGACGACGACGTTCGATGGCGTGATCGGTAGATTAGGAGCGGTTCATCTTGCTAGTGCACTCCGTGTGAATACTGCCTGCGGCTTCGCAACGGCCGAATACTTGGATGAATCACTTGAGTTGGATCCAACACGAATTATCAACGGAGAGATTCCTGTTCCGAGTGGTCCAGGACTGACCGACACTGATATCGACACACTCTCAACGTGATTGGAGCATGACAAGATGGTAACGAGCGACTCTGCTGCCCCCAGCTCGGGTCAATCTACCCCTGGAGACTGGCCTCACACCTGATAGGATCAACGCTGGGCTCTCCGAGCGTAGAGAAACCAGTCAAGGAACATAAAACTCTCTGGAGGGAGCCGAGTATCTTGGGGTGACCAATTGGCTCGAAAATCGGCGATTCTCGTCATTACGGAACTCTGTGATCTCCGTCCCCAGAAGTACTTCCTCAATATGTGTAGGACGTGTGAACCGCCGGGGTTGATTCGAGCATCACAGAATCGATTGCTCATCCATACTGACATACATTGTCCTGAGGAGTTGACAAATCAGTGCTCGTGATTGTACATTCTCTTCAGAAGTTCTTTCATAGATACCTCCGCGGCATCATAGATATTGCAAGATTCTCTGAACGACCCCGCCCCTGCACGCTATTTAAACGAACGGCGTCTGCAGACAGAACACGCCAAGGGCTTCGGAATCACTCAAACCCAACATTTCTTACACTGCAGTTGCAGCTTCAGTAAGAATAAGATTCAGTTATGTTGAATATCCTGACTCTCAGGGCCATGTAGGAGTTGAACCGCAGCTCAGTGTTCACTCCCAACGATCACTCTTCACTCCAGGCCAGGGACTGACACTGATCATGCCTCACGCGAGGGGAAATATATCTGAGTATCTTGATCAATATGTGCTGGATTATTTGACTCAAAGTTCAAAAGAGGGATTATGATGGAAGATCCTGAGAACCGAGTGCTATATTTTGATAAGCTCAAAGGCTCCGATTGTTTCTCCAATCACCCACCCAACAAATACGAAGTAGGCAATGAGGAGTGTATACGACTCTGGCTGTGTCAATGTCAGATCAGTGCGGAGCACGGTAAAGAGAATGATGGTTGCGACGGTGAGTACGCCCATCATTGGTGCTGCAACGGAGAATGATATCTGAGCACTTCCTGCGATGAGAACACCAACCGGAATGGCCACTAACAGGTCAAACGTATTCGACCCGAGGACGTTCCCGAGACTCGTCACACCCCTGCCATCACGGGCTGCGCGAACGCTGACCAGCGCGTCTGGGAGACTTGTCGCAGCCGCAAGGATAGTCACGCCAGCGAGAAACCCTGGTATGCCAAACGTCGCGTTCAGTCCTTTCACTGCACCGACAAGCAATTCAACGGCCACAAGAATAACCACCAATCCGGCAATTAGCCGCCCCCACTGGCGAAGTATATTCGATGTATCGTCAGTGCTGCCACCAGCGTAATCTCCGATATCCTGCCATTGGATAAATAGATACAACCCGTACAGTAGCAATGGAATTAGTGCGAGTGGGCGGGTAACGAATCCACTCAGTCCCACCTCACTCTCGGCAGGGTAATAGATGATCGCGAGTGCGAATGTGATCACCAGCGTCGACACTGAAAGCATGTAGAATTGTGCCTCCTTATACACAATTGTCCGATTAGCATCGACAGCTGCATCCGTAGCAATACCTGAAAGTGCTGGAATCACAAGGATATTGAAAATCGCTGATCCGACAATTGCACCCACTCCCAATCCAAATGAGCCGTCAAACGCCGTGATGATGACACTCATCAGCTCTGGAAAGCTTGACCCGACAGCAACCACAATCGATCCCTGAACCACCGCAGGTAGACCGTAGTACGAAGACAGGTGCTCTGCAGAACTCTCCAGCCATGCACTCCCAAACCAGATCATTACAGTCGCAGCAGCAACAACGACAACGTGAACTACTGTGGTATCAGGAAGAAACTGGCCAAGCACCATGATTGAGTATTCTCCCAGAGTCATGATTAATACTTGGGACACTTGCAGGATCGGAATCTCGTACCCAATCTGCACCCAGTGGAAAGCACGACTGAGTGAGAGCGGCAGAATCATTCAGTCATCTTGAGAATCACCTGATCTCTCTCACGCTGTTGCAGCTATCCTGACAGTGAGTATCGGTTAGGAAGTCAGTTCGACAGGGAGCGCCTCGGGGCGTGACCCGGAGGGAGTTCATATACGTTCTCCCGGAATACAGCTAAATCACTTGGCTCAACGGCACGTGTGGGAATCCACCAATACCCGGTTCAGATACGTAAATTTCCTTTAGAAGAGCAGCAGCGATTCTTTGCCGTGGTGACGCTATGTGGTATGTGTCAGGGACCGTACGTCTCTCCAGACTGATTATCTGCGTGTTTACGGCGAAGAGCAGCTGCAGCGTTCGAAGCATCATACCCGAAATAAACCCCGTCAGCATACACTTCAGCCACATTCGTCGCTTGAACTAAGTTATCGATATCGACCTCAACGGCATACAGTTCCACAGCGAGTGAGACAGTGGAGTCGGCGAACCGTGTCTGGAATCCGTTTATCAGCGCTTCGAGCCAGTATGTCGTGGCATAGTGGATATCATACAACGGAATCACAAACTCATCGATTAACTCACTGAGTGCATCCAAGTCTAATCCCGCTCGCTCGTACAGATGGCTCGGATACGGATCTGGATACAGTGTCAAATAGCTCCGACCTGGAATCAACTTTACTGCTTCTTCGACGAATTCAGTGATGATGTCCGCACGCCAAGCGGGCCAGTCCTCGTGATCGCTTGTTTCAAACAGTCGTGTACACCGCTCACATCGACAGTAACCCTCTCGGGGGAATCCAACATCATCAAGCCGAACAGCTGGATTCGCTTCCGCACTATCTGAGATAATCTCCAATAATCCAGTTTGGTATTTTTGATGTGTCGGGCAGATGTATGCCCAATCAAAGTACCGTTGGTCTCGTGTGGCTCGGTTCCCTGCATCATCCACAGGGACTAACTGTGGATCAGAATTTGCGGCTGCTGTATCCCCAAAGCATGAGATCATATTCACCGCGTTCGTCAGCGGTTGAGCAGCACGGCCGGTGACGTCTTTCACCTCATAGAACCCACGACCAAACTGCTCCCACTCAACTTCGTCAGCGTTTCGAGTCACAACGCCGTACATGCTTTCGATTTACGATACAGTATAATCAGTTGTTCGTTCACGAGCTGACCCGAGTATGTGATAAAGGCACAATAGACGGGCGTGGATACGCGAGTTTGATACCGTATTATCCACCTTTGAGATGCTCCGAGCCCATTTTTTACGAACAACCACCGAACGAGCCAGCATCTGTTGACAAGAGGGCCAGGCACGAACAGAACGATTCGTATCCGTCCTGCAATAGTGGCTTGCCCACCCCCAGCATTGAAGCGGAAGTCACGACTCAGTCTGGCAGACGGTGGGGTCTCAATCATGAACTGATACTGTGTCTGACCGCTCGAAGTAACATCACTTGTTCCTTGAGTTGCAGAAACAATTGGAATCACATGTGATTGTCGAGTAGAGCAACTACGAGTTGCGGTCGCTGCATATCTCTCCTAACCACTCTTGGGAGCGCGTCCGAAACACTCGCCAAGTAAGATTGTGTCTGTATCACGGCTGAAAGCGTGACAGCACAGAGAGTGTAGTCAGAAGATCCCGAACTGATTCGGTCGTTGTACTGGGGAGGTGGGCGTTGGGAGCACTTGCCCCACGTGGGAACGGCAGCCGAGATGAGTCGAGAAACGATTGAATAGGTGGTCAATCGCGGTGAGCATGTGTCTATGTCGTCGACAGACTTCACGGCCACGGCCTCAAGCGTCTTCCCGCCCTGCGCCGCGTGCAGACATGACAGACGATCAGGAATAGTAGTCACGACAGTGTCGCATGTCAGCAGTCTCGCTACGGCAAACGGGTCTGCAGATTCACAGGCTGTCAAGGCGGATGCCACGGGGCTTGACCCCGAGGCGATTCATCGTTTTGAATCCTTCTGCGCTTATTCAAGAAGCTGTCACAATCTGACTTGCGTTCGCTGATAGATACCTGCTCACAAACCTTTTTAATCAGTGAGGTCAACTCAGTTCACCGCAAGATGGCTTGTGACCTCAGACTCTCTGACAATCATCCCACAGTAGCCACATCGTAACCCATTCTCTGTGACTTGGAATTGGGTTTCGATTGGCTCGTTATCATTTGTGATACAATTTCGGTTCGGACAGGAGAGCACTCCGTGAACAACCCTCGGCCGTTCAACGCGCTTCTTTTCGATCACATCGTACGCTCGAACGATATTTATCGTCGCTTTTGGTGCAACCACAGCCAGCACGTCGACTTCTGATTGACTCAGTTCGCGGTCTTCGACTTTCACGATATCTTTTTGACCGAGTCGGTCTGAGCTGACGTTCATTCCGATTGAGACCGCCTCACCTCCTGATCCATCAATATCAAGAATTGCCAGTACATTGAGTGCCTCCCCAGCAGTCAAATGATCGATAACCGTTCCGTTCCTGATTTTTGAGACACGAAGTTCCTGATCATCGTCCGTCATTGAGTTGTCTCCAAAAGCATATCAAGCAGTGCCATCCGCACTGGAACTCCATTGTGTGCCTGTTCGAAATATGTCGCATGCTGTGTTTCATCGATCTCAGGAGCAATCTCATCGACACGTGGAAGTGGATGCATAATCGTGAGTGAGTCTTTTGCCTCTGCCAGCCCTGCGGTGTCGATTCGAAATTGGCCAGCGACTTTCCTGTATTCATTTTCATCTGGGAACCGCTCACGCTGAATCCGTGTCGTATATAAAATGTCCAACTCCGAGAGGATTGGATCAAGGCTCGTATGTTCGCGAATCTGTGCCCCAGTCTCGTGGAGATCAAGTCGAATATTCCTAGGTAACTGAAGACTTTCCGGACTGATGAAATGCTGGCGTGTATCGAAGCTCGTCAGTGCCGTAGCAAGTGAGTGGACTGTTCGACCGTATTTTAAATCACCAACGATTCCAACGTTAATATCATCTAACCCTCCGTTCTCCCGCATCGTATATAAGTCGAGTAACGTCTGGGTTGGATGTTGTCCCGCTCCATCACCAGCGTTAATGAGTGGAATATCGACGAACTCAGCGGCCATTGCTGCTGATCCCTCTGATGGGTGGCGCAAGATAAGTGCATCAGCGTATCCTGAAACCACGCGAACTGTATCCGCGAGCGTCTCTCCTTTCGTTACTGATGATGACTCGACTGCTCCCATATCAACGACATCACCTCCCAGTCGCTTCATCGCCGTATCAAAGCTCATTCGTGTTCGTGTGCTCGGCTCAAAAAAGCAGAGACCCAAAATCTTCCCCGCATGGCGGCCGTAGACTTTTGCTGGATTCGCATCGATTGCTGCTGTACGATCGAGAACGGCCTCAATATCTTTCCGCGACAGTTGTGTCGTTGAGACCAAATGATCCTGTCGCATTATCCATATTCCCGCAGGGGGTGAACTTCAATCACTCGCATTCGAGTTCCTGACGATAAACTGACGGAACGACAATTACTCAGACCGATTCGTGCGGGTTCTGGATTAGCCTGACACCGTATAACTGGTCACACCACAGACTGAATCCGTGTTCAAGTCACTTGCGACACTGTGCCCGTCAGGGCCACGTTCCACCGTCGGTGTATGCGTTGAGTATGCGTTTCATAGCGACCACATATGCCGCGGTTCGAAGGTTTGGCACGTCGGTCGATTCATACGTATTGACTAATCCATCGAAGGCATCGGTAATAACCCCCTCAAGTTCATCGTTCACTCTCGATTCTGACCAAGAAAACATCTGGCGGTTTTGCACCCATTCAAAGTAAGAGACGGTGACGCCGCCGGCATTCGCTAGGATATCTGGGACGACTGTCACATCTCGTTGCGTGAGTATATCATCTGCTTGTGGAGTGATAGGTCCGTTTGCTGCCTCGACGATAACATCAGCTTCAGTTACCTCTGCAATCTCTGCATCGATTGCATTCCCTAGCGCTGCTGGAATCAGCAGGTCGACATCAAGACTGAGCAGCGTTTGATTTGATATTGTCTCGACACCCTTCATATCGGTGTAGCCAGTCACGGAACCTGTTTCTCGCTTTCGATTTTTTACCTCTCGAGTATCCAACCCATCTGGATTGTAAATTCCGCCTGATGAGTCAGAAACGGCAACGACCGTTGCGCCGTGGTCCTCAATCACTTTCGCGGCGATTGACCCGGCATTTCCGTATCCCTGAATTGCCACTGTCGCGTCAGATAAATCTCGACCCAGATAGGAGAATACTTCGCGTGCGCTAAACATTGTTGACCGACCAGTGGCCTCAACTCGACCAACGCTCCCCCCTGCTGAGAGCGACTTTCCAGTGACCGTTCCCGGTGCTTTGGTTCGCTCGAGTGTCTCGTATGTGTCTTTTATCCAATTCATTTCACGCTGTCCGGTATTGACATCTGGCGCCGGTATATCTTGATCCGGCCCAATGAGTGGGCGAAGTTCCTTTGTGAGTGCTCGGGTCAGTCGTTCTAACTCACCATCTGAGTGCTCGGCTGGATTGACGACAATCCCTCCCTTGCCTCCACCGTAGGGAATATCAACGACTGCACATTTATACACCATCCATCCCGAAAGAGCAATAACCTCGTCGCGTGACACGCCGGGGTGGTATCGAATTCCACCCTTGTAGGGACCCCGGTCGCCATTAAATTGTGAGCGGAATGCTTTGAACTGCCGGAGTTGTCCATCGTCCATCTCGATCGTCAGATTCAATTCAAGCACTCGCTCCGGCCGCTTTACCCGTTCGACAATATCTGCTGGTATGTCAACATAGGCTGCGGCATCGTCTATCTGTTCACGTAAACTCTCGAATGGATTTGTTTCAGTACTCATTGGTCTAATATTCGCTCGATAATCGATATGAAAGCTACTCTCATTGGGATATCTGTAATCTATCAGTGAGCCACCGCTGCTTGCAACTTCTGGACGAGGTTTTTATTTCCGACGTACACAGGTGTTCGCTCGTGTAATTCTGTTATATCGATCGTGAGGAGAGATTGACTCCCATCAGAGGAGGCCCCTCCAGCGGATTCAACGATGTATCCGACGGGATACGCTTCAAATTCCGTTCGTAATTTTCCATCTGGCGCGCTATTGAGTGCCGGATAGCCGAAAATACCACCATACGTCATAATCTGATTCACATCACCGATCATCGCTCCACCATACCGCAGTTTCATAGACTCATCAGACTCGATGGTGTCGACAAACGAGTGAAATGCTGTCGGCCAGTCAGGAACACGACCTCCGAACCCGTATACTGTTGGGTCATCCGGAATTGAGACCGCTTCATTCATTAGATGACCGACCCCCGAATTATCAATCCGGTACTCGTGAGTCGTGTCATCCTCGGCTGCCATCATCGTCGTGATTGGTCCATATAGCACGTACGCAGCAGCAATAATCGACTCTCCTGATGCCGGCAGCGAGTCTTCATACACTGCAACAATCGTTCCCATGGTCGCATTTGGCTCGAGATTTGACGACCCATCAAGTGGGTCAACGCAGACGTTCACTCCACTTCCAGTATCGACCGGATCAGACTGTTCCTCGCTTGCGTAGCTCCCAACACCTGAGAGTGAGCCAAGCCGTTCACAAAGCAGCTCGTCTGCATAGACGTCAGCAGCTTTCTGTGTTTCACCCGAGGGATTCTCCTCTGCAACGGCATCTCGTCGCCCGACTAACCCAGCGCGAATATCTGGTGCGGCCTCTGCAACCGTGGTGAAAATTCTGCCAATCACTTCACGATTCGACTCAATTTCGGGAGGATGCTCATCCATATTTAACATACTGGTTTACTGATATAATTAATCCCTTACATACCGTATTCCTCAGTGAAGAAGTACGCGTATTATAGAATCGAATCACTGTATATATAAAGATGCTGTGCGCCTGTGTTTTCTCAGCCAAAACACCCAGGTATGAGCATTGTTTAGTATTCAATATGGGACTTGGCGGCACTGCAAAAAAGCTCTCGAAAGTGACTGAGATGGCAGACGAAGTGTATCAGCGACTGAATGACCTTCGAACGCAACTCACAGAGATGCGCGAAACCACACAGGAGACACACAAGCGTGTCGATCGATTGGAGCGAGAGACTGCGGAGATGCGTGCACTGATCGAGGCACTCGCCGAGAACGAGGAGATTGACACCGAGCGGGTTATCGCTGACGCGCATATCTCTGAGGCAGAGGAATCCTCAGATGACACGGCGTGACGCTCTCCTACTGTGAAAACTATGGGCTTGCCACGCCCGTTGTGCTGGTTTGAGAATTGAGGTTTCCGGGCCGACACGTCAATGAGGTGCCACGGCCCCGCGACTCCTACAGTGTGAGAAAGATTTGGAGTTATCTGATCGTCTCCTATCGGCGAGAGTGTTCGGGGGCTTCCTCTTTGATACGGCAAACACCCACCAACCACTCAGCTGTCAGCTTTCGGACAGTCATTCACGATGAGGCATCATCGCGACGACACTGAGAGGTACGTACAGTGGGGACTCACCTATTTCGCTGAGCGTGTCTGGAGAACTGTTTGTCGATTCATCCCACCACACAGACGTCGATGCAGACGTGGGTTTTCTCGCCTCAATCTGTACAATCACCCAGTGAGTCACTCGAAGCCGAAATCCAGTCTACTGGTGGAAGAAGGCCAGCATCGCCTGTGAAGACCTCGCGCGACAGCATTAACTACGGCACGCGAATGAACCGACGCTTGCACCACCTCCCGTTCCGCGCCCTCCAATACTACACGTCGTACAAGGCGTCGTTTGAGGGCATCCCGACTGTCTGGATTGACCCTGCGTACACGAGCCAACGGTGTCCGATCTGGGGCACGTCGAGCGAACCGCAATAAGAAGCGGTTCGAATGTCGTGACTGTGGGCATCAAGACCGTGGTGAAAGCGTCAACATTGCCGTGAAGGGCATCGAGACCCATCAGGATTGGAATGTGGCTGCTCTTGTTGTTCGGAAGGTGCAACGTTCACAAGAGCTGTTGTGCAAGCCCGCTCACGGTGTGATATCGTTGGGGTGTCCGATTAAACTCCGGCAAGCCTCGGGTCGGACGGAAGAGTGAGTTTTCCGTGATGAAGAGACGCGGAGCGTCTCGAACCACTTGACCTCAAGACGGTTCACGCTCCGATAGCCAGTCCGATAAGTGCTAGTGCGCTTTTCGGTGACGTTGATACCTCCCTCAGATGGCGATGGCACTCGCAAACAATGTGGGTCCGAGCGAAACTGCCTGCCCGATTATGAACGCTCCCATCGCCAAAAACATTCCTTGCTTGAGTCGTCGTTGTGCACTTGCAGGATGCTGATACGCCTGTTTCATTCCACGAAGCATTATCAAGTCTGCTGGAGCGACTAGTAGAACATAACTGATTCCATACCCACCAGTGAGCATAGGGCCACTGCTGGCGAGTACTGCAACAACGAGCGCACCGGTCGCAACGTGCAGAGCGTATGTATCGCCAATCATGATTGGAAGCGTCTGGAGTCCTTGTGTCTTATCGCCGACTTGATCCTCAACATCTTTAATGATTTCACGGGCGAGTGTTGCCAGTCCTGCGAGCGTGGCCAACATCCACACAGTTTTGACATCGGCTGCGTACACGGCTGCAGCCCCGAACAAAAATGTTGAGCCAGTCAAGCTGGCAACGATCAGGTTTCCAACGACAGGTCGGCTTTTAAATATATTCGTATAGAGCACGAGCGCGATGAGATTCGCCACTGCAATAATGAGCGCAAGTGGAGGGAGTATCGACGCCGTCACCGTGGCTGCAGATAGTAACAGAGCGCTGAATATCGCTGTTTGACCGGGAGTTACCGCACCACGTGGAATCGGCCTTTGAGGGCGGTTTATTGCATCAACTGCTCTGTCGAAGTAGTCATTGATTGCATTTCCTCCTGCGGTTGCGAGGACAGTCACTATGATTGCCGCGGTGATCATCACTGGGGCGTCTACTCCCGTTGCGACGAAACTCCCGGTGAAAGTGAGCCCACCAGCTGCGAGCGCATTGGCTGGTCGCGTGAGGTCGACGAAGCCTCCGAGTTGGGCACGCGCTGAATTCGCCGATGATGTCATATAGACTGATTTGAGTGTCAGCAAATGAACCCCGTGGACTCTGTTAGTATACAGAAAAACTCAACCTGAATTGCAATACATAAACTATATTTGTTGCTCCTCTCTTCGCTGAGAGTATGCAAATCCGGTCACCACTGGTCTCAATTGTACTCATTTTTATCCTTTTTGTCGCCACTCTCGTGGTCCCCATTGGTGGGATCATACAGAGTGGTGGTGCCGGCGTCGCCGCTGCAGCAAATACACCCACACACGATTCCTCTCAGAATTTAACTTCGATTGAAGTCTCAGCAGGTGATATTTCACAAAATGAACCACTCACACTGCAATTTAGCAATGCCACCGGAGACAATGGAACTAGTTTCAATCAATCTGCGAGCTTCACAATAAACCTCTCTGCAGTCCGTGACGATACGAGCATCAGTCGCACTATTTCATTCGATGACACAGGGAATGAATCGTTACAAGTACTTAACAAGACCGAGACTGCCAATATAACATCAGTACGCGATGCCGACATTGAGGTCACTACAAATGCAAATAAATCGGTGACAGCAACGACGCAAGTCACAATTAGACAGAGTCTTGCCGAGGTTTCACTTCAACCGATCAACGTCACACAGGGTGAGCCACTCTCATTGCGTTTTTCAAACATGAATGACACTGCCGCGCAGCAATACACCCGACCCGCGGACGTTGAGGTGAACCGGTCTGTATTGGCAGGGTTTAGCGGATCAAATATCTCTGCAGAGATTGAGTTTCCCGATAACACATCGTTTCTGCTCGTCAATCAAACACAGTCGGCAAATCTCACCACACAGAGAAACACCTCTGTGCCGGTCTCTGTCAATTCGACAGTGACGACGGCAGTCAATGTTACAATCAGACAGAACACGACATCAACCCCAACTCCAACTTCAACGCCAACTCCACAGCCGACACCCGCTGCTGCAAGTAGCTGTAATTATCCAATTGAGCGAACGGATGCAACAGGAGAAACACTGCGATTCAAGGAACCACCGAGGACAGTCGTCTCCTTGAGTCCCAGCGCAGCACAGACGATGTGGGAAATTGATGCAGAGAGCAAGGTTATTGGGGTCTCTCCAAGCGCGAGTTATCTTGAAGGGGCAGGTTCAAAAGAGACGATTACGGTTTTCCCAGGGGTCGACATTGAGACCGTCGTTGGGCTTCAACCCGAGTTGGTCTTAGCACCGAATGTCATCAGCAAGGATGACGTTGAAGCACTTCGCAGTAACGGAATGACTGTCTATCGGTTTGAGGAAGGGACATCGCTGGAGTTCGTCGCTGAGAAGACCGAATTAACTGGAGCGCTCGTTGGACAGTGTGATGCTGCAGATGACCGCGCCGATGAACTGCGAGATGATGTCGACGATATTGAGGATGCACTTGATGATGAGCCAACCCAAACTGGCCTCTACTTTTTCTTCGGCTTTACTGCTGGTTCTGACACGTTTATTGGAGATATCATTCAGACTGGAGGCATATCAAACGGCGCTGCAGAGCAGGGAATCTCGGGGTTCAAGGAGATTAACGATGAAACGGTCGTTGCGATAGACCCAGCATGGATTATTACGGATGGTGACGATGATGATATTCCCGATAACGATGCGTATGAATCAACCAGGGCGGTTCAAAATGACCAGATTATCGAAGTAAACAGCAACTACATTAATCAACCAGCACCCCGCACCATCCAGGCAGTTGAAACAATACTCTCTCAAGTTCATCCCGACGCCTACACCGAATACACGACTGGCGTCGACCCGTCTGAAGGCAACAGCGGAGGAGGTAAGTCATCATCGACGAAGACAGCAGAACCACAAATCACGAAACAAAAAACTGATCTTGGCGTGAAAGTATCCATCGATAATACAGCGGGTGCAGACTCGGTTAGTGTTCCGTTTTCAGCGGAAACTGTGGACGAGCAGTTGGATGAGACTGGAACAGCGGTCGAAAGTATTGCAGTTTCGATGGATGGGCCAACAGAGGCTGACCTCTCAGTGAGTTCACATTCTTCGACAGACCCGCCTGAATCATCTACTGCGCCGACATCATCAACGTCGGCTGCTAATTCGGTATACAGCTATCTTACCCTCGATTATGACGGCGATCAGAGCGTTATCTCAAGCGCGACTGTCTCGTTCCGAGTAGATGAGAGCCGACTCCAGTCGACAGATCCCGCAGATATTACACTCTATCGTGCGAATAATGGCAAATGGCAATCTTTGGAAACAAATCATGTTGGAGGGGAGCGATTCATTGGGATCACGCCTGGATTTTCGGTCTTTGCTGTCGCAACGCAGAACCCTGCACAGCAAACGTCAACATCAACATTGACAGCTTCGACCGAGACGAGCCAGACAGTCGTGAGTGAGACGCCAACCAGTGTAAGTACCGAAATGGCCTCTGAGACGCAGACAACTGTTCCCACCCCACAGCAAGTGTCTGCCACTCCAGTTCCGAGCAGTGACAGTGCTAAGCCATCCACGGGAGTCTTTCTTGCTGGTGGTGTTTTGACTCTTCTTGTCGGCGGTGGAATGTATCTTATTCGCCGACACGACCTGTTCGAGTGAACGTCCCGTTCGAAACGACAGCCGGATTAAGACGAAATCCTACAGGTTGAGCCGGAGGAGGAACTCAAGCGACTACTCGCTGCGACCTGAGGTACGGCTCGGGTTGGAATCGAAATATGCGATCTATGAGATTAAATGACACAGAGCGACTGAATTCCAGCAGAGACTGTGCCGGCTGTCTCCCAGTTGTCTCCACAGCTAACAAGTATCTGTCCGTCATTTATTAACCGATAATTCTCTGCTGCCCACGCAAGAACGACTTCTCCGGGCTGCCCTAAGTAGGACATTGAGCTAAAGCTCTCGCCACCGTCTTCGAAAACAAATAAGATTGGTATCAATTCAAAAGGAAACAAACATAAGCGAAAGTAGAATAAACAACGTGAGGGCGCTTAGCTCAGCTTGGACAGAGTACTTGGCTTCGGACCAAGTTGTCGCGGGTTCAAATCCTGCAGCGCCCATCATTCTGCGTGACGGGCAACATTTGGCAGACAGCGGTACGACGCTTATAAAAGAACCCCTCCTCGACCGATTTGATTTCATCACACTCCGTGATGGGGGGTCGCCGGTGTCATGCGATTCGCTTGCATTTGAATGACAGCGCAGGGATATAATACTAAGGGAATCGCTCGATAGACCGCGAGTGAGTTCAACTCTGGGAGGCGACATCATACTCACGGTTCAAATGCCTGCGGAACTGTGCGTGATGGTTCTGTGGATGCGTGTTGGACTGACGGTCGGACTATCTTTCTAAGTCTGTTGTTCAGATCCGGCTCTCGGTTCTCCATGTTGCTGGCTGGTGACAATCAGGGCGTGTGGCTGGTCTCGCGCTCGGCAGGGACTCTGTCAAATTCGCTGTTCCATCTCCTCGAAGACACCGTGCCCCGTTCGGGCATGTCATTGGTCTCGTACACACCCTCGTTCGCCAACGCTATGAGCCGGACGGCTTCGTCGTCAGTAAGGCTCTGGAGAGTCAGTTCCTCAACCGTCTTTTTGCGCGCCCGGTCGGTACTCATTGGTCGGTCGCGCTGGATAGCCGAATAAAAATGGTACCAGAACATGAGGCTGGATTCAGACGGGAGTTCTGGCGGGCGTCCTGATCCGAGTGGATCGCGGACTAGCGGGAGTGACGAGGCCGCCGAGAGGGCCCAAAGGAAGGAACGTCGAAACATATTGTCGACATAGTGGCTGTACTCAAAAATCCTCCTCTGCTTCACCCACATACCTCAGGAGCCAGTCTTATTGCTATTCCTTTTGTTACTGAAATCAGCCCCTTCTAATCATATCGGCTCGCGCGGCCGTTCATCGCAGTCTTCGCGCCACCCCTCGATGACTGGCCGGCTTCCAGCACCGAGCAGTGTCCAGTGCTGTCGAAGTGTCTCCGAGTGTCGAAACCGTATGAGCCACTGCCACGCGACGGCACGGTTTTATTCGTGTTAGATCGCTCCTGTGTGTATGGATGAACTGACAGCGAACATCTCGTTTGACCGGTTCGCGGATATGCCAGAGTTCTATGGATCGGGTGCTGCGAAATACCGTCTGGCGATGGTGAAAGAGCGGAGTGACTTTCTCGACCTCTTCGCAGGCGCTCGGCACGTGGACGCCGTGACGTACGCAGAGACACCCGAGCTAATGGTGCAGATGCTGACCGAGTACGACATCGGCTCACTTGACGTACTCATCGGGAACGCCGAAGACTACGCCGACCAAGTGAGCGAAGTCTCGACTGCCAGGTCGCTCGTCCGACTTCGGGAGGATAACCGACTCACCGTTCGGTTGAAGAACCGGAAGACAGTCCACTCGAAGATTTACCGGATTGTGATGCCGGACGACACGGTGAAGCTCGTCCAAGGGTCGGCGAACCTCTCACGGAACTCTTGGGAGTACCACACAAACCAGATTTCCGTCATTACCACCGATGTCGGGACCGAACTGGATGAGGAATTCGAGCGGTTCATCGACGAATACCGCGAAGGGTACAGTGATCAGACACTCCTCGAAGGGCTTGTCGAAGCGCTTGAAGATGCCGACTCACCCGAAGAACGGGAGAACCGCATCGAGTACTGGGTTGGTGCCGGCGATCTCGACGTGAGCGATACTGCCGCCCTGAATCAGGACGCTGTTGAGGACCTGAAAGATGTCGCAGATCAGGTCACTGCCGTCGTTGACGACCCGGAAGAGGCCGACGAGACGGTTGCGTTCGTCGAAGAACCCGAGAACGCCGACCGCAACGTCGTAGAACCGGACGAGCCAACGGACGAAGGCGATTCGACCGACACTGCGGACGACGATGAGTCACCGGACGTCGGGCTCGTCGAATCGGATCACGAAACAGGGTTGACGGACGGGCTCGACCGTCCGCGGG
>UEYZ01000012.1_pt1 | contig 41905 bp, 37 predicted proteins | sample 1903591 | NCBI WGS metagenome assembly UEYZ01 (sample SAMEA4776352, study PRJEB27445) | saltern metagenome | biome: Hypersaline environment; feature: solar saltern; material: Pellet | place: Spain | collected 2014-08 | depth 0 m | reverse complement strand
TTTAGAAAATTTCGAGGAGTATCGAGACACTGCTCGGCGGGTCAGATGGACCGCTTTCTCAGTAAAACGGAGAATCTGCGACTTTGGGAGGGCCTCTATTCCGTGGAATTACATAATGAACATATAACTCCTTGAGGATTTCAACAGAGCCAGCTTACACAGATGCGAGGTGAATACTGATGGGTTTCGCCACCAAATGAATCTTACAAGATTTTTTCAAACAGTGTCATCAGAGTGATGTCTGTGTGGATATGAAACAATTGACTCGGTGTTTGCCACAGCTCTGAGCCAAAATCAATGTTCTCTACAGATGAGCAAAGCAAGCGTCTCGGACGGAAGCCTGTGCTAGCCTGTGATGACTCCGAATTCGTCTCTCGAACCAGTTTATCTGACCTTGAGTTCACCTACAGCACTGTGGTGTAATATGTGGCCGACCGAAGGCGTGAACCGCACTAGTAAAATAGAGGTAAGGGGTTGGGGCGGGGTGAGTCTCAGTAGTAACGACGGGCTCTACCGTTTTGAGGTCTCTTGTCTAATGCCTGATGCGCATCATCAGAGAAGGTCTACCAAATTTGCGAATTGAGGAGAGCACGGGTCCTCAAAATATAGAAGGCGAACTAAAGCCGATTAATCCGCTATCAAGATCTAAAATGTCTGGACATTAAGCGTATGATTGTGAATGATTAGAAACTCCGGCTCAGATAAGAGGTATCCACTTCACCATTGTCAGTTGACTGCTCGCACTCGCTTCGTTTAACCTCAAGATATGACTGATGCAATGTATCGCCAAGTGCTTCGGCTAACACAGCATCTGTTTCAAATGCATCAAGGGCTTCATCCAATGATTCTGGCAACCGAGTGATTCCTCGATTTGAGAGGACCTGATTATCGATATCTGATGGATCCGTATTAATTGGCTCACCAGGGTCAAGTTCGCGTTCTATACCATCGATTCCAGCTGCTAAGAGTCCCAACTGAGCGAGATAAGGGTTATTCGTGTTATCTGACGGTTTAAATTCAACCCGTGTTTCGGCTTCTGGAGTCTCGCTACTAACAGATGGCACACGAACCATCGCTTCACGGTTATCATGTCCCCAACACGTATAGGCTGACGCCCACATCCCTGGGGTAAGTCGGTCATAGGATTCGACCGTCGGAGCAGTCAATGCAACGAGTGCTGGGGCGTGCTTGAGCAACCCTGCAATGAAGTGTCGACCAGCATCGCTGAGGGGATAACGACTATCTGCGGATGGATCATACATTCTGTTCTCGCCATCCTGCCATAGCGACAGATGAATATGACATCCTGTTCCGGGGAGATTCGGGAATGGATTTGGCCGGAAAGTAACGCCAACATCGTGTTGATGTGCGACACCTTTTATTGTTTCTTTGAACAGTATCTGTTCATCAGCTGCGGTCAGGCCACTCGCATGGTCAATAACCAGTTCCTGTTGACCTGGACCATACTCGGGGTAATATGCTGCAAGGCCCATTCCCTGAGACTTCAGCGCATCAACTGTCTCAAGGATAAGTTCGTGAGCACTCCGCATGCCATCGGTTGAGAAACACGTGGTCTGATCCATCGGGACCGTCTCCCCACGCTCAGTCTTATCGGTGTAATAAAATTCGCTTTCGAATGATAACTGCGGTGTGAGGCCGTCTGCGCCGATTTCCCGAAGGTACTCACCAAGTCGTGCGCGAGGACCAGCATCCCAAGGGTTACCATCAAGATCGTGCAGGTCGGCCAGCATAATCGCCGTACGGTCATCGTAAGGAAGTTCGGTAAAAGTATCTGTGTCAGGGACAACACGAACCTCGCCTGCAGGACCATACTGTCCATCCGGGGCGAGTCGATCAAGCGCATTGAACGATTGCATAGCCTGTGTCACATTCGCACCATCTTCAAGCACACCAGGCAGTTTCTCGGAATCCACGACGCGTCCACGAGGGACACCACTATTATTAACGAATACAATCCGAACCAATTCAATATTATTTGCATCGACACGGTGGCGGATATTATCTGATTCGGTCATACGAATGCATGACAGCCCGGAGCTGTTAAGAGCGGTGTATACCGGCAAAGCTGTGGAGACACTTATGACGAGACGCTCATGTCAGTGACCTCTAAACTGTGAGATTGGATACCAGGAGAGACTAATTGTGAGTGAGGAAAATGAGCAGTCCACAGCCGTTAATTACCCGTTTCCGAATTGGCAACACAGCGAAGCGAGCAAGGTGAGGTGGGGTAGTTCACACTGTATTACTGTGGCGCGTTCAGTCAAAACGCCCAGCAGCGTCAGCCTCGACGATATCCCACTCGTGTCCAGGCAATATTTTCGAACCGCGTGTGAGGATCTCGTTCGCGCTCTCCCACCACTGGATTTCATTCATTGCAAGCCCGCACCGTTGCGGTGTGTCGGTATCATCTGAAATATTTTGAAATGTTGGAATAGCATCTCCAGCAACAATGGTTGTGCCAGCTGGTGAAGTCACTGCGAGCGACTGATGGCCAACGGTATGTCCAGGAGTTGGAAATGCAACGACTCCATCGCATAATTGCGTTTCACCGTCTAAAGGGACTAAATCATATGAGAGCCACGGAGGTGTTAGACCGAGTGACTTTGCTTCGTACCGAGCAGCGTGAATTGGATATGGAGAGATTGCGTACGCGAGCTCCTGCCGCTGTATATAAAATTTCGTGTCTTCGTCGAAGAGGGACAGATTGTAACAGTGATCCCAGTCAAGATGAGTAAAAACCACACTATCGATATCACTGCAGGCATATCCCTCACTCTGTATAGCTGATTCAAGTTGCTGATCTGTTGTTCGATGACAGCGAAACTCTGGGTGACGTTCGGCCATCAACTCAGGATTACCAAAGCTCGTGTCAACAAGAATCACCTCATCGGCATCAATAAGATATACAATCGATGGGGCCTCAATCGTCCCGGATTCGCCAGTGACTAATATATCGGCCTCCATTGTCAGTGATCCACAGCACTTTGGGGTGACTTGCGGAGAAACGGTCTGTGATTTATCCATGATTGCGATAGATTCACTGACAGGATTAAATTGTGGCGTATTTTGTGTGTCGACATGTAATACCTATTTCATGCGTACTGAGGTTCTCGGTGCTGACGACACACATGAATCACCGACAGTTGCTGCTATTGGCGCAATTCATGGCGATGAACCTTGTGGTGCCCGAGCAATTGAGCGCTTCCTCGCGACAGGCCTGCAGGACCGGCTTCAGCGACCTATCAAGCTCATCATCGCCAACGAGCGAGCACTGGCGGCGAGTTCTCGGTATGTCGAAGTTGACCTGAATCGGTCGTTCCCTGGCGATGCCGAGAGCGACCTGTATGAAGAGCGACTTGCTCACCGCTTATGGAGCGAGATCAAAGGTTGTGTGACACTCGGATTTCATTCTACAGTGTCATTCGATAGCCCGTTTGGAACGTTTGCAGACCCGACATTCCTAAAATCAAGGATAATGCGCGCATTGCCGATTGAACACGCTGCGGATTTTTCTGCGGTAGCTCAAGGACGGAGCGTGAATTTACCTCGATTTGTAAACGTTGAAGCAGGATATCAACAGTCTGAGGCAGCGGCTGAAACTGCGTATGAGTGCCTGCTTGCGTATCTTCGAGCAATGGGTGCCCTCCCTGACAGCGCAAACCAAACATCAACAATGCATTATCTAGTTCAGACAGTTATTGAAAAATCGGAGAAACAAGATTATACAATTTGCGCTGAGAATTTTCAGCGCGTCGCTCCCGGAGAAGTGTACGCGACGACTGGTCAGGGACAGACGCTAACAGCCGACAAAGAGTTCTGGCCGGTGCTTATGTCTGCAGACGGGCATGATGTCCTTCTCGGCTATCAGGCTGATCAACTTGGCGAGATAAGCCAGACGATACCCGAATGACTGTTGTTGAACGGGAGAGCAAGACATCTCTGCACTCTGTGTCGATAGAGTCTCACTTGCTCTTGGATATCGATTTCTGCAAGTCGTGTCGTTGAAACCCGAAATATGAATCATCTCGTGGTTACAGAGAGTGGTTCAAGACGCCGAGCGTCTCGTCATCACGGAAACCTCCGATTTCTGTCCAACCCCGAAGCACTTGCCACGTTTATATATAGACTCAGATCAGAGTGCATGACTTCTATCACGACAAGAGCCATTATCTCTCACATCGGACGGTCAAACTAATTCATTGTATCCAGTATGTCTTTGTATTGGTGAATTCCCGAATACCATGCCGAGAGAGTTCAGATCCATATCCGGAACTCTTTACACCGCCAAACGGGACGCGTGGATCTGATTTTGACATCTCGTTAATATATACTGCACCAGCCTCAATACGCTCAGCGACGTGTCGACCTCGTTCACGATCCTCAGTCCAGATTGATGCGCTGAGCCCATAGTCGGTGTCGTTCGCTGCCTCAATTGCTTCTCTCTCAGATTCGACTTCAACAACCGTCGCGACTGGGCCGAACAACTCCTCCGTACGGGCCGGACAGTCAGGGGGGACATCTGTGAGCACAGTTGGGGGATAATAGAATCCCTTCCTGTCGAGTGGGGCTCCCCCGCACCGAAGCGTTGCCCCGGCATCGATACTCGATTGGACCTGCGTGTGAAGTGTTTCGATAAGATCCGCTCGGGCCTGTGGCCCTATCTCCGTCGTGGCTGTCAAAGGGTCACCAACACTCAATTCTGTCATCCCATCGATAAACTCCCTGAGAAAATTCTCATACAGATCAGTGTGAACGAACAATCGCTTGGCAGCGATGCAAGATTGCCCAGAATTTTGTGTTCGTGCAGCAACGGCTGTTTCAACTGCTGCATTCATATCTGCGTCATCAAGCACGATATATGGGTCACTGCCACCCAATTCAAGAACGGTGTGCTTAATATGACGACCAGCGATCTCTGCAACAGCACTTCCCGCCCGGGTGCTCCCGGTCAGCGTCACTGCCCGGACGCGGTCGTCTGCAATCATCTTTTCCACACGGTCGGTTTCAATACGGACGGACTGAATCAATTCTTCAGGATACCCAGCAGATTCGAAAATCTCAATGATTGCATCAGCACAGCCAAACGTTGTTGGTGAATGTTTCAACACGACCGCGTTGCCAGCCGTCAGTGCTGGGACAGCAAATCTAAATGCTTGCCAAAAGGGATAGTTCCACGGCATAATAGCTAATACCGGTCCTAATGGCTCATACCCAACGTACGATTCCACGCCTGGTTCAGTGCCGATTCGTTCGTCTTGGAGATGCTCAACTGCGCGCTCGGCATAGTACTCACACAGCCATGCGCATTTCTCTATCTCACTGGTACCCTGATCAACCGGTTTCCCCATCTCACGGGCCATCAACTGCGCGAACTCATGCTTTTGCTGGTGCAGTATTGGAGAAAGTGCCGCTGCTAATTTTTGTCGTGACTCGATAGACTGGTCTGCCCAGTCACCGAATGCCTCAGCCGCACTCGTGAGTGTTGCTTCGACAGCTGCCTCGTCATGCGGTTCATATGTTTCAACTCGTTCGCCGTTCGCTGGGTTGGTGATTTCAAATGTCATATTGAATGTTGGGTTAGAGGATCACTCTGTTACGTGGCTATGACTATCCTCGCTCCTGTCCGATTGGGATATAATCTCTCTACGGAGAATTGGTATCGTTGGCGTGAAAGAACTGTGGGTGTGAAGCGTTCTTCTCCAACCTGTGGACCCGAAACTAACTGTGGTGAGAACGCCACGCGTGGCAACACAACACGTTTGAGAGTCCGAATTAGGACACGACGAGCTGAAGTCCTTAGAATTGCGATTCTAGTTTCGGACGCCTCCGAGAACTTCACTCTCTACGGGCGGTTTGAGGCGAGTGCCTCGGAGTCAGATGAAAGTCTGGCCCGGCCTGTGGTGACTCCGAGTTTTCGTTTCTTGGACCACTTTATTTGACCCCAAGGCGGTTCGCGTCCACAACTGGTTGGTCTTCGACCGATGTGGATGGAAAGCTCTGGAGTGATACTCCTCGGACGGATACACCACTGGATTAGAACTACCTCTGTCGACTCCACAGAGGCCTCCACCGTGCTCATACACGTGACGGTGCGCTCGTCAGTTTCGATTGCTTTCTTAGCCGATTCCACAGCGTTGATTGAGTGGTTGAGTTTCTCAACTGGTGCGGCGTCCTGCTTGCTAAATGGATGTTATTTTCAGTCGGCGTCGAACATCGTCGTGACAGTAGTTCGGGTATCAAACTGACGTACGGTCGAAAATATATTTACTCATGGTTGAATCAGTGAAAGAATCCCCGGGGAAGGTAGCTTTATTCTCATGGCCATACTTGATACGTCCACTTTAGAATGACAGATGTGACTCTTCGCAGGACACAGTTAGCAACTCCAGCGAGTGACAAAGGAATGATGCGCTCAGCAGCCGGTAGTGACGCTGATGAGGTTTTTCTTGATTTAGAGGACTCAGTCGCGCCAAGTGCAAAGTCAGGTGCACGTGAGCCACTCATCGACGTTGCACAGAATGAAGACTGGAGTGACACAGTTCTCAGCTATCGGATTAATGGTATTGACACCCGGTGGTGGTATGATGATGTGATTACCGTTGTTAGCGAGGCTGGTGAGCATATCGATGACATTATTATTCCAAAGGTCAAGTCTGCCAGCGACATCCACACTGTCGAGAACCTGCTCGAACAGGTTGAGGTAAATCACGGGCTCAAAGTCGGCAACATCGGGCTTGAGCCGCAGATCGAAGACGGCGAGGGGATTCACAATGTCCATGAAATCGCCCATGCGTCAGCTCGACTCAGTTCAATTATTTTCGGCCCGGGCGATTACTCTGCTGCGATGGGTACACCCGGGCTCGATATCGGTCAATTCCCAGACTATCCTGGCCATTACTGGCATCACGCTCTTTCAGAGTGTAACTCGGCTGCGAAATCTGCTGGATTGCCGTGTCTTGATGGACCATACGCCGACATCGAGGATCCGGAGGGATTTCGCGAGTCAGCTGAGAACGCCAATTACCTCGGATGTGATGGGAAGTGGGCAATTCATCCCTCGCAGATTGAGATCGCCAATGAGGTGTTCGCACCAGACCCAGAAGTTGCTGACCGTGCACAGCGGATCGTCAATGCATATGCTGAGGCGATGGAAGAAGGAAAAGGCGCAGTTTCTGTCGATGGACAGATGGTTGACGAAGCAACGAACAAAATGGCACAGGAAATAGTCGTAAACGCAAAAGCTGCAGATATCCTGTAACCTTGGCGTTTGTAGCTGCTCGCTCAAAATACTCATCATTGTCGTCATTTAAACTGTATAACGGGTCGGGTTCAGATCAACTTCCGATATCTGTTCACTGCTCCACAGAGCCTTCAGGTTAAGTAGAATAGAGTCGGAAATCCTCGAGTTTCGCTCAGCTTTCCTCATGGCTCCGGGTTCGTCTTTCGAACCACTCGGCTCTGAGGCGATTCACTCCGAGAGAGAGCAATGATGTCTGTCAGGCCAAGCATACATGACTCATTCCACAGTTTGAACCGAGGTATTGTGCCACATCTCTCAGATGAGTCGCCCAGCGTCGCTTGAATCCACTCATAGAGACACCCCTTGTTAAATTGTACTTTGTTGGCACTGAATCTCCGGTATGTAAGAGATAAATTGGGTGACATCAGGGGGAATCTAAACATAGTTCGAATCTTTGGAGTATGGGATGCGAACAAGTGTGCGAGGATGCTAATCCTTTCAGATGCAGGGATATCTTTGATGCCGGGGTCGTCGGATGTAGCAAATGATGGTGGACTTCTCACGGAGGTCATCGAGAAGTCGTCAATTGGTATTGTGGCGTTCGTCGCCGAGCGAGTGCTCCTTGCGGGGTTTGCGTACGTGGTTACGACAGGGCTTGGTGCAGCAGCGTACGGATTTTTGTCTGTATTTGTTCGGGGGGAGACAATATCCAGAAACTTAGTCGCTGGTCTTGGAGATGGGTATTCGCGAACGCTGCCAAGAGCGTCGACATCGGCACAGCAAACGTTGTTAACTGTCGGTACTGGTGGATTTGTCGTAGTATGGGTTATCGTAGCGATGTTCCTCGTTGCTTTTCGAGGCGAAATTCTCAGAACAACGTTATTACGACCAAGGCATGAATCAGTCATCATCCTATTTGCGCTTGGATTGCTCCCGTTCCTGTTGTTGAGAAACTTCAGAGATGTGTTTCGATCGCTTCGCCTGATCAAACTCGCAGTGCTCGTCTCACGAGTTTTCAAGCCGTTAGCGCTCCTGGCAGGCGCGGTTGTGGTCGTTCTCCTGGTGAAGGGAGGATCGCTACTAATCCTATGGATAAGTGTTGCTGTGGTAGCCGTTATTCTGACTATATGTAGCCTCTCGTTGCTGCTGGGCTACACAAAATTAACTTTCGGAGCTATCCGCTCAAATCGCGCGGCGGTTCTGGATTTTCTCGAATATACTGCAGATACGACCGGGGTGGCAATACTAGAGCTTGTTCAGCGGCGGGCCGTTTTTATCGTGATGGTTGTGTATCTGTCGCCGGTCGCTGCTGGAGCATTCAGTCTCTCAGTCGTCGTGGCCCGTGTTGTCAGGTGGCCTCTGAGCGGCGTGAATGGGATCCTCCCACCAATAGCTGCAAGGCTGTACGACGATGGCCAGAAGGAGACACTACAATGTCTCTACCAACAGACAAGCCGTTTGGCAACGGTTGCAACGACACCAGTGCTCATCATCTTCTCTGCGTACGCGCCAGATATACTGGCGATATTTAATGAGGCATACATTGATCAGGCGATTGTCCTCCGGACGGTTCTCTTCGCGCAGTACATCGCGACCGTATTCGGGAGTGTTGGACTACTCTTGTTGATGACTGATAACGAACGAGCAAGTTTAGTAACGCAGATATTCAATGCGAGCGTTGCACTGCCATTGATAGTTTTCCTGACTATTCGAATTGGTCCTTTCGGATTAGGAATTGGGTATCTGTTATCATTGCTGATAAACAATATCACTGAGCTCTGCGTACTTTACATCAGGGATGGATTTACACCGTTTAGCTCTGAACAAGCTTACACGGTGTTGTTGATTCCCTTAGGAATTCTCCTGTTAGTCGTGCTTAAAAATACGCTTGGTATGCCGGTGAGTTTATTCATGGCGGTTCTTGGTCTTGGACTGTATACCTGGCTTGGGCAGCGATTCTTACTACGGAGGACAGACAGAGTGGCGATCCAGGCGTGGCTATCGTAATCTTCAGGCTGTGTGATGAGAACGACACGACCAGTATTTAAAAGATATGGGAGTGTCTGAAATCGTTCAAAACGATTCAGTCCTGTGATGATCCAAGTGTATCAACTGAACAAGCTGAGCTCAAACCAGTTGAATCGTCGTGCTGCGAGTGAATGTAATATTGTGATCGTGAGTTTGAATGCATATCATCTTGATATCCCTTATCACGCTCAATGAGAACTCTTTCTGACCAGTAGCGCCACAGGTGGATATGCGTAACAAGCTCCACTTCGTGGATGTGTTTACCCGTGAGCGGTACGCTGGTAACCAGCTGGCCGTCGTTGAGGATGCAAATTCACTAAGTGATGACGAGATGCAAGCTCTCGCGGCAGAGATTGGCTTTTCGGAGACAACCTTTGTTGAGGGAAAATCAGCGAATAAATGGAATGTACGTATCTTCACCCCGAACACTGAAATTCCATTTGCTGGACACCCGACGATTGGAACAGCCTATATTATTCGTGAGCACATTGCAAGCACCGCGCCAGATACAGTCACACTTGAACTTGGCGTGGGCAGTATCCCTGTCACAGTCCGCGAACACGACGGCCACGAAACGCTGTGGATGGAGCAACAGCCACCTGAGTTTGGTCCAGAACTCTCTCACAAGGCGTTGGCAGATGTGCTCTCATTAGATGATGCGACAATTGATACAGATTTGCCAGTACAGGTTGTCTCAACGGGTCTGCCAACAATCATCGTGCCTCTGCATTCCCGAGAGGCGCTGACTGATATTGAGATGAATCGGGGTGCCTACGATGCAGTGACTGGTGACAGAGAGGCAAAGAGTATACTTGCGTTCTGTCAGCAGCCCCGACATGGTGAGAATGATGTCGCTGTCCGCGTATTTGCCCCGTTTTACGATGTTCCTGAGGATCCTGCAACTGGATCATCAAATGGGTGTCTCGCAGCGTATCTGGCCCACTACGAGATTCTTGCTGCGAGTGAAATAGACATCCGTATTGAGCAGGGATACGAGATAGACAGACCTTCATTATTATACTTGCAGGCCCGTCAAGGAGAAGATCACATACATGTTGAAGAGGGTGGAACCGTCGTTCCAGTCGCACACGGTAATTTAGCCTGTGATGAGGAGTTAAGCTCTTACTCGGTCAGATAACTCATACAGGTAAGTCCCATTCCTCAACAAGAGAGGGGAGACAGCCGTACGCTATTATTACCGACACATAACGAATGCGGTTTCTAAGCAGAATGAGTGGTTCAGGAAGCGTTCCGGTGCCGAGTGACACTTGAGGACGCGGCCACTGGCGAGACTGCGCTCGTTGTGAACACAAACGACTCGGTGAGGTGTCTGTAGAGTGCGTCATCGAAGTAAGAAACTCCCAGGTTCGATTCCGAGACGCCCTCTGTGCTTCTTATACCGGAGCACGGGTTAGCATCAGCGCCGATGTCAAGAGATATTAGCCACTATCGCCACTGAGATATCAATCGTCACTCGGCGCAGCGGTAATTGGCTGTTGCCTGTCGTCTCGATAATTGAATATACTCGCTAACGCTGGACCAGTGACATTATGCCAGACGCTGAACAGAGCAGGGATGAGCGCGGCTGCAGGTTCAAATAGTGTCGTTGCTAATGCGACAGCCAACCCACTGTTTTGCAACCCAACCTCGAACGTACAGGTTCGAATACGGTCTGTCGACATTCCGGTGACCCGTCCAACTCCATACCCGGAACTGAGTCCAATACCGTTGTGCGCAACGACAGCCGCTATGACGAGCACGCCAGCAGTGAGAATATTGTCGACGTTTGCACCGACAACACCAGCAACAATTGCGACGATTGCAGCAACACTGATTACTGGAAACACGTCAGTGCCAATCTCGGCCGCTGCAGGCGAGTATCGATCTAATAAGTACCGTATGACAAAACCCAGTAACACAGGGATAATAACGATTTGAATAATACTCTGGAACATCTCAGCGAAGGTGACGTTGATCTGTTCACCGAGGGTAAATACAACCCATGCTGGCATGACGATAGGCGCAGCAAGAGTCGTGAGAGTCGTAATAGCCACCGACAATGCCACGTCGCCCCGGCCGAGGTATGTCATCACGTTTGAGGCAGTGCCACCGGGAGCGGCGCCAACGAGAATCAGACCAATACCAATAGCATCCGGGAGATCAAGCAATAGATAGAGCCCATACGCAGCAGCAGGCATGATTAGCCACTGCGTAACAGCACCAATGCCGATATCTACTGGCTGCTCAGCCAGGCGTCGAAAATCCTCTGGTTGAAGTGTTAGCCCCATTCCAAGCATAATGATTCCTAAGAGTGGAGAAACGTAGTTCAAAACAGGAACAAATGGGGCTGGTCTGATGAGAGCAACTCCTGAGAGGACAATGACCCAGACGACGAAGTATTTACTTGCCAGTCGACTTGCTGATCGAAGATTCGATATCAGGCTCACATTGTGTGATGATAATTCATCTAAAAGAAGTTTACTGTGAGCTCCTTGGAATTGAATGGTTCAAGAGACTTCGTCTCTCGTCATTACGGAGATATGTGATTTTCGAACAAAGCCGAGGCACTCCCGCTCGTTCTCTGTAGAACCATATTTGAGGCCCTCCAGCCAGGTGCTCTATCGCATGTGTTGTGAATGATACGCATGGCAGGTCACTGTGAAGGCTACTTGAGGGTATCTTGAGTAATTGTACTCAATTAAACATAGACCAACCCGGCTGGGACCACGGGAGGAGCTCACGAGTACCTCACGAAATCTCAAAGAAGGGAAGGGAATCAGACCCCAAGTCGTACGAGCGGGTTGTTGCCAGTCATCACAGTAGCTATTGCTAATACAAAATATGTGAACAATCCCCAAAGGAGCATCGTGAGCACCCATACCGCACCATCAACAATTCCGATTCCACCAACCGCGAGGACGGCACTAACACTCCCGACTCGAATAGAACGGCGACCCCAGACCGCTTGTGTGCGGTCAGGATTACGAAGACACACTACCTCAATAGCAAGTGCACCGATGACTCCTGCAACCGCGGGCCGCGGGCTTACAAGGAGGATTTGGATTACTCCGCCAATTCGCCACTCAGAAAAAAAGAGGATCCCACCGCTGAGCAGAACCACGGTAGTTAATATCGCAAGTAGGCTATCACGGTAGATGGGATGTATGATACCGTATACATGAGATGCGATTATACAAATCTTTTCGATTAGAATCACATAGACGTCGTCTGAACGCTGAGGGGTGATTAATTCCCTCAGCATTGTATCGTGAACCGTCTCGGGGGCGGAGGGAGATCACAAGTGTGATGACGAGAATCGAAGATTCCCGAACCGAGGCACTTGACTCTATGGGTGAGGCGAGTGTCTCCGAGGCTGTCCTCACGGTGATTTTATTCTTTAGCTCTAAAGAGAATGAGCTGGAAGAGCTTCCGCTGGGAGATCATAATAACCCATGTCTGAATAATGATCTCTCATGTAGTTTCGTGAAATTCAGTGTGCGTCGATATGAACTTCAGATATGATTAATTCTGTAGCACAGTGGTTCCGGTCGAAACCGTTCGCACAACAACTTGTTATCCTCGCTGTGATATTTGATCCGATCGGATTTATCGGCGGATACTTGCTCGCACCATCATTCAATCTGGATCCAGTGATAGGCGGCGCATTTGGCATAGCAATAGCTAGTGTCCCAACCTCGCTTCATGTTCTCAATCGCACTGTGGGGGCGTAGGCAAGCGATATCAACGCTGACATATTCCTCGTCAGAGGGTGGGATATGAGGGGTAACAGTCTACGACTGGTTCCTGCGATTGGAGTTCGCTGGACAACTCGTGAGGATAGATTCCGGGCTGTGCCAACCAGTACTGCGACTGTCCGGAGGACTCGGCATGATTCTCTATGCTCATATCGAGATGGATGTTCTCTGCCACGTTCATCTCAGTGTTGTACCGTGTTGATCGCATCACAGTCGTCCTGCCACGTGCAGGTTGGATGGCAGCTTTGACCCTGCGACACGCGCTGCAAAGTACGCTCAGGGGAACAGTTGAGCGACGACTGGTAAGGCTATCCACCTGAGAACGCATGCGGGCCGCCGTGGGGGAAGGTCAACAGAGGTTCCAAGACGATGGAGTCGATAATTGATGTACAAACAAATGTCTGATGACCCTGCATACGACATAGACTTTCGAGAAAACCCAACTGAGTATGAGGTTGGACGGGGAGAACAAGATGCATTTAAAGTTCAGCCGTATAAAAGTGAGTTGCTCCCTTTGTGGGGAATCAAGACACTACATGAGGCAGAGCGAGCGGCGACAGACATCTATCAGAAGTTCGAAGAATACAAGCAGGCACGGGAGTTCGTTGGGATGGATATGGCCCGGAAGTATCTTCAGATGGGGTGGACACGAAGTCTTCGGTACGCCAAGTATCCTGGTGGACAAAAGTATGAAGACGGCGGAGAGCGTGAGCCGCAGGAATGGTATGATGAAGAAAAGTACAACATCTCACAAGTGTACCGGGAGTATCTTGAGAAAGTAAATGCAGATGAACAGTACCAGCAATTAAAAAACGATTGGTAGCCCTCTCGACACGTCATCGTGTTCAGTTGCGTTGCCATTCTATATGATGTATTCCACGTTTGTATTTATCCTCACTTCATGTGATTCGCGTCACGTTTCCGTTCGCAGCACGGGTGCGGCTCGCCCGTGCTGCCCCGCTACCGATATCGTCTTATCCTATGCGGCAAGAGACCTGGGTCACACGGCATCTTTCCACAGTGAACGGCGGGATTCTCTTGCTGTATCGAGATAGATAGCATATAAACGCCCGCTCCCCCTACAAAATCACATGAAAATGTTCAGCCGTTCTAACGAGCATACGCTTATTGCCGCTGCCGTAATCGGAGCAACAGTGAGCATGGTTGGAAAGGAACTCATTGCTCAACTCTCCAGAGGGCGATTCGGAGACACTGAAGAATTCAATACAGCGAAAATAACTGTTTCTGGACCAATTCAGCGAGAGAGTGGAAGCCCCTCGCTGTCAGGAGTAGGCGGGACAACCGCTGATGACATAGTCGAGCAAATAGAAGCAGCTGACGAGAGTAAACATGTCGAAGCACTCGTCGTCGAGTTGAACACCCCTGGTGGTGAGGTGCTCCCCAGCGACGATATACGGCGAGCTGTCGTCGATTTTGACGGACCAACACTTGCGTTCGCGACAGATACGTGTGCGTCCGGGGGGTACTGGATTGCAAGCGGCTGTGACGAGTTGTGGGCTCGAGATGTGAGCCTCGTTGGCTCTATCGGTGTAGTCGGGTCACGCCCAAACGCGTCCGACTTAGCTAGTAAGCTCGGCATCTCGTATGAGCAATTCACTGCTGGGAAATACAAGGATGCTGGTGTCCCACTTCGTGAAATTGAAGAAGATGAGCGGGAATACCTCCAGAGTATTATCGATGGTTACTATGACCAGTTTGTTGAGACGGTCAGTAAAGGCCGCAATATGGACCCTGAGACGATTCGAGAGACAGAGGCGCGAGTCTATCTTGGCACTGACGCCTTGGAAATGGGGCTTGTTGATGAGCTTGGGACTGAAGAAGATGTCAAGAGTCGAATTGAAGAGTTGATTGATACAGAGCCAGAGATTCGTGAGTTCGCACCTCAGCGCGGACTTATTGAGCGACTGGGAATCGGTGCAGAACGGATTGCGTTTGCGTTTGGTAACGGCTTTGCGAGCATGTTTACAAACGAGAGTAGCGAAATTGATGTCGAAGTGCGGTAGGGAAATACTCAAATGTCAGCGTTCGGTAGGACATCGCTAGCTTTGATCCGGTTTCCCTCATGCTACTGCAATACTGTTGTTTCTGTATTACTATTGCGCGCATCGGTCTGAAGCTACCTATCGCTGTCCGTGAAGAGTGGATCTTCGAGAGGCACGACGTACATTCGGAGATGACAGTGAGCGAGTGAGTCAAAAGATCATATCTCAGTCACCACTGCATCAGTAGGCGTGTTCCTCACAGCGACAATTTTGTTAGGGTGCTCAATGAGCACAGCTTCGCCACCTGAGGAATCCAGATTGGATCGAATGACATTTTGACACAATACCTGCCCTGTTCGTGTTGGCCTTTGCTGTCGTGAATGGCCAACGACCTGTGGAGGGGCATCCTGTTGAATATGTTCGAAATCCATCCACAGAAGTCCCGCAGACGGACCTCGGCCAAATCCACCTCCAACTCCAAAGACAAGTTGGTATTCAGAGAGAATATCCAGCTGATCGGCTCTATATCTCGCCTCCTGCAGCATAGTCAGCAACTGATTGCTCGCCTCGCTTGCTTGACGGTTTGCTCTTCCGATCTCGAAGTATTCGTTATCTCCTGCATGAGAATATGTATATCGATATCCCTCAAATGCAACTGCGATGCTTCCATCCGCGACGTGTTTGATAAATGATTCTCGTAAGCTTTCGTTCATCTTGATACTGTAGACACCTGGCCACTGAAATCGCTCAGGAAATAGGACGGCCATCTCGTGGTTACCGAGGTGATAGCGTACCCGTCCATCGGGTGCTTCCTTGGCAAGGCGTTCTAAAAGATCCAGGCATGCCCGGTTCTCATCTCCCCGGTCAATCAAATCACCATTCAGAATGAGTATATAATCATTGCCCGCCCAATGGAGAAGGCCATCCTCATCGGACCTGACGACTGGCGGATATTCGTCCGTCTCACCGACAGCAGTCAGTGCGTTTCGCGCAGCACTGAGATATCCATGAACATCACTGAGACTCACGATTGCTGGTGACTCTCCACGAGTGCGGAACCACTCAATACTCTCTGGCGTTGCACTGGGATCAAAGTTCATAGATGGATTATTATCCGGCAAGTAATCAGCGGTTGGGTCTAATGTGTCGTCTCGTCTGAATATATGTTAATACGTGACCAACAGCTGTATTTGGGGTTCGGAGGACAGGTTTATCAAGCGGCAATACAGGCAGTGGAACTCACAACACGATATTTGAGGCAATTAGGCCTCGGACATCAGGTGGTCTATTTGATAAATATCAATCCGTTGAAACTCAGGGTGAACATCTCGACAGTATCTCAAACGTTGCTCGTTTGGAGCTTCAGAGCACAAGGCTAAGCTGAATCGTATAGAGAACAGATGTTCAACTCCCTTCGCTTACTTCGCTCGCTGGGAAACGGACCTAATTGTTGAGGGCAAGGCTGGGCTTGTCAGTGATCTCTTCATCTGACCTAACCTGCTTCACTTTAGATTCAGTTCGGTCTAAGAGTGCCACTCACAACTTGGCGTCCTCAACCCTGAGTTGAGAGCATATCGACTGATGCTCTACCTCCGAGACGGTTGATAGCCCTAAAGCAGATACAACTCCGCGATATTCTTGACTGCGTTGTCGTCAGCGTGGGTCTGATTTCTACATTGCCGGGTACTCAAACTCGTTCTGATGACGGTTGTCATCACGGACATTCCCGTTGCACCGCTGTGACGTGTTCCCTGGATGTACGGTATCCACAAACGCGGCCCTCTCTTCTGAGCTGTACTCGACAAACCGCTTGAGTTTGTGGAACGCCCACATTGAGTGCCAGTCAGCGCACGACAAACGGTCTCGAATCTGGTCAAGTTTCTCACAGATGATTCCATCGCAATTGTATTCGAGTGTTTCCTTCGACAATTCCGTTTGCCATAGAGTGCAAGAGACATGAAGTGGGACTGCGTTGCACGTTTGCCTTCCTTTCGACATTCAATGCAGGAGCGAATGCTGCTGGCAACTTCATGGCACACAGGAATCGAGTGCTAACAATTCAGCTTTGTTGCTCGTTGCACCGTGTCTCTGACTACATTTCTGACACCAGCCCGTGAGTGTTCGTTCTCTCACAGTCGGTGAGATGCAATATTGAACTCATCAAGCTACTCGTTGCCTGTGGATGTAAATAGCTCGTAGACTTGGTGGGAGAATCCGTCGAGCCGTGTAATGACGGTTCAACAGAAATACGTACTTCCTGATGCCATCGTGCTTTGGAGAAGCACTTTCGCTTGACATGTGCTGTGATGGGTTGCGTTCTTAGCAGGGGTGTCGGTTTCTCCCCTCTCTACTCGCTCAGTTCACTCCGTTCCGCTCGGTCCTTGAGCGAGGCGACGATCTCGAAAGTGTTGAAACGGCACAGCGAAACCAGATTCGGAACCGTTTAATTCTGAGGTGGGTGTAAAATGATTGTTGGTATTGTCCGGACCTGAGAACCTGAGATACGGTCGGACTGCGGGAGGAATCATCGCTAGAAGCCGCTGTGTAATTGGGAGTGAGGTGGAGTGATTAACGAGTTTATACTATCCGACACACAATCATGGAAAATGTGAGACTGAGCAGGTACACGACGTTATTTCTCGCTGCCGGTATCTGGTTCATTGGAAAGTTTGTGCGCTATGCTTTTCCACCATTGTTTGAAACGCTACAGGGTAATTATGAGATCTCGAATGCATTAATGGGGACGATTTACACTGCACTCCTCACAGTATATGCATGCCTGCAGTTCCCGTCTGGGATGCTGTCTGACCGGTTTGGGTCGGTTCGCGTCGTTGTGACCGGCGCTATACTTGCAATTACTGGCTCATTATTAATTGTATTCGATTCCCCGCTGATAGTACTCATTGTTTCAATGATGTTGATCGGAGTCGGAACTGGTGCACATAAGACAGTCTCAGTACAGATCCTTTCGAAGGTATATCCCGACCGAACTGGCCGGGTTCTTGGTATCTTTGACACGTTTGGATCATATGGTGGAGTAGCTGCGTCGATTACTGTAACGACATTTTTGATTGCACCACCAGCGTTGAAACTCTTCGTTGGAATGCTGCCTGGGGCATCATGGCGAGGCGTATTTTTATTATCTGGGATCTCAGGATTGGTTCTTGCGACTGGGTTCGCTGTTTATGTTCCGGAGCAACTTCCAAACGATGCCCCAGCAATGGACGACACGAGAGAAGGTATTCCTGTCCCAGAATTCACCGACTACCTGAAACAATTGCTCAAGCCACGATTTTTCCTATTCCTCGTGATTGCAGTTTTATTTTCATTCTCTTACAATGGTGTTATAGCGTTTTTACCCCTCTATCTCTCAGAGGCAGGGGGGCTAAACACTGCATTAGCTAATCTTCTGTATTCGACACTGTTTGCCGTTAGTGTTGTTCAGATACTAACAGGTGATATTAGCGACCGTGTCGGCCGTTTACCAATCATCGTTACCATGCTAGGTCTCTCTGGGGTAGCACTTGTGCTATCAGTCGTCTTTATTGAGACAACGGTAGTGATGCTGACGGCATTTGTGATTATATTCGCGGTTGGGAGCCATGGATTTCGCCCGGTGCGCGGCGTCTATTTCGTTGAGTTATTACCTGAATGGATTGCTGCTGGTGGACTTGGAGTCGTCCGCACTCTTTTAATGATTGCTGGAGCGGCCGCTCCACCAGTGGTCGGATATATTGCAGATATCTCAAACTTTCGTGCTGCCTTTGCACTGCTTGCGCTGTCGATGCTTGGTGCGATGGTTCTCAGTGGCGGGTTACTTCTGTTAGAGATGCGACATCCAGCAGAATCTACGCGCTTTAGCCGATGATTTGAGGGTGTTATACCGAACCCTCGGGTCAGGACATCTAAGCGGCTCTGCCACGATCGCATGTATCACTCATACCCCGATATCTACCTGAAATGGCTCTTCAGACAAACCGGAACTGGTGGTCGGAATCGGTCGGTAATCAGCGGGTCTCGTGATAAGAGACAAACTCTTGCCGACGGTTTGTGTTTTCGACTGCTTCTTCGGTATCCATCGGGACATCCAATTACATAACTGCATCCTAAAAGCGAGTCCAATCAGCCGGTGCTGCATATTTGAGCGTTCGACCTCATCAGCTGGAAAGAGATAAACGTCAACGACATTATCGAGCATTCTCATTGCTGTTTCGATTGTCTCTGCGAGATACCCTCAATCAAGTTCAGCGTCGACAGTGTGAGTTACGAATTTTACACTCTCAAGGTTACAAACGGCATATTCATCGGTGCTCGTATTTGTGATACCGCTCCTCAAATTCGGTTTCAAACACGTCGTGAAGATCTGAGGCTTCGTCGGGGCTAAGTAACGTCCACTGTTCGCCATCCCCGACACGTTTTATGAAGACGTCCGGAATCTATGCAGCCGTATTCATATCCGGTATGCGGCGACGCTCGTCGCGCATGTTTCGCTTGAGGTCGGTGAACGCTGGGAAGTTGAGGCGACAATAGGCGAGGTATGCACACACAGCATCACGACGTTTACCAGAGCGGTCATTTGCAGCCGTAACATCGTTGCTGATGTGAAGAAATGGCACGACCTTGGTGGACTCAACGCCTGTGCTCTCAATGAGTGCCTCCTCCAATCGAAGGTCCGTCCAGTCGTTGCCGAGTCCACTGTTCGAGTTTGAGAGCTGTGCGTGGTGTTTGTACGAGTCGAAGATATTCTCTCAGTCGTCTTGAACAATCGTCAAGTAGCATTATGAAAGCTGTGGATGGGTTGAGCTGCTATGGAAAAGGGTGGGTGTCGATGAGGTGAATTCTAGTTTTGAGAGAACATCGTCGAATTCTTTCGCCCGTTCCTGTGGATTGTCTTCCCCGATTGCGACCCGCATTCAAAATGCCTGCGGGGGTTCTCCTTTCTGCTCTGTTTTCAAAAAATACCGCTGGTACAGCCTTTCCATCAGCATATACTTGAACTGCTCGTCGCAATCAAGTTCAACACATTCGGCAAGGTCATTAACGTTGAACTGCTCAGGAAGGCCGATATCGACACCTCGGTGCAGGTTCGTCGTGAATGCCTCACGGCACTTGCGGTCAAGTTCAAATTCAGTGAGATCATTACCGCATATCTCGCAGTCGTTGTTGAAAGAGATCAGTTGCAGTGTGTTTGAGCTTTGGTTCGCCTTCTGTGCGCGCGGTCAGGACTCGGGTGATAGCTTGATAGACTTCATCGATGGATACAGGCTCGTAGAGATTGCGTTCGATTTCAGTAACGAGGGTATCTCAGTCGCCTGAAGTAAGATTCGTTTCGATGTCTGTGCGTGCCCAGTCGATATTATTTAATTGACCGGACATTGGGGGTCGTTGTTGATTGTTGGCTCATGTGTGAGGCAATTGGTCATCTGCTGTGGCTGGTTCGTAATCATCGACTTCTGCATCAAGAACCGCATCAAGTTCACGCAGGAATTCTTCAGGTTCGGAGAAAGCTTTGTACACCGAGACAAATCGAATATATGCGACTTTATCAATATCTTGTAGCCGATCAGAGACGAGCTCACCGATGAGACGAGATGAGACGATTTTCGTCTCTCGGTTTTGAACTGTGCTTTCGATGTCATCAACGAGATTCGTCACTGTTCTCTCGGATACCTCACGCTTCTGGACAGCGCGTTCAATTCCTGCGCGAAGTTTCGTGCGGTCGAAGGCTTCGATGGTTCCGTTCCGTTTCTTTACTTGGAGGGAGTCCCACTCCGGACGTTCGTAAGTCGTGAATCGAAACGAACATTCTCGACACTCGCGGCGCCGTCGAACAGAAGTTCCGTCGCCACTGGTCTCGGTGTCTATGACACGCGCTCGTTCGCCCCCGCAGTCCGGGCAATCTATGGTTGTCACTAATTATTCCTCCAGATGTTTAATCCCCATATATGGGGGTATCTTGTTTGTGACCGCAATATCTGATGGTAGTGGCGCACAAATAAATCTTCCCAATCTGAGTTTGTTTAGTGCAATCAGATTTGCGTACATATCAAATGTATATGTATACACGGGAAAGTGATAACTGGAAGAAATCACAGTTCGCTCAAATTGGGATCACGAACACAGAGTCACAACGGTGAAACGATATCAAAATAATTAACATAGAATACCACACCTCAAGTTCGTGCTCTCGACTTCTGCCCAGCGTTATTCACTGATCAGATCAATGTATCGAGCGTCAAGACACTGGTGGATGCTATCCGGTCTGGAAGGAAAAATCGAACGTTGGCGCACTGTGCGTGAGCGCTCCCATTGAGATTATGTCGACGCCTGTGGCGGCGTAGTCGGCAACATCGCCAAGACGTATTCCACCGCTTGCTTCTGCGGTGGTGTCCTCAGGAAGGTGCTCAACACCACGCTTGACCTCAGCGGGTGAGAGGTTATCAAACAGGACGATATCGGCTCCAGCTTGAGCCGCTTTTCGACCTGTCTGTGGGCGTTCAACCTCAACTTCAACCTTGGTTGTAAAAGACACTTGCTCACGGAATTGCTCAATGGCAGTTTCTAACCCCATCTCTGCGATTTGGTTCTCTTTTATGAGCACCATATGTGAGAGAGTGAGCCGGTGAGTGTCGCCGCCACCAGCAACGACCGCTCGTTTCTCAATTCCTCGCAACCCAGGAGTCGTTTTTCGCGTGGCTGCAATCTGGACTGACTCGTCAACACTGTGAGCCTCCTCAACTGCGCGGTGTGTGAGTGTCGCCACACCTGAGGCGTGGCCGGTAATATTGACTGCGACGCGCTCACCGCGTAAAATTGGCTGTGCCTCACCAGTGACACGCAGGACGACCTCTCCTGGCGTCACCTGGTCACCATCCTCAACAGTCGCTGTCGAATCGACATCAAGATACTCAAAGACACGAGTAGCAGCCGAGAGTCCCGCGACGACACCAGATTCTTTCGACACGAGTTCACCTGTCGTCTTACCTGGGACTGCATTCGTAACGTCGTGAGGACCGATGTCTTCTTTCAGCCACTGCTCAACCTGCGTTGTGGTAATCATATATACCAGTGATGCTGGTAATGATTCAACATTGCGACCAATTTGGACTGATGGCACCATGATTCACCAACGTGACTGTCACAACTATCATCCCTGCATGCGGCTCTGTTTAGTAAGCACCGGCAACTGAGATCAGAGAGTGACGGCAGGTTTGGGTTTCTGAGAGGACACACTACTGGCAGTGTATATCAACTTCTTTCGGGAAATATGAATCAGCTTAGTGAGCGGCATCATCGGAGGAGAGCAATCATGAGTGCACCGATAAACGTCACACCAGAGGCCATTCCCAGAAGGATGCTATTTAGCAGTACACCAATCATACCCCCTACCGCTGCCATCCCGGATACTCCAATCAGGAGTCTTTTGACCGATTGATTCTTCATCTTTGTTTTTGAACTTGTATGCCCACACTCAAAACCGTCAGGTAGAGATGAGACAAGGACTCAAGCTACTCTCCTTTTGCCGTCGATACAAACCTGTTTTGTTCACGATTTAGGAAGCACGACGTCATACAGCACTGGAGGTGACAAATAGATGCGTACTCCACACATCTGCAAGTTGCGATAGACACAGTGGCAAGACCATTACATATCGAGTCTCTTCTAAGCGTTCTGCACAATCCAAGCCGCCCGACATACGTGGAGTACCTCCGGGGGGCCAAGCCTCAAACACTCGGCTTGTTTGTCTGTAGAATCGAAAATCAATTATTAACCGAATCTCACTTGACGGTGGATATCTCGTAGCTGTACCCAAGAGTCGAATGATTGCGACTATTATTCGCCAAGATCTCAGCTATACAGGACGGGCACGCTCCGACGTCTAAGTAGTCCCTGGCCTTTTGCTTGGACTTCGCGAGTACGTATAGCTGCTCTGAGCGTTTCTGACACTCATCACAGTGGTGCTTGCCCGAATCAAATTGGTATAACTTCATACAGTGTATTTTGATGCCACATGAATAAATGACATCTTCACATGAACTACCCCACTCTACTCGCCAGCTATCACTGTTAGGGGCGTTTCCACGACGTTGTCAGATGGCGTCTGACAGCCCATGTGATGCTCTCTCACGAACCCGCTCTCTGTCCACGACATCGGAGCACCCGATCAGATAAATATGTGTATTCGCGTTCTGGGAGTCAAGCTGGTATTGGAATGTGAAGTGATCCAGCAGTTTCCTCCCACGGCTCAACCGGTGGGTTTCGGCCTTGAACGTGTATGGACTATCTTAGAGGTTGACCCTGACGCGCTGAGGGCGTTTCTTTTGCCAGGGGAGCATGCGGAATATCTGATTCGCGAATACATCTCGTTTGAGAATACAGCAGTTCCAGACGTTTGTATCTGAATCTTTTCGACTGGTGAGTTCTGTTAGGGCGGATATCGCTCCCGAAGTCCACTAATTTTGAGATGAATTGTCGGTGATTGTGCCTGAATATCCTCATTTTCAGCAGCAGCGTACTCGTGTGAGACTTCGTTGATCCGGTATTTCTTATCATCATACACGATTATTTCTCCTTTTCTCGGAACTGGGGTCTCAGTTGAGAGTTCAATTCTCCCTAACAATTCACCACCCCGATGGAGCAGCATAACAACTTGTGATACCATGTGTATAATCTATATCTCAAGCGGTTTAATTTCTATAGCTGATCTGTGCGTATTGCCATCTCACATAGCGGTGACTATTGTGAGGACACCACGAGTATCACAGCATTCATTCAGAGAATCACCGCTGTCCGTCTCTGCGAGCGACGGGATGAAATGAGTCGGTGTGCAGTCAAATATGCAGGATGAAGCTGAACAGCGAGTACTATCTCTCTCATCATCAGTGACCATCCGAGAGTGATTCCGTCCGCTTTCGAGACTGAAAGCTTCTAATAGCAGGCCATAGGATCGTCTTGAACCAGTCAGTCCAGTGGTTATAGACTGAATCTCTGGGCATGCTCGCTTAACGAGTAGTATAGGCCAACTACTTCAACGGACATATTCGGAATCTAATATCTTCGATAATGAACTAGAGCCATTCACATCAGTCAAGATCAAAACGATTCGCTCCGCCCAGCGTGTATCAAGAGCTATGGAGCATTACCAGAGGCACTCACCTCGGGCTCGTCGTCTATATCGTTCAAATAATGACAGCCAACCGATTGCTTATTCTCAGCAGCCGCTCGCGTGATCAGTAACGCAACGACTGCTGCTGATCGAAGCTCATACAATGATCGGGATGTACGAGTGCGGATGTATGCATCAACCTCACCCTTCAATCGCCTCAGAACGGACTGTGCACGCGCGAGTTCTTTCGTCGTCCGTTGGATGCCGACCCGTGTATCCATTACCCGGCGGAGCCGATGGAATTTCTCAGTCGCGAAATTATCTGGAAGCTCAGGGTCACGATCGAGTAGCTCCGGCGGTTCGATGTGGTCAGGCTCGTTACCGGTAGCATCTTGACCGGCCCGAAATCCCCACACGAGTCCCTCAAGTAGCGAGGTGGATGCTAATCGATTAGCTCCATGAACACCGGTACGGGCACACTCTCCAACTGCATAGAGACGATGGAGTGAGCTTTGGCCGTGGCTATCGACATCGATACCACCACAGAGGAAATGCTCTGCAGGGGCAACTGGAATGTGAGGGAGGCTCACGCCCGCATCGTTGCATCTCTCAGCGAGCGCGGGAAACTCCGCTTCAAATTCGAGGGGAGAAACATCTAATACCACCTTACCAGTCGCCTCGCGCTCAGTTTTCACCGCACGAGCAACGATATCACGGGGAGCAAGATCGGCATCATCATGATACCGTGGCATGAATCGTTCGCCATCGTTGTTTCGAAGAACAGCGCCCTCGCCTCGGATGGCCTCACTTAACAGAAATGAATCGTCTTCAGTCTCTGATTCCTCCTTATCGCCGACATATACGGTCGGATGAAACTGGACGTACTCCATATCTGTTACATCTGCGCCAGCGAGTGCTGCCATGGCGATCCCATCACCGGTCGCGCCATCAGGATTCGTCGAATACGAATAAAGAGCCCCGATTCCACCAGTTGCGAGTATAGTTGAACCAGCGTACATCGGGGTGATTTCGCCATCCCGCTCGAGCATCGCCCCGTATACCTGTCCCTCGTGACGGAGCAACTCGAGTGCCGCTGTCCTCTCTATGATCTCGATATCAGTGTGATCAGCTACATAATCAAGCATAGGAAGGTGAATATGCTTCCCAGTGGCTGCATCGATATGGAGAATTCGCGGCTCCTCATGAGCAGCCTCTTGACCGTAATCGAATCCAGCACCGTTTGTATCAAACTCGACCCCAACTGTGTCAACGAGAATATCATCGACTGTATCGTTCGCATTGCTGACGAGTGTGTCTACTGCGTCGCGGTCAGCGGTTCCATCGGAGGCAGTCATGATATCTCGTTTGAACTGGTCAGGGTCATCTCGACTTACTGCAATTCCACCCTGTGCCCACCATGTTGAAGCAGACGCTGGCCGGCTCGCTTTTGTGATAACCGTCACCTCAGCACTCTTGCGGTCGGCAGCTATTGCCGCCGAAAGACCGGCAATACCTGCACCAATGACCAGTATCTCGCTCTTATGCATCTCTGGCATGGTCACAGCTCCATCATTCGGTCCATGGCCACAGCAGCCAACTCCTTTGTCTCGGGATCAACGCTGATGACGTTACGTTCTCGCTCCTCAACCAGTTCCTCTAAGACCCATGCGAGATAGTTCGGGTCAATCTGGCGCATCGCGTTACAATCCATACAGGCATCTCCGCAAAGCGGAATAACATTCACCTCGGGATTCCACCGATCCAAATGATTAGCAAGGTGAATCTCAGTTCCGATTGCCCATGTTTCGCCAGCCTCAGCATTTTCCACAGTCTCAGTGATTGTCGCCGTTGATCCAACCACATCTGCAGTTTCAACAACCTCACGACGACACTCTGGGTGGGCGATGACGTTCGCTCCAGGATGAGTCGCGCGAACCTCCTCAGCGTGGTGCTTCCTGAATCGTTCATGCACCTGACAGTATCCCTCCCAGAGAATGATGTCGTTATGAACAGCTTTCATGGCGTCTTTGGATTCGGGGTCCCATGGGTCCCACTCGACAATCTCTTCGGACATCCCTAACTCGTGTGCAGTATTTGTGCCGAGGTATTTGTCTGGCAAGAATAACACCTTCTCGCCGCGGTCAAATGCCCACTCAAAAGCATCAGCCGCATTCGAAGACGTGCAGACTAATCCGCCCTGCTCCGCACAGAATGCTTTGAGGTCGGCATACGAATTCATGTATGTTATTGGAACGATAGTGTCGTCAGTAACCGCGGTCAATTCAGCCCATGCAGCGTCCACCTGAAGTGCCTCCGCCATTCCTGCCATCGGACACGATGCCTCCATTGATGGGAGGATAACCGACTGAGAGTCATCAGTAATAATATCTGCTGATTCAGCCATGAACGTCACTCCCCCAAAGATAACATAGTCAGCGTCCGTCGCTGCAGCTTCCTTTGAGAGGCCATATGAATCGCCAATAAAGTCAGCATGTTCGACAATTTCGCGGCGTTGGTAATTGTGACCTAAAATTACAACATCGTCACCGAGCGTGTCGAGCGCAGCCTCGATGCGCTCTGTCCGTTCAGATTGGTTCAGATTTCGATACTCTCGTGGCAATTGCTCTAAGTTGTCATACTTGAACAGGCTCAAGTCCGTCTCAAACTCTGCGGTTTCCATCTCTGGCATGATTGGATAACGTGATAAGCCTTCACGCTCGCATACTGAAAAATACTTCTCTTCAATAATATATTTCAGAGCATAATATTACTCTCGTCGGGCGAGTGAGGTATATATATCGTATCGAACGCAGATTAATGATAATATTTGTCTCATAGGCTTGATAGTGAATTTTTTCTTAACCAACCTGGTATAGAGACTCACCGAGAACGACAGTGCTTTCAGCTACCGTATCCGGCGAAATAACGGGCAAACGGTCGTCTCAGGGCACAGTTGAAAATCGTATGTGATGCGGCACTCTTGATGAAACCTGACACCGTCGACTGGGACAAGGCCAGACAGTCGCTTGCGCGAGCCCACAAGTGGTTTAAGTAAAGGGCCATAGCCTGTCAGAGCTCACACAATATAATCCATTAAATGGTATAGAAACAAAGGCGGCTACCACGTTGTTTTCGGTGACCTAACGGGATGACGAACCAGCGCGCACGCTGTGGGATCGAATCTGAAAGGCAGCTAAGCAGCACTCTCGCCCCGTTAATTCACCACACATCAAAATGATACCAGTTCGTTAGAAGTTCATCAGCGTGGCCTCAATACATTTGGAGTAGAGTGCGAGCAATCTGAGTGTTGTGAAGTCCAACATAACCGAACCAACGTCTGTGAGGACTGAGTCTCTATGGGCAAATCACCGAGATACATCGCTTACAAACACCGTCACCGTCGTCGATGCACTGTTCTCAAGTAAGCTCATATGCGGTTGTGGCAGTTGAGTAACTCAACTCAAGATGGTTCAATTACGTTGACTACGCACCTGATTGCTCGTGGTGACCTGAATATCGAGTTTATCCGTCCCTCGAATCCACTCCAAATAATCATTTAGTCGCGAGGCGGTGCGTAGCGATTCGATTGTGTCGTAGTTGTCTCTGAGTTCCGAATTTGTGAACAGTGCGTGAATCTGCTTGTGACACGGCCGGCATAACTGCACCGTAGGACTTGAGGCTCGCTCCTCAGGTCGCAGATGATGTACCTGTATGACCTGCGTGTCTGGTATCCGTTCATCCGGTATCACGCGCCGACACAGTGCACATGTCGTCGACATGAATGTGATATTAAATGAAAGTGCAGAAGATTGATACCTTCGATAACGATGGCGCACTGATGCTGATACAAACTCAGGGAACATTGTCATGTCCTCTCTTCGAGTACCATATTCGGGATGTGTCTGAGTACAACCTGCAACTGAATGACCCTGAGCGACTGCGTGAACACGACAGAGATGTGGGAGGCATCTCACAGAGAGTCCTTGTCGGTGGAACTGTCTGAACAGCGAAAACGTGACGAATCACTCCACGATTCGCACACCACAACTCACAGGCGACGCCGTATCCGTCCTCGACTCGCGGTCGCTCCTAACGGGGGTTAAGCGCGTTTATACTGCTAATTTTCTTCAGCCCAGATCATACTGTGTTTTCGATCAACTACCACCAGTGGTTCGACAGACAGACTCGAGAGAATCATTCGATTGTCGATACCATCTCAAGCCCTCCATGTGACTCGTTTCGTGCTCGTAAGCCGCCTCGGGGTCAAGCGACGAGGCACTCGGCCTGCTCCGCCTGTAGACGATCGGCTTCAACCTTCCTTGCCCAAACTCGGTTGGGGTTTATACTCAAAACCGGAGGGAAGAGTTTTTTCCACGCCTCGAGACATATCGCTCTCCCGAATGAACACCAGGGGTAACATTTGTAAACTATCTTATCTGATACTCGTGGATCTGGTTTGATTTTTTGATGAGTCTCTGTATCAAGAGTTGGAAAGGGACGATTCTGTTGAGTTCACCGTTTATGAAGCTCTAAGCTACTCATTTTATCTCTCTGTGAGGATGACACAGCAATCTTCAGCAATATCTGATCCAACATAACTCTCTCAATGGTTAGATTCGATAGTAGACTACCTCTCACTGAGGATGGGGAGTTGGCCTATCAGAGTCAATCGTGGCGTTGATACCCAAGCCTATACTCTACAAACATATACTATTCCATGAATTTCGATTCAGTTAATATCAGCATTGATGAGACTGCGATCGATGAAGCATTAACCGTCCGACCAGCGGATATTGAACCTGCCACTGAACTCACTTATGCAAAAAATGTGTTTATTCCACTGACGACTGCTTGTCGTTACACATGCACATACTGCACATACTATGATCCGCCCGGCCAAGCTTCGCTGTTGACGCCGACAGACATTCGAGAAATTGTCGAACGAGGGGTCAAATCTGGGTGCACAGAGGCGCTATTCACTTTCGGTGATGACCCCGATGATCGTTACAACGAGATCCACGCCCAATTAGATGAGTTGGGGCATGGGTCGATTCACGAATATCTAGCTGAGGCATGCGACATCGCACTCGATGCTGGACTCCTTCCACATTCGAATCCGGGCGACCAGACACACGCGCAGATGAGTTTGATTTCGGAGCGAAACGCCTCAATGGGCGTCATGCTGGAAACAACTGCAGATGTGCAAGCACACCAAGGCCCACGAGCGAAATCACCGACCCAGCGAGTCCACACATTAGAAACCGCTGGTAAACTCGAAATCCCCTTTACCACAGGTATTTTGGTTGGAATTGGTGAGCAGTGGCGTGATCGTGCTGAGAGTTTGCTGGCAATCGCGCAGATACATGACCAATACGACCATATTCAGGAAGTAATTATTCAGCCAGTATCCAATAATGAGCGATGGCAAGAGGGGTCACCATCGACGGAAACCATGCGTCGGGTGACGGCGATGGCACGAGCAACCCTCCCAGCAGAGATATCGATTCAATCACCACCGAATCTGGCCCCAGTGCGCGATCTGCTTGATTGTGGTATTGATGACCTTGGCGGCATCTCGCCGGTAACGACCGACCATATCAATCCAGATTACGCGTGGCCAGCAGTGCGCGAACTTGAGGACATCGCAAGCGAAGCGGGTGTTCCTCTTCGAGAGCGACTTCCTGTTTACGAATCGTACCTCAATGATGCATGGCTCTCTCCTCGCGTTCAGCAGGTGATAAGAGGCGATAATACGGTTGGAACGAAATTTCGCTCAATTGCTAGCGATTGACTACTTGAGCATTGGGGTCCCATCGGCGCGTGGAGCGATTGTCGGACCAAACGGTGGGGATGCGGGGTCGATACGCCGGCGCTTTGTGTAGTCTGTCGAACGTTCAACTGGGACACGACCAATTGCGTCGATCATGTCGACGTATTCGCCGAACGAGCGGAATTGCCCGAACCCACCACCAGCACGTTTCGTTATCTCCTCAGAGAGAATCGTTCCCATAAAATCATCCGCTCCACAGTTCAACATTTTTAATCCCATCTCGTCGCCGTACTTCACCCATGACGACTGAATATGATCGATGTTATCGAGATATAGTCGCGAGACAGCAATCATCAGTTCGTCTTCATCGGCTGTCGCACCACCTTCGAGCATTCCTCGCTCAAATAGCGGTGTTTGTTGATGAACAAATGAGAGCGGAACAAACTCAGTAATTGCTCCCGTCCGGTCTTGCAGGTCACGCACTCGATCGAGATGTTTGATGCGGTGTGCCTCATTTTCAATATGACCATACATAATTGTTGCCGTCATGCCAAGTCCCACGTCGGCACTGGCTTCCATTGCTTTCACCCACCCACTCGAATTAATCTTTCCTGGACAGATGACCTCACGCACTTCATCAACAAGAATCTCCGCGGCAGTTCCTGGGACAGTGTCCAACCCTGCTCTCCGTAGGCGACGGTACACTTCACTGTAGTCCCAATTAGTCCCACGTTTTGCATGGTAAGCTTCCTCAGGTGTCATTGAGTGCACATGGACGCCATCGATATTCATGGCCGAAATTTGATCTGTGTACGTCTGTGGATTAACGTCATATGCATCTGGAGGACGATAGTTCAAGTCATTCCGGTCGCTATTTTCTAAGATTTCACGATGTTCGGCATCAAGCGCAAACGCTGGGTGCAGTCCAGACACTGAACACACCTCATAAATGCCCCGAGTGGCGGCAGCGGTGACAGTCTCACGCGACTCTGCGGGTGTCTTCGTAAATCCAGCGTGGGTCTCAGTGTTTGCACTGCGGAACTTCTCAGAGCGGTCTTTGAAATTGCAGAACAGGCATCCAGTGTTACACGCGGTCGTGACATTGTTATTTAGATTTGCAATGAATGTGACTTCATCCCCAACGACTGCTTCTCGACGGCGGTCTGCCGCTTCAAGTACCTGCTCTTTACGTGTTGGGTCGATACCTAAACAATCCGTCCCGGTGGTTAACAGTTCAATCCCATCGTCAATCGTGAGCCGTTTGTCGGACCGAGCCTTTGCGAGCGCGTTCGCGAACTGTTGATCAGTCTCAGGTTGGTACTCGAACGCGAATTGCTCGCGAGGAATTCCCGTCGGTTTCCGACGTGTACTCATTGAAGAATATGAGTATTTGTGAGTCATAAAGCGTTCCTTCCTGGGAATTTTTGCCATCTCCCCGGTGCTGAAACCGAGAATAAGACCGTCTGACATCAGACTTTCTCATCCTTGTGTCAGGGTCTCTCAACAAGTGTGTGCCTCTGAACGGCAATCTGTGACGTGACGAGAATACTCTCTGATTCTCGAACCAACTGCCCTGAAGTGTTTCACAGGCGGCACGAGGCGGATGCGAAAGGGTCTTGCGAAATCGAGGATTTCCGTGATGACGAGACGCTCTCCGTCTCAAACCACTTCATTTGACCCGAGGCGGTTGACCCGGTCGCTTGTTGACATGTCGTGCTCTCATTGCAGTTTTGATGGACATGTGAAGCGGGTCAAGTGTCTCACTCTGCTCAGATTTGGGAGACTGCGACCGTTCGTGACCGTGAGACGCGGTGTGTTCAAATTGTTAATCATGGGAGCAATTTAAATACAGAATTGGTCATCTGATAGACAGTAATGACACATGTACCTATGTTATGTTTCATGCTGGGTTTCTTGGCTTTCATGATCAAGAATAGTTTAGAACTAACTCGATATCGACAAGTTTGTGATTGTGTAAAATAGGCGCAATATTACGAAGGCCGTGGATGCGTGCCGTCGCTCAGTAACCCATGACATAGCCCCCGGCAGGACTGGATATTCCACCGGTCTCAATTCTAATCTCTACAAGAAACGCGAGTTTTGGCTATCTACCCGTGAACGGATAGGATTCAGCGTTGACTCTCGTTCAAGCCTCTGACGAGACACGAGAATAACCTCCGTTCATTTTCAACGCAGGGGAAAGCACGGAAATCTTGACTTGCACAGGTGGGCGTTTGACCGCCTCACATCGATTCTTACCGGCAAGGCGAAAATCAAGAAGGACAAGCATATTGAGGTCTTAGAAGTGGCCGAACACGATACGAGCGAGATCTGTGGCATCTGCAGCAAGAAAGACAATAGCCGGCGTGTCGGACGCGGGTTGTATGTCTGCGAGTCGTGTGATTCGGTATTCAACGCCGACGTGAACGCAGAGAATATCTGTCCCGACACAACGAACGTAGCTCCGAGTCGATACCTGATTTAGGTGGATACACGAGTCCTACCTGGGTGGCACAGCCCGGAGTCTACCCCCATGACCTCTCCCAAGGGTTCCAACTTCAGACAGAAGTATAGACTGCAAACCATTATATCCCACTCTCAGTATTCCTCCAGAGGAGGATGTCAATATGAGCCCCAAGTGACGCGGATTTCGCTACCTCAGAGGTCGACACAAACGAGACATCCACTTGATTGTGTGTGCGATCATGAGGACAGGTCAGAATATTGAGAACTGATGAATATATCCACTCATGATGAAGATACTGTGCGCTCGCATTTGATATGATGACCCGTAGCCGACGAGGCTTTGTTTTGGTATATAGTTATGTCTCTATGTCCACGTCGGAGGATTGGTCGGTTCCACTGCTGCTATATTTTGATGCAAGTATATTGTATGCAGAAGACAATGCAACTCCACGGTCAGCGGCAGTCGGATACGTGTTTGAGAATGGGTCAGCAACGCTCTATACAGGCTCAATTCCAATTGATGCCTTCATTTCGAGTGCACATTTGGAATATCGGGCACTCGTTGAAGCGACTCGCAAACTCGCAGAGCGTACAGAAAGTCCAAGATCGCTTCATATTCATGGTGATGCAGATGACGTGATTCAAACCGTCGATCCATCACAGCCAGCAACTTCTGGTGATCGGATCACTCGTCGACGCGTTGATCGGATCCGAAGATATACTGAAGGGATTCCAGTTGTGACTTACCGAAGCATCGAACGTGGGCATAATACACATGCTCATGAGGCGGCACGAGCAGGGCACAGAAGTGACTAAGCGGACGAGGGAATTGTCGGTACGCCACCAATAGGGCTGTCAGAATTATCAGTGCCGATCGCACTCAGACACTGCATCCAAACGGAATACACCCACGATCAGGAAGCCAGGGAGCAGAACAGAGCTGTGAACGACCGCGCTCTCGCTTCGCCTGTTGAGGACAGCGCTTGCTGTTTCTGTGCTGGAGTTTGTCAAGTGGACACAGCGGCTCCAGACTCCACAGGCGAATTGCTTGGGTGGTTCGGAGTCGGTGTATCGCACTTCTGCCTGTTTGACACTTGAGACTGATGGTGCGCGCTTGAACACAACGGAGATGTGGGAAACAACGTGCTACATGTCGTGACACAGAAAAGACGAAACGTGTGGAACTGCCTGAACAGTTATCACGGCGTTGGCGAATCGCGAAGCGGTTCGCACACCACAGCTCACTGTGGACGCTGTATCCCGCCCCGACTCGCGGTCGCTGCTTGAAGACGGGGATGAGTGCCTGTATCCTGCTAAAGCAAGCAGAACGCGCATCTCATTCGACTGATGACGTAATCGAGTAGAAATCGAGCCACGAACCACAGCTAAGGAGATTAAATCACACTGGGCTAGTGTTGTGTTGGTGCCCTGTGCGCCGGACTGCTCGTCAGACTGTAGAAAGCTTGCCGGGACCGTCGTGGCTGGTGGATAACACTCGACATAGTGCAACTCTCGTGGGTCAGTACATGAATCCAAAAAGAGTCATGATACAACGCCGGATGAGGCTCCACGCTGGAAGTCGACCCTTAGCTTGTCATAGCCATCTCTGGCGGAATAAAAAGATAACACGCGTGTCAGTTGGCCGATGTGTATATATCTGTCTAATACGATTGTTCTCTTAGATACCTCTCAAGAAAATGGCTCGAAAACGTGTTGGACGAAAGAGCGGTACCGTATTGAGTGTGATGACCGCGCTGTTCATTGGCCATACTTTCATGCTCGGCGGATCGCCATCATTTGCACTTGGACTGCCACAGTGGTATTGGACGGTTGCTGGTGTCTCCGTATTACTGTATGCCGGGACGGTTGTTCTCATTGATGATTTCGCGGTTGGTGAGGCCCGTACGGAGGCGAACGACCGATGATCTCAACGACGATTGTGGTCGGATTATATTTCGCTGGATTGCTCGGCGTTGGAGGATATGCTGCCCGGCGCACTGAGTACAATCCAGCTGATTACTACATTGCTAACCGTGGATTAGGAACAATTGTGCTGACATTCACGCTTGTTGCGACGATTTTCTCAGCGTGGACTTTCTTCGGTGTTGGTGCTGCTGCTCGTGGGAGTGGTGCTGGTGTATTTGGGTTTGTTGCGTTGACCGCACCATTGTACGCGCTGTTTTTCGGACTCATCGGGACGCGTGTTAACCGGCTCGGAACGAAGCTTGATGTGCTGACGCCAGTTGAATATCTTGAGAAGCGATATGAGTCTCCACTCGTTGGGATAATCTATCTACTCATTTCAATCGTGTTTCTTACAGCATTTGTTGCAACACAGATCATCGGTGGTGCAATTGCACTTGATCTTCTCCTGAATCTCCCGTATCAGGCAGCGGTTCTACTCATTGGCACATTTATGTTCATTTATATCCACATCGCAGGAATGCGGGGAGTTGCATGGTCGGATCTGATTCAGGGAACGGTGATGCTAATCACCCTGGCTGGCGCGTTTGGCTTCGTGCTCGTGACCGTTGGTGGAGATGCCATTGTCTCACGAGTGACTGCTGCTTCGTCAAGCGCTGTGTTTACGCTCCCTGGGCCGACAGGCACATGGACTCCCATCTATATCCTCTCATTTGCTAGCTTCTTTGTTCTTGGTGTCCCAGCGTACCCACAGGTGTATCAGCGGTATCTTGGGGCACGGAGCACAGATATCCTCAGAAAATCTGCATACCTTTTTCCACTGGTGTCAATCCCAATTTATTTTTTGGCCGCTGGGCTTGGCGTCTGGTCGCTTGGCTTCATTGCTGACCCGCCAAATGCTGACTACGCTATTCCACTAATGATTGAGCAGTTAACGACACCAACGATATTTGGCGTTGCACTTGCCGCTGGTGTCGCAGCTTTGATGTCGACCGCTGACTCGGTGTTGCTATCGCTTTCCTCAATGGTCTCGCGAGATGTGTATCGAAGATACATCGAACCTGAGGCAAGTGACAAACGAGAGGTGCGGGTGTCACAAGCGGTACTCGTGACTCTCCTCACGCTCGCACTTGGCCTCGCATTCGCACGCCCTGCCGGTGTTTTTACATTGGGTTCATTTGCTGTTGCTGGATTCGCTGCAACCGCACCTGCGCTTTTGCTTGGAGTGGTCTGGTCAGATGCGACCCGCGATGCTGCGGTTATCTCTATGCTCCTCGGTGCTGGTTTGATGGTGTTATTTGTCACGAACGTGCTCCCGAGTTCTCTCACGATGGGTCTCCATTACGGATTTGTCGGTTCCGTTGTGAGTTTACTCTCGTTTATTCTTGTATCGGCCATTACGACCCGGCCATCTGGAGCTGAGTACGTCTACGCAAACTAAAAAAAACACCTCAATCGCTTCGGGGTGACGTGGTTCGAGAATCTCCGATTCTCGTCATCACGTTTGTAATCTCTGTTCGAATCGGAGGCTTGTCAGTGGACTCCTGCCCTTCTCGAGTGGCTTGGTTGGTCGAAACGATTATGAGCGTCCAATGTCCCTGAATCGAAAGCCCGTTGCCTCGTAGCCCGTTCAGCACCAGACGTGAGTCAATGCTGAATATGAACGAGACATCACCCGATGTTGCGAGTGGCATTGTAATCGCTGTATGACTGTTTTTCCATACTCGAACACTCACACTCATCACCAGTTCGATTATCCTCATGCGTGAATCCGCACCGTGATTACACCGTTGGCTTGTGCATGCAGGAGCCACATCGTCCATTTCGATACCGTATTCCTCGGCTTTGTATTCGACGTGACGCTGAAGTTCACGGAACGCCCACTGCTGGAAGTTTGAGCTATTCGAGAGATAATCTCGTGTTTCAGACTCTCAAACGTCATCGCCGTACAGCAGTTCTCAACAGCTTTTTGAACGAGTGCTTTCGCCAGTGGAGGTAGTCGACTTCACCGAGCGAAACGACTGTCGATGCTGTTGAATGTCTGTTGGTGCGGAGTGCCTCAGAGTCAAATGGTTCGAGACGCGCTTTATCATTACGGAAATAACGACTCTTGTACCGCTTATACATACGGTGAAGATGAGGGTGATATGTTACGACGCGGTCCAAAGAGAGCTATCAGAGTAAAAATATTGGGGGAACTCATGCACTCTTTGGTTTCACCAGAAGACGGACCTGAGAACCATCTCGGTTTGCATACGGAATCGGTGTGCAAATGATGTCATACCGGCCGGGGCTAACAGATGAAAGATTGGCAATCCCTTCAATAATTAAGATATCTTCGGGGAGTAAGGTGAAATGTACGTGATGATTATCCAAGTCAGCTCCTGGCTTATCAGCCGAAAGAGCATCAATGCCAAAGCAAGCGATGTTTTTTTCGATCATAAATTCAGCTGCCTCTTCCTCTGGGTATACGAATTCCTGTAGATACTGTTCGGTGCTGGCAGGTTTCATCCCGCAATTGAGGATTAAATAATCACCCTGCGATAGGTTATGCTCGCGTGCCCTTGTCTCGAGTTCCGCTCGAGTGATTGCTGTGTTGGGATTCTTATGGCTAAAGTCTAAAATCACTCCCTCAGCAATCATTTCATCGACAGTGATCTCGTCAATTGTTCGGTATGTATCCTTTGAGAGGAAATGTGTCGGGGCGTCCATATGAGTTCCACAGTGTGTCTCAAGATGCAGGATCGTCGAATTATATCCGTCCTCTTCAAGCACGGCAAAATCCTCAAACTCCGGGTCAGGATGGAGGGGAGGCAGTGTTGGGCTATCTTGGTCAACTGTCTGTGTCAGATCTGTCCATTCACTCATGTGAGATACTGTAGACTATACACGTAAATCGATATCTGTTATGGAAGACTCAATGACAGATCCACCGAACAGCCTATTTCATCAAGAATCAAGGCGAATACCTTGGGGCTTGACCCTGAGGAGGAAGCCGACACTCCGTGCCACATTCCACGCTTGGTAGCCAACCGACTTCCCAATATAAGATATCAGTTCAACTATCTATAACTATACTGATGAAATATGGAGGTTGTCCGGAACATCCACAGAAAGCTCAACGTTCCCGAGGACAAACACAGTGTTCTCGATGAGACGTTCAAGCAATTCCGTCAAGCGACTCAACATGTCGCCGACCACGGAGCGACAACCCCTCCGAAATCACGGACACAAAAAATACACTCCACGAGCAAACGTATTCTGGTGCTCGTGAGGCCCTCTCATTGCAATCCAGTCTTGTCCAGAGTGCCCGCAACCTTGCGGCCACAGCACTCGGCAACTGCAAAGACCGTCTCATCGAAGACGGTGAAAAAGCCAGCAAACCCGAGTTCAAAGGCACAGTCGTCGTCTACAACGGTCGAACAATCACATACAACGACGACCACGTATCTCTCGCTCCCGTTGACGACCGTGTGACTGCCGAATACGTCACACCAGTCAACAAGGAAGGAACGCCGTCTGAGGAGTACTGGACAGACGAATGGAAAAAAGGCGAAGCAACGCTCCACAAGCGTGATGGCACGTACTACCTCCACGTCGCCGTGAAGAAAGAAGTTGAACCTGATTCTACCGACGAAGCATCCGAGAACGGAGTGGTTCTCGGTGTCGATTTGAACGTGGATGGATACCTTGCGGTCACGTCAACGGGAGCGTTCTTTGGCAATGCAGACTCCCTCAATCACAAACGCAACGAGTATGAACGTCGTCGTGAAGATCTACAACAGACAGGTACTCGTTCGGCACACCTCATTATCAAAAGTATTGGCTCACGGTTCGCTCGGTGGAGTGCTGATTACCTCCACAGAGTCTCAAAAGCCCTTGTTCAAGAAGCTGTTGAGAACGACTGTACAGCAATTGCATTCGAGAACTTAACCATACGCAAACGTATCTCAAACGGCTCAAAACTCCAGCAGTGGGCGTTTCGTGAACTGCAACGCCACGTCGAATACAAAGCCGAAGAGTGCGGGATTGACGTGGACGGTGTGAAGCCACAGTACACGAGTCAACGGTGTAGTCATTCTGAATGTGGCTTTACTCACGAAGATAACCGTGATGGTGACGAATTTGAGTGTCTGAAATGCGGAAAGGAGTTACACGCAGATGACAACGCTGCCCGAGACGTCGGATGGCGTCTCAGCACCGGCTCACGTCTGGTGCTGAGCGAGCCACCAGTCAACTGGCTCTGAAGTCAGGGACAGTGAACGCAAATGGTCACTTTCGACCGACTGCGCTACGCAGTGAGAGCGGGAGCCCACTGATAAGCCTCGGGGTTGTACGGAAATCAAAGATTTCCGTGATGACGAGAGACGAAGTCTCTCGAACCACTTGGCCCCGAGGCAGTTGACCAACTCTATATTATACATCACCAATATTCGGCTATGTTGGACAGTATTGTAGCTGATAATCAGTCTTTATTTGTGATCAGCGACGGCTACATGATATGAATGAAAAGCGTCTGCTAGTTGCGGGGTTTGGCGCTGCCGTTGCTGGAGTCATAGGCTTTCTCGTGTCTCAATTCATTACTGCATTCACGATCTCTATTTTTTTATACTACTCATCACGGAGATTTTATCACCGAATTGCACGCTTTGACATTCCTCAGCAGTTGAGTGCACTGGTAACCATCGGATCACTCGTTGTCCCGTTTATTCTGCTTCTTGGTTATACAATTATTCTGCTGGCGATTGAGATCCGTGATTTTGTCCAAACATACCCTGTCGTTGAGTCGCTTCCGGATAGTGTTGCTCAGTTTGAGGGCGTCAATCAGTTGCCAGCTCCAACGATCGATGGGATTGTGAGTGCGTACCAGTCCGGACAGTTGGATGCTTTTATTCAGTTTGGAATTGAGAATGTGGCATTTGCGACAAGCTTGGCGAGTGGATTGATACTCAATACATTCATTATTACAGTTATCACATACTTGCTACTCATCGAGGGAAGCGCATTCCGTGACTGGTTGCTTCGGTTTGACGATGAAGATGTTGCCCGGGAGTTCTTTCAAGCGGCCGATAGAGAACTGGAGGCAGTGCTGTTCGGAAATCTACTCAATGTGATAATCATCTCACTCATCGGTGTCATCGTATTTATGAGCTACAATGTCGTCGCACCGGACCCTGCGGAGGTCCCATATCCAGTCCTGTCTGGCACGCTTACTGGCATTGCGAGTTTAATTCCAGTGATTGGAATGAAAATTGTATACATCCCGTTGGCAGTATTTGGATCAGTGCCGGTCATTTTGCAGGGCGAGAATGTGTTGTTAGTCTATCTTGGTGGATTTCTGCTATTGGCAATTGTCGTCGTTGATACGATTCCGGATATCGTACTTCGACCGTATTTGAGTGGGAAGCGGACGCACGTTGGATTATTAATGCTCGCGTATATTTTTGGTCCAGTCGTTCTGGGGTTCTATGGATTGTTTTTTGCCCCGATCGTATTAGTAATCGGACTAACGTTTGCTGACACCGCACTCCCCCGGCTTCTCGGTGCAGATAAGAAGGATCAACTCCCGTCAACACAATCCAGGTTGGATGATTTCTAATTTTTACAGCAAGTGCATGTGCTTACTCGAAGTGTGGAAACGTTTCGTATCTGAAGTGTATGCCCCACAGTTCTGTGGCCCGCGCCGTGTTGATGAGTGAATCGGTTATGTTGACTCAATATCACCCTGCATTGAGGAGTGGACTGTACAGATATAATATGCAGCCTCATCTGCCAGTGTGTCAGTGAAAGTGAATGCGACTGTATCATCATTATCGACCCAATTAACAGCACTATCGTCTACAAATGTGCCACCGGATGATTGCGAGAGTAGCGGCGTGTCATCAGTCGCTCGAATAGCGAGCGGGTGAGAACTCCAACCATTATTATTGATAATATATCGTTGGCCGGTTTCAAGCGTCAGGGTCGGGTTTTGTTCTTCAAGCGGTGCCACCGACCCACTCTCATCCTCCGTAACCTCCCATGCACGGAAGCTTACATTGTCAATCACAAGCGAAACCTCTGACTGTGTCTCAGTCTCAGTCTCTGAACTCATCTGAGTCCCGATTTCGGTGCTCGCCGTCGGCTCAGCCTCTGTATTTGTGTTCGCTTCAGTCTGTGTGTCGGTTGTTTCGCTGACTCCTGTGTCGGTCTGTTTAGGCGTGTCTGACTCAGGTGCTTCGGCGGTGTTTTCATCACTGGCACTCCGTGTTTGGCTGGAACAACCTGCTAATCCTGTTGTGAATACAGTCCCTAAGACGGACAATAATTTCCGTCGTTGTTTATCTAAAGACATAAGCAATATCTCACGATGCTGGATAAAAAAGCCAGCATCGACTCTACTGATGATTCTACTGTGATACGATAGAGCTCTTGATCGCTATTTCTACGGGTGCCGGTTCTTTACAGTGATTCAATCTTATCAGTTGTTGGCAATATGGGCTACTTTATTCAGTCTGACCGACCGGGACACTGCGGAATCCTTGCCGGTTATTGTTCGTTTGTCAGTGCTCCGAATTCGGCGTTTCTGTCTGTTTCTTGACGTTGGTTTCATCTGGAGTGACTGGCTTCAAAGCTCTCCGAAGCCGTGCTTCGGCAAACCCCAAGACGATGTGATCGAGTTCAGGTCAGGGGAACGAAGCGCGACGTGCCGCCACCGCCGGTGCTGGCCTCTGAGTGGGGTCACGCGATCTCCAGCAGAAGGCACTGAAGTTCTTCCAGTTCAAACGCGCTGGCAACACCTCCCACGACAAGAATGTGATGTTCAAGCCCCTTGATGTCGCCCACCTCCACAGCGCGGCCATGGAGACCACCCAAGAGTTGATTGAGGGAAAGCCGTGGATGTGGGGCGGAGAATCACTCAAACGCCGGGACTTCCTCATCCACGTCTCGAAGTCCAACCGGGGGGAGATCATGTCGATGTTTCTGGCGGCGAACAAGTCGATGATTTGCCTACTTGACGAAGAGTCCGAATACTTCGGTGACACTATCGCGGTCGCCATCGACGTGACGCCGTGGCTGTGGTTCGGAAAGTACGAGTACGGCGAGATCTCCGAATAGATTTGGGGACGAAGGTCGGTCGCAACTACGCCCACGCATGAAAGTTCGCTACGCTGGCTCTTGTCGGCACGAACACACCGATGACGGTCGTCTCTCTCCTCGCCGGCCTCAAACCTGGGTGTCGTCGCAGATCGGCCATTGCGGCTCGCCACGGCGAAGTTCGACATCGACTCTACCTGGGCAGCGAGCCCTACCAGAGCGGCGTGGCGAACAACACCCGCGCGGATGCCGAATCATCAACGACGAGAAGGGCTCAGACACGCTTCAGGAAGTCAAAGAGGAGTTCATCGAAGACTCGGCACGTGTGATGACCTCCGGTGGAGCGTCGGAGACGTCAAGGACGGACGCGACTCCATGTTCGTGTTGTCAGTCGCGCCTCCAGAAACAGAACTGTGGCGGCCTGATCAACGCGCTGACGCAGTCCGACACCAACCGCGACCCGCGCGCGGAGGTGCTGGCCGAGACATTCCGTGGCAGATAGGGGGTAGAGACCTC
>UEYZ01000001.1_pt1 | contig 51013 bp, 51 predicted proteins | sample 1903591 | NCBI WGS metagenome assembly UEYZ01 (sample SAMEA4776352, study PRJEB27445) | saltern metagenome | biome: Hypersaline environment; feature: solar saltern; material: Pellet | place: Spain | collected 2014-08 | depth 0 m | reverse complement strand
TCCCATCGAACCACACGCCGAACACCGTTGACTGGTATGGGACGCATCGACCTTTTCGACGCGGATACCAGCGCGTTCGGCTTTGTACGTGATGAACTGTTGGAGTTGATGAAAGTGCAACGAGTGAACGCCCGACCACGAACTGTCACGAACATACCCGTTGCGTGAGTGACCGCCGGAGGACAGCGTAGCCGAACCCCGACGGTAGAATGTCTGCCGCTCAGAGTGGAACGATGTCAAACTTTGTCAGTCACCAGCCTCAACAAATTCATCATGAGTCTTCGTTGACTCATCGTATTTCTGTTCGAACTCTGAAATAAGCTGCCCCATTTTGGCGTACCAGTCGTTAAGAAGACGTTGCATTGATTGAACAATTTGGTCAGGATCTGTCGCGGAGTAGACGTGATAGTAACCACCTTGTTCGTAATTTACCTGCTGCTTCTGAATAAGTCCGGCCTGCAAAAGGCGCTGTACTGACCGATATGCCGTTGAGCGCTCACGATCTACGACATCAGCTATTTCGTCGACGGTTAGCGGGTCACTGGTTTCAACTAACACCCGGAAACATTCTTTATCTAATCGCTTCAGTCCGTGAAAACATTCCAATAAGTTCTCACACTGCATATCTTGGCGAAGTTGTTCCGAGATTGAATCTGCCATCTATATAGACCGTATTCAGTTATTCTGTAAAAGGCTTGTGTGAATATTGTACAATTCTGAGGTTGAGCTGGCGCATTATCCGCCACTCGCTCTCAGTGAAGACTGCTTGATACGACGTCAAACTATGTCCGTTTGAACTGATTCGGAGAGACTGAATTATACCTGCTCAGTTTCAATGCCTCGTTCAGGCGCTTCATATGTCCAGAGTCCGCCATCTCGCATAGCTTGACCAATTTCTTGATGAAATTCGATAAAGTCCTCAAATACTGACTTTTGAACGTATTCGAATATATCAGAGACCGCAACAACTTTTGATTCCGCAAGCCGAACAGGGTCCTGTCCATGTGACGTCAAAAACTCCTCAGTTTGTAGCGGAAAGTCTGTTTCTTCATCGACTTTTTTCGCAATTATTGCATGACCGTACTTTCGTCTTCCTTCGGAGCCCTGTTCTCCGTCAGGGTCATGTGGCCAGTTCATGTATTAGCTGTAGGGTGCCAGTATAAGATATACGTTTCTCTTGGTGACCTCCGAACTTCATCCGAGGTCCACCCTGGTCATTTGTTTGATTCTCAATAGAAAGTGGCGGTGGGACTGGGATTTGAACCCAGGAGGCCGTAAGGCCACCTGCTCTCAAGGCAGGCGCGTTAGTCCACTCCGCCATCCCACCGCAATGGCAGCTGAAATGCTCTCTTTTGTTATCTGAACGAGAGATGATTCACTCAGTTCATTTTCGCTTACTAAGAGCTAATAGGAAGAATGATCTGGACGAGTTTGAAGCTATCGTTCTCGTTTTACGTGTATTCAGTTCATCGTACCCCGACCGATTTAGTCTGATCATCAAAGATATTGCAGACTCTGCTCGATGCAAGCTTATTCTAGCGAGGCGCATTAGCAACTGTCCTTACGAACGTCGTTTGCATCTACGGCCTCTCACTGAGGAGGGCGAAAGGGCTGAGCGCCCTTAGTGACGAGTTAAATTCGCGGTGAGGCTTTGCAAATCAACTCAAGACATTTGCGATAACTCCACGTTCGTCTTTTGAACGGGTTGCCCCGTGGGGTAATCACTACACTGAAAGCTCTGCCGTTCATACCGGGAGCAGTGCTACCTACGCTTCAGATCAAGCGTTTCAATGACATCAACTGTGTGTTCAGCAAATGGAAGGCCCGCTTTTTTTCGGGCATGTGCATGTGAAATGTACGTCTTGAGGCCTTGAATATCTGAAAGAACGGGATGCATATCTAAGAGTGATGTTTTGAGGTCCGCGTCATTAGCGCCTTGTATCACAGACGCAAGCGGAGATGAATCGAATACGCCTGAGAAGTCTATTGGTGTGGAGAAGCCAGCATAATAGATCTTATTTGCTTGACCAGGTCCGATGACTACGTCTGCCCGCCGCTGTTTCATTGCAGCCGAGTCAAGATCGGATCGAGATATACTCGCTACTGTCGGTTGTAGAATGCCAACTGAAGAGTGGTCTTCTTTGTCGAGCAGGTGTGTCACAGTGTTACCGACTCGGGCAGACTGCGTTGACCCAATCTGTACTTCGAATCGGATATTATCGAGAGTCTCTATGGTTGATGCGGCTATCTGGCTAATTTTTTCAGCAGCCGGTTCACTCTCGTCAGTGAATTTTGTCGGAAGAAGATCGTCGGGTCGATAATTGATTAACACGTCGCCTCCAGAGGCAGTCGCCGAGAGCAGAAGATCTTGAAAGATAGCTTGGTATAACTCTGCTGCTTCACCTGCCGAGAGGACTGACTGCTTGACGAGGTCGGGAAAGACTAATCCTGGGCGCGGAGGGTCAACAAAAAGGGTGATTACTGTCATTCGGTTCGGTACTGCAAGAGATCTGACACAGTTGTCTGTCGTGTTGAGCTGGGAGACATATTTATGAGATTAGTCATCGATTCTGGCGCCCTTTTGTTTGTCGGTAATCGCGCGTGAACACATTTGAAACGACGTGATTAATAAACTCGTCACGAGCAGCCTCGTCAAGTCTCTGCAACTTCTTCATCGGTATGAGTTCAAACCCTCGTCCACGAACGGTCGTCGCATGTACTTGATCGATGGCAAATGACTCTGGCTGGCGAGTTGTATACTCGGTTGCAAGCGACTGTAGTGTGTGTTCTCCAATAGGCACGAGGATTTCAGGATTTATCATTCGAATCTCAGCATTGAGATATGGCTCACATGCTATGAGTTCCTCTCTGGTTGGCTCTCGTTCAGGATGATGGCACCGCGTCAGATACGTCATGAATGCGTTTTGTAACTCTGGTGGGTGCTCCGCAGGGCCGGTCCGGGTTAGCCCCAGCTCATGTAAGATGTAGAGAAGTGTCCTTCCGGATCGCTCTCCACCAAACGGAATGCCACTTTTATCGGCGCCGCGGTCAGGATGGCGGGAAATAAATAGAAATTCCGCACCCACATCACCGTATCCGTGTAACACCGTATTTCTAGTTTCACAGAGGGCAGGACAGTTTTGACAATCCTCATCCATATTGAATGGATTTTTGAGCGATCCTTGTCGTTCGTGCACATCATCTGTTGAGCAGCACTCGGTGAAAAGCCTCGGGGAAAATAATTACTCCTCCGATTACGCTTGCCGAATCATCTCTTTTCGTCGCACCACACCAACCATATCTGCGACGCTCTCAGTCATGGATTTAAATGCATCAGCAGTACGTCCATCTCGGAGGACAATGGGAGCACCCTCTCCAGCTCCCGACCGGACTGACGGATCTAATGGGAGTGAAGCCAAGAACGGAACACCTGCCCGCCATTGGAGCCGAATATATCATGCGTTGAGTGACAGTCTGGACAATTGAAACTCGCCATATTTTCGACGATGCCTAAGACGGTAGTCTCATGTTCATCAAACATTCGTAGCCCTTTCCGCGCGTCATCAACTGCGACTGTCTGTGGGGTGGTTACGATGACTGCACCAGTCAGTGGTAATGTCTGTAGTACCGTGAGTTGCGTATCACCGGTCCCTGGCGGAAGGTCAAGCACGAGATAATCCAGCTCACCCCACTGCACATCTTCAACAAGTTGGGTCAGTAGTTGATGTACCATCGGACCTCGCCAGATGACAGGGTCATCCTCATCAACCAAGAATGCCATCGACATCAACTTCATATCAAACTGCTCAGGTGGGATGATGGTTTGATCCCCTGCTGTCTCTGGACCGTTTTCGGCTGCAATCATTCGAGGCACATTTGGTCCGTAGATATCTGCGTCGAATAGTCCCACCCGCGCACCTAATGAAGCTAATCCAGCGGCTAGGTTAACCGCCACAGTTGATTTTCCAACACCACCTTTTCCGGAGGCAACCGCAATGATATTCGATACACCTGGGAGAACCGCCTCGTCTGGTGGCCGCTCAGAAGGAATATTCGCTGTTAGTTCAATCGTATAGTTGCTCTTCTCAAAAACTGACCGAATATCAGCCGCTATATCACTTTCCTCTGGCGAGAACGGTGCACCAAGCGCAAGAGAAATATGAATCGTTTCATCTTGTTCATCAACTTTGATTGCATTAACCAGGTTGAGCGAGAGTAAGTCATCCTCAAAATGAGGATCTAGCACGGTTTGTAATCGGTCTTTTACCTGAGATTCATTCATATCATGTATATATCAGGATATCGCACTGCTAAGAGCTGTTGATTGTGGAAGATGATAATATGGCTTACACAAGTGACTGATAAGTAACTTGTTTTCTCCACTGCGAATTCTTAAAACGTTCATCGCCACAGCGAGGATAAGAATTAGATAATTTCATCCACTTCAGTATTAGCCGATTGGCTGACCGATTTCGACAGGTAGTTTCAACTCGGAGCCAGAGTCGGACACTCCTTTGTTAAACACTTGAGACCGACGCGCTTGAACACCGCCGGAGACGTGGTGAGCGTCGTCCCACATCTCCGGGGGGGGAGGAAAGGAAGGGAACGGCAGTACAGTGGAAGCAAAACGATGACACTGCTGTATCCCATCTCATCCCTTCCACTCCCCTTTCGCTCCCTTCGGTCGCTTCTTAACGAGTCCCCGCAAAACAGATAATTCCGATCATAGTTCAGAGTGATTTCTGTTTTCTCTGAGAAACACGAAATAATTATCGCCATATTATCGCTTCTGAGGCATATGATGTATGAGTGGAATTGATCATGGTTTAAATTGTGTATTCTGCACAATATTAATATTCGCGCAGTCGATAGACAATTACATGAGCAACCCTACTATCGCCTTATTAGACGCTTCAATCGGTGAGACACCCGTGGAGCGCAATTTTCGTCGGGAAGTTGATGCAGAACTAACGAGGTACAAAGCAAGCGAAGGGAAACTGCCGGCGTGGCCTGCTGCTGATGGGAGTTGGGATTTTGATGCAGCTGTTATCAGTGGGTCACAAACTGCGGTTTATGATATGGAGTCATGGATGATATCACTTAGTGAACTCATTCATGATCTGACGGAGCTACAAATTCCTATACTGGGAGTGTGTTGGGGACACCAATTTCTCGCACATCTGTTCGGAGGATGCGTGACCCCGATGGATGAATATGAGCTCGGATACAGACATATTGAACGGTATCAGAAACATCCAATATTCGATGATATTCCAGCAGAATTCATCGCGTTTGAAACACACTCAGATACGGTCGCACGACTACCTCCGAAGGCAACTGAATTGGCCGGTAACGATCGTGGCGTGCAAGCATTTGCATTTGGGACGGCCATCGGGGTGCAGTTTCACCCTGAATACGATATTGAGACGGCCAGATCGGTTACGAAATCAAAACGTCAAGAGGGTATCGAGGATCAGAGAGTTGAGCAGGTGTTGAACAGTATCTCGCCAGGCCAGCATGAGAGAACACAAAAGGTCAAGAGTGTTTTCAATAATTTTTTGCAAATAGTACAGAGAAACCACTCTGTCGAACAAACAGCCGGGATATGAGTCTTCCAGCGTCACAAACTGTAGGTTAGCTCACCGTAATTAACACGCCTTTCGTGATATTTAAATAGCGACCACGCTATTTTTTCATGCAATAGCTATAGAGGGATCGTCCCTCGAGTCCAGTTTGGGCGATAGTATCAAAGCTGTGTTGCGGTAGCCAAGCTTGGCCCAAGGCGCTGGGTTGCTAACTCAGTGGCGTAATGCCTCCGGGGTTCGAATCCCCGCCGCAACGGTTACAGGACATTATAAAATGAGTGCTGAAGAACCAGAACAGGAACAAGAAGATGACGATCTTCGATATTTCGTTCGGATCGGCAAGACCGATCTTGACGGAACAAAGTCTGTTGAGCGGAGTCTACGAGAAATGAAGGGTATCGGTAAGCGAACAGCGAAGGTCATCGCTCAAGAAGCTGATGTAGACCGACACGCGACATTCGGTCTGCTGGAAGAAGATGAGATCGAATCAGTCGTCTCAGTGGTTGAAGATATCGACGAGTATATTCCATCATGGATGGCAAATCGGCAAAAGGACTTCTACACCGGTGAGACAACTCATAAAACAGGATCTGATCTTGAACAGAAGCGTCGTCATGATATCAACCGGATGAAAATGATCGACTCTTACCGTGGTGTTCGTCATAAGCGAGGGCAAAAAGTTCGTGGACAGCGAACAAAATCTACTGGTCGGACGGAGGGAACAATCGGCGTCAACGTCGAAGCAATCAAAGAAGAGGCAGCAGAAGCCGAGGCTGAGGCAGAATAACCAACATGTCGACAGGCAAAAACACGAAACGGTATGAAACGCCGAACCACCCCTATCAGGGTGAGCGAATCGCTCAAGAAGGTGACCTGCTGGGCCGCTACGGACTGAAAAATAAAGAAGAGTTATGGCGAACGCAGTCAGAGCTCCGAAGCTATCGCCGAGAAGCACGTCGACTTATCGGTGAGGCACAGGGAAACATGGAAGAAGCAGAGGCTGCTGGTGCGGAGTTTCTGTCACGGTTGCGACGATATGGGATTCTGAGCGAAGATGACGATATCAATGATGTACTTGGATTGGATGTCACAGATATTCTAGAACGTCGCCTCCAGACAGTCGTCTATCGAAACGGACTCGCCAGCACGCCAAAGCAGGCTCGGCAGTTCATCGTGCATGAACATATCGTCGTTGATCAAGCAAGAGTATCTCGCCCTTCAAAAATGGTGGAGGCTAATGAAGAGGACAAAATAAGATTCGACGGGACAAGTCCACTTGCCGATGATCTTCATCCAGTTCGCGCGGAGGGACAGTAATCAATGAGCGAGTCAGAATCATCCGACGATCGATGGGGCGTTGCACACGTACACGCATCGTTCAACAATACGCTCATTACGGTGACCGATCTGACTGGTGCAGAAACGATTGTGAAGTCATCCGGAGGCGCGGTTGTCAAGCAAAACCGTGATGAGGCTTCCCCATACGCCGCAATGCAGATGGCAGAATCAGTTGCAGAAGAGATACAGGCTGCTGGAATCACTGGACTTCATGTCCGAGTGCGTGGACCTGGTGGAAACGGGAACAAGAGTCCAGGACCCGGTGCACAGGCAACAATTCGTGCATTGGCTCGTGCCGGGCTGGAAATCGGTCGGATCGAAGACGTGACACCAATCCCACATGACGGAACCAGAGCCCCGAAAAATAGCCGCTTATAAATATGGAAGGTGAGTTCAATGTCGAGTTTATTGAGCAGCAAGATCGGAGTGCTCGGTTTTTAGTGCGGGGTGTCACGCCCGCAGTCGCCAATGGAATTCGGCGCGCGATGGTCGCTGATGTGCCAACGTTCAGCGTCGATGACGTTCGGTTTGTAGAAAATTCGTCGGTCATGTTCGATGAAATGATCGCGCTACGGCTCGGCTTGGTTCCACTGACAACACCAGCAACTGGATTCGAAATTGGTGATGTGGTCACGCTCTCTCTCGATATCCGTGGCCCGCAGACGGCATATTCTGGAGACATCGTCACCAGTGAGCCGTTGGTTGAACCAGCAGAGGAGAACGTGCCAATTATCGAACTCAAGGAGAATCAACGGCTGGAGTTAGAGGCAGATGCAGTCTTAGAGCGCGGAAAGAAACACGCCAAACAACAGGGCGGTGTCGCAGTCGGCTATCGCCATCTCCAGCGCATTGAAGTAATTGGCGAGAGAGATGAATTTGCGGATGAGGGGCCAGAGATTATTCGGGGTGTCATTGAGGAGGGCGCTCCTGAGGCGGCCGCTGATGAGTCTGCCACAGAGGGTGAGTTAATCATCACGGATGACTTCGATAATGATCTGCGGAACCGGTATCCCGGCAAAGACGTTGCAGTCACTGATGTCTCTGGAGCTGTTGTGTTTCATGTCGAAACAGATGGTTCCTTTAGTGTCGCTGAATTAGTCCAGCGGGCTGCCGAATCAATCTCTGAGCGGGCTGCCGAGCTCGAAACAAAGGTTGCAGTTTAAGAGGCTCACAAGGATGGGATCTGTCGTTTCAAATCGTTTTCATGCTGTTTGCTCTGACAACGCCACAGATAGACATTCGGTGTGGAACCATCTGATGGATCAAAGATGCATCGAAAGGGGTTTGAATCGACATGCAATAACAGTGAGTACATGCAGGGATAGCCAAGTCTGGTCAACGGCGCAGCGTTCAGGGCGCTGTCCTATAGGGGTCCGCAGGTTCGAATCCTGCTCCCTGCACTCACTTTGTTTTCAGATTGGTAATTATACTGAGAGACCCCTGCAGAGCCAGCAGAAAGATCAGTATACAACCCAACAAAGAAAGAGAATATATGAATAAGACAAATCCGAGGCTTGACAGTCTCATCACTGAACTAAAATCGGTATCGCGAGATTCTAATGCCAACATCTGGCAGGATATCGCAGACCGTCTCGAAAAGCCACGGCGCACTCACGCAGAAGTAAATCTCGGTCGGATTGAGCGCTATGCTCGCGAGAATGAAACTGTTGTTGTCCCAGGCAAAGTCTTGGGAAGCGGTGTGCTCGAAAAAAGCGTCACAGTTGCTGCCGTCGACTTCTCATCAACTGCCCGACAAAAAATAGAACAAGTCGGAAGCGCAGAAACATTAGAGCGTGCTGTTGCGGATAACCCGTCTGGCAGCGATGTGAGGATAATCAGATGAGCTATGCGGAATTCGAAGTCGATTCAGTTATCGACGCACGAAACTGTATCATGGGCCGGGTTGCAAGCAACGTTGCACAGCGAACATTAGAGGGCGAGCGAATCGCTGTCGTCAACGCAGAGGATGCAGTTATCACGGGTTCAGACGAGTCCGTAATGGATGTCTATCGAACTCGTGCAGAACTTGGATCTGACCAAGGGCCGAACTACCCAAGTCGGCCAGATGGAATCTTCAAACGAGCTATCAGAGGGATGCTGCCGTATAAGAAACAGCGCGGTCGTCAGGCACTTTCAAACGTACGCGTTTACGTCGGAAATCCGTATGATGTTGACGGCGAGGCAGTTGAAGGAACAACACTGGACCGACTCTCAAATATTAAATTTGTGTCGCTTGGGACAATTGCTGAAAACCTTGGATCGAAGGTAACATGGTAACAAACACATCCGGTAAGAAAAAGACAGCTATCGCTCGTGCAACAGTCAAAGATGGGTCAGGACGTGTCCGCATTGACTCACAACCAGTTGAACTGGTTGAACCAGAATTATCACGACTCAAAATGCTCGAACCATTCCGTATTGCTGGCGAGGACCTTCGTTCGCAGGTCGATATTAATGTGAGCGTGTCAGGTGGGGGGTTTGCTGGACAGGCTGACGCAACTCGAACTGCGATTGCACGAGGTTTGGTTCAGCATCTCAATGACGCCGAATTGCGAGATGCTTATATGGAATTCGACCGTTCACTGCTCGTGAATGACGTTCGACAGTCAGAGCCAAAAAAATGGGGCGGCTCGGGTGCACGTGCCCGATATCAAAAATCATATCGCTGAGGTGAATTAATATATGATGATTCCAGTCCGGTGTTTCACCTGTGGTAATGTCGTCGGTGAACATTGGGATGAATTTAAACACCGAGCACGCGATGGGGATGAAGATCCTGCGGCCGTACTTGATGATTTGGGCATTGATCGACATTGTTGCCGTCGAATGATGGTGTCACATCAAGACCTCGTCGATATCGTGGCCCCGTATCAATAATGAGCCAGTACCAAACACAATACAACCGATACGAGAAAGCTCGAATCCTTGGAGCACGGGCACTGCAGGTGTCATATGGTGCACCAGTTCTTGTCGAGACAGAACAATCAGAGCCAATTCTCGTCGCTGCAGAGGAGTACGATGCCGGTGTTCTCCCGTTCACTGTCCAGCAGGAGGAAGAGTGAGATGGTGCTGATCAGTGGGATCTCACTCAGGCAGATTCTCGATTCTCGGGGAAACCCAACTGTTGAGGCAGACGTGTTGACAGACTCAGGCGGATTTGGTCGCGCTGCGGCACCAAGTGGAGCAAGTACAGGTCAGTATGAGGCAATTGAACTCCCCGCATCAGAAGCGATCGCGGCTGCTCGTCAAGAGGCGATTCCACGTCTTGTCGGGGAGGTTCATGTGGGTGACCAACGGGCAGTTGATACAGCGTTACATGCAGCCGACGGGACAAACGATTTCTCTGTGATTGGGGCAAACAGTGCAGTGGCGATCTCAATGGCTGCGGCAAAAGCGGGTGCGAACCAAGTCGGTATCCCGCTGTTCCAGCATTTAGGTGGGACATTCCGAGGTGACTCGTTTCCCATTCCGCTAGGAAACGTACTTGGAGGTGGTGAACACGCCAAAGAAGCAACAGCAATTCAGGAGTTCCTGTCAGCCCCCGTTGGTGCGCCGAACATTGCCGAAGCTGTGTTCGCTAATGCAGCCGTTCATGCTCGGGTCTCAGAACTCTTAGATGAGCGAGGTGTTCCCGCTGCGAAGGGAGATGAGGGCGCATGGGCGCCATCAATCTCAGATGACACTGCTTTTGAAGTGGTCTCCGAGGCAGTCGATGACACCTCAACAGAGGTCGGATTCGACATCAAATTCGGTCTTGATATGGCTGCGACAGAATTTTTCGATGCAGACCGCGGCGTATACGAGTATCGTGCAGAGGAGAAATCGACTGCTGAGCAGGTATCATACGTAGCAGAGGTGGTATCGAAATATGACCTGGCTTATGTCGAAGATCCGCTCGATGAAAATGACTATGAGGGATTCGCTGAATTAACCGAACAGATTGGGGAACAGACGATCATCTGCGGTGATGACCTCTTTGTGACGAATGTCTCACGGCTGCGTGACGGAATCGAAGCTGGAGCTGGCAATGCAATTCTGATCAAGCCAAATCAAATTGGAACGCTCTCAGACGCATTCGACGCAATCAAGATGGCTACTCAGGCAGGCTATCTGAACGTGGTCTCACACCGATCAGGAGAAACAGAAGATACAACAATTGCACACCTCGCCGTGGCTACTGCTGCTGAGTATATCAAAACCGGCACTGTCCAAGGCGAGCGCACTGCCAAACTAAATGAACTCATCCGAATAGCGGATGGTGTCGTATGACAGAGAATGAAAATGACGTGGTCGAGGTGGTCGATGAGGAATCGCAAGAGATCGACCGAACCGAGGCCGACATAGGAGAGGAAGCACAGACTGAAGAATCGACAGCCGAGGACGAGTCAGCGCAGCCACCGGCCGAAGAGGAGACCGACGCAGGCCCACAATTCGATGAGGATGTGATGCCCGACGAGGAAGCAGACCTGCTTATTCCTGTTGAAGATTATCTCTCTGCTGGGGTCCACATTGGGACACAGCAAAAAACGAAGGACATGGAGCGCTTCATTCACCGGGTGCGTGATGATGGGCTTTATGTCCTTGATGTCAGCCAAACAGATAATCGTATTCGAACAGCTGCGCGATTTCTAGCGAACTACGCACCCGAGCAGATGCTCGTGACGAGCTCACGACAGTACGGACGCTTTCCCGCAGAGAAGTTTGCGGATGCAGTCGGCGCGCGAGCGCGAACGGGGCGTTTCATTCCGGGGACACTCACGAATCCAGATTATGCTGGATATATCGAACCAGATGTAGTTGTGGTAACCGACCCGATTGGAGATGCACAAGCAGTTAAGGAAGCCATTACCGTCGGGATTCCTGTGATTGCCATGTGTGACTCAAATAATCAGGTGAGTAACGCCGACCTCATCGTCCCAACAAATAATAAAGGTCGACGGGCACTTTCGGTCGTTTACTGGTTACTCGCAAATGAGACGCTCGATCGCCGAGGCGCAGACACAGTCTATGCGCTCGAAGAATTCGAAGCCGAACTGTGATTTGGTTCTGTTAGTCTCATCGGATCGTCATGAATTACGCCATCTCTATTCGCTCCAGTCGTGGCCCGCTTTTTAAGAAGAGAAACTGAGTTCGGAGTGGGTCAACGGAAATCTGCTCGTCTCGTGTGCACAGAAACCATACTGCATACCAAACCAAGACAGATGGCTGCTGAGGCTCATCAGTACATCGAAATCTAATTCTCGTGATGACGATATCAGCTTTACTCATCCCCACCGCGAAACAAGATAGAAATGAATCCGTGAAGAGAGGCCTACTTGCGGTGCGTTGTATACCGTCTACAGAAATCAGATAAGCTGCCTCGGCTTTGTTCGGAAGTCACAGACTTCTGTGATGATGAGACGCAGAGCGTCTTAGATCATGTGCCTTCAGATGGAAATCCCGTACGCTTCAGTGAACACCGATACAAACGAGTATATCTAAGATATCTCTCTTTGTCGGCGGACCCGACTTGAACGTTCAATTTCAGGAGTTCATCTCTTAGAAACCCCATGGTCCGAGATTCTATCAGATGATGTTACTCAGAGTACACTGGCCAACAATTTCCGTTGTGTTGATACACAGAACGAGCAAACCGCCACAAGAAACGGTTCAACTGCTGTGAGTGCAAGCATCAAGACCACGCTGACCGTGGCGCTGTATCTGTGTCGCACAGGAGTTGCTGAGAAGACACAGAATAGAGGTGTGTCTGCTCTGCTCTCAACACACTCCACAGGTGCGGAAATAGGAATGGCGACAGTATCGGGGTGTGTAGACGGCTCAATCGTGGCCTCTAAGACTGTTTGAGGCGACCAGACCGATGGTATCTGAGGCGTGTCCGACTAATCCGCTGGCAGAAGCTCCAAGATTTGGCCCCAGTTCACGAGAGAACCAATGGGTATTCACGAGCGTAATTCACTGGTAGTGTTTTTCCAGCTGTCGGTCGTATAGAATGCATGGCCGTCTATGATAGTGTTCGCACACTTGCACAGGCAAATTCCTCTCACGGGATGATTGACTGGGCCGCAGTCAGTGGTGCTGCCACAGAAGCCGTCTCCCCTGGGGAACTCCCGCGTGATTCAGCTAACATGGAGAACTTCAAGCGTGATATTACCGACGCGGCTACTCACATATCGCGCACGATTGATGCTGATTTTTCATTACCATCTGTGATTGAACTTCAGAATCGTCATCACTGGATTGCATCGAACATCGATATGTTTGAAGCCATGATCACGCAGCTCGACATTCCAGATGTGTCAGTAAGTAACGTACCAGTCGTAATCAATTCAGCTTCAATGGCTGCTGCATTATCAATGTTGAGCTCGAATGTACTGGGACAGTACGACCCTCGGATACTGAGCGATACACCAGACACACATCGACTCTACTTTGTTGTTCCAAATATTGAGCAAGTGGCAAGCGAACTTGATGCAGAATTCGACCGATTCCGTCGGTGGATCGTATTTCACGAAGTAACGCACGCAGCCGAATTCAATATCGCGCCGTGGTTGCAATCACATCTTGAGACACAACTGACGACAGCTATGCAGTCCCTCTCGGAGGGCCACGTTGATCGGACACCACTTACAGAAGTCAATACGACGATGACAGTGATTGAGGGCTTCGCAGAGATGATAATGGATCAAGCGTTCGATCAACAGTTTGCCGATCTGCGAAAAAAAGTAGATCAACGCCGGGGCAATCGAAGTGCAGTCACTACGCTGCTCCGCCGATTTCTTGGCATCGGGATGAAACGCGACCAGTATGAGCGTGGTGCAGCGTTTTTCGACACGATTGCAAAGCGTGAAGGAGTGCGTGCAACCAAAGCAGTCTGGGAAGATCCAGCGTCACTACCCACGCAGGCGGAGTTAGCAGACCCACAAATCTGGATAGACCGAGTGGTGTGAACTACCTCGGGCTACTCGCTGCCTTTAGCGGCTCCTTGAGAGAAGGGGGCTTATTGCCTGCATTCAACTCAAACCTCATCATCGGCCAGGGTGCCTATACGATGCCTCATACGCTGAGTATGACAGGCGGTTGTGAGAGACTTCTTGATAATATTCATTAAATCGTTACCCACGATGAAATACCCCTCCCAGGGGGAGGCGAGATAAAGCTGTTTCAGGGAGTGAAACGCCGGCATGTGCGCTTAAGCGGTGTGAGTTGAGCCAACGGTCACATATCTATATTGTCGACGCTAAGAAGAATGACTGTGCTGATGTTGCTGGGTTAGCCTCGCAGAGGTATTATTGGAATCCTCGGCCCACTTCATCCTCGTCAACTAGCTGATCAAGATCTTTCGTGAGGAGTTCGTCAGCATCGGAGAAGGTCGAACTGAGCTGGTCAAGTTCATCGGGTCTGTCATCAAACTCATACTGCATCGGTCCAAATGCAGGACTCTCAACAGCGTCCATCATATCCTCAAAGAAATCATCACGAGAAGTTGGGGCCTCTGCGTGGACTTTAACTGTCTCTTCAACACGTTTGGCCATTGATTTCGCTTGTTCCTCATCAGATGGTGGTGATTGGACAGCGAATCGACCCTGATCAGGGGTATCTTCAGCGGCATGATCTTGACGTGGGAACAGTGGATCCAATTCATCGTCGATTCGACGAGCTACCTTGGCGCCAACTCCACGGAGTTGGCGCGGGTTTTTGCTATAGGTCTTCATTTCATACACACCAACATTCGGGTGGCCTAAGAATAGTACTTCACCAATTCCAGACTGTCGGTTCCCGGCGACAGCACGCCAGCCTGATGCGTCTGCATTCGATTCACTGACATCAGATAGAATATCTTTCCAGTTCCTCACGCGCATGTTGAATCTAAGGTGGCGGGGCTGAAAGAATATGACGCTTTTTCACTTCCCTACTGACAGATTATCACCTTGTTGCGTATGACGGGGACACGGGTGCATCGGGAGTAATACTGTCATGGAATTACCGATAGCGTCTTAGGGCTGCCTCGGTAGGTTTGGACCGTGCATATTCGTGGTCGTGTCGTGACTGTTGGCGAAGCGCGAGAAGTCGAACTGAAACAGGGGACACGCACGCTTGCAGAGATTGAGTTACACCATGAGACACATCAGGCTGAGAGAGACCGCAAAGCGATAGATGAACGAGCGGACGCTGAAGAGCAGATAACCACGGAGAAGCCAATAAAAGTGACATTGTGGGGTCGCTGGGCTGAGTCAGTCGAGTATATTGAGCAGGGGATGGAAATTTCATTAACAGAGGCCAAGAGTTCGGTCTTTCGGGGGCAAATGCAGTATGAGTCTACGAAGGATTCATATCTTATCGTTGAGCCGAATTTCCTTGTCGATGTGACGGCGATTCGAGAGTGGGTCCAGTGCCCTCGTGTCTACTATCTGAACAAACTTTCCGGAATGCCGTTGAAGTACCCCGTTGTTCGAGGAACGATTGTTCACGAAGTCTTTGGGGACCTCCTGCGGGGACGTGACATGTCGAGTGCGCTCGAGGAGCGAATTGAAGAAGTTGGCTTAGAACTTGGACTTTTGGGCTATGATAAAGAGACAGTCCGTGATGAGGCTAAACAGCATGCGAGCGCGATAGAAAGATGGCTAAAACAAGGAAAATTGATTGAGGGAGATGAATGGCGCTCGGAGTATACGCTTGTCTCGCCGACATTCGCGCTCAAAGGTCGCGCTGATGCTCTTCGGGGTGGAATGCCGGTTGAACTCAAAACAGGGAAAAATACCACACAGGAGCCACGATTTCAGGACAAGATTCAAGCAGCTGCATATGGACTACTACTGCGCGAACGGGATGTTCCAGTCGACACAGGTACGCTCTTGTATACCAAGAATGCTGCTATCGAGGAAGATGAAGAGTCGGGAGACCTCACTCCAGCAAAGGAGTTTCGGATGGGCAGGGGACTATTCGAGTTCATTCTCAGGAAACGCAATGAGCTTGCCGCGATGGAATTTGATACGACTGTGCCGACGGGATTTGAGGCTGATGCACGCTGTGAATATTGTTTTGAACAAGATAGTTGCATGGTTGTCGCTGGTCGGCTCGAACAGACCGCAAAAGCAGGGCAGGTCGGTCAGTCACTTCCCACATATGTTCGTGAGTACTTCGAACGCATGTACGCTGCTATCGAGGCAGAGCGAGAAGCCATCCATGAAGAGTACCGAAAACTGTGGACACAGTCACCGGCAGAGCGAGCATCAGAAGATAAAGCGCTGATTGGACTGGAGTGTCAAGATCAACATCAGCTTCCCGATGGTAGCTGGGAAATCACGGCAAATATCCCTGAAGAGGCTGTCTCAAAACTCCGCGTCGGTGATAGAGCCCTTGCCAGCGAAGGGAATCCAATTGCTGGGCGCACAGAGCTGTGTCAGATTACTGCGCTTGATGAGACGGTGACAATCGCAGTCGATGAGCCACTTAGATTGCGGCGACTGGATAACTCCCCCTCTGAGATTGGGGTCGATCGAATGTTAACAGCGCTGTATGATTTTACCCTACGAGGGTCACGCCGACAGAGAGAGGTCATATTGGGGGAGCGCCAGCCAGCGTTTGACACGCCACCATCGTCGACATTTATCAAAAATAACTCTGCACAAGACCGCGCTGTTTGTCAAGCCGTCGCTGCCGAGGATGTGTTCATCATTCAGGGCCCACCAGGAACTGGCAAGACATACACTATCGCAAATATTGTTGATGCGCTGACGGACAGAGGCGATCGAGTGCTCGTATCGGCATACACCAACCGGGCAGTCGATAACATGCTCGAAGAAATCCGGGATGTCACAGATGCGACATCACGACGGATGGGCCCAGCCAGTTCAATCAGGTCAGATATGCACGATATTATCCTCCAAACAGAGGGGGACCCACAGGAGTGTGTCGAGGCATTTAGTGATGCATCGGTTATTGCGGCGACAACAAGTACATGTGGATCACGGATCCTGCGTGATCAGCAATTTGATACGGTGATCATTGATGAAGCGGCGCAGTTATCAGAGCCAGCGGCACTTGCCGCAATTTCGCTCGCTGATCGAGCAATTTTGGTTGGTGATCATAAGCAATTGCCACCAGTTGTGAGAATGGGAGACCAACTCAGCGAGTCGTTATTCGAACGGCTAATACAAACTCACCCCGAGGCCGCGATCATGTTAGACCAGCAATATCGAATGAATCAACAGATTCAGGCTTTTTCATCACGACATTTCTATGATGGTGAACTGCGACCAGCAACGACCCGCGTGGCAGCTCAACAGTTGGCAGATCTCGATATTGACGACTCTGTGTTAGACGGTCAGCTGAATGCTGCTGTCTCGTATATTGATCATGAAGGATCGCGAGAGGGAAATACCAATTCAACGGAGGCTCAGGTCGTTGCTGACGTCGTCTCTCGACTAATAGCGGCCGGGGTCGACCGAGCCGATATTGGAGTGATTGCTCCGTTCAGAGCACAGGTCGTGGAGATCGCTCGCCAGGTTTCGGTGACCGTGGATACTGTCGATCGGTTCCAAGGATCAGCTAAAGAGGTAATTATTATTTCATTTGTCGCCAGCGAGTCTCTTGAGGAACCGATCTTCGAAGATCAACGACGTATGAATGTCGCCCTGACGCGAGCCAAAAAGCAGTTAGTTTTGATCGGAAGCAAGCCAGCACTCACTTCAGATCCATTCTATCAGAGGATGATCGATTGGGCAGGAGCATAATCACGCAGATTTATCGATCGACTCGGTTACTCGGCGATGGAATTCGCGTAGAACCGCATTTTCATCTTCAGCTAACACGACCTCACTGGCAGCGAGTGTGGCAAGGCCAAACGCTCGAGGCGATGGTGTTGAAACCTGATATGTTTCGACATGTGCTGTCCCATCAGAAACCGATGAAACAAAGTTCTCGATGGCTGCAATGTGGAGCTTATCTTCCAGTATCTCTCGATAAGTTTCTTCAATCACTGCGAACGAGTCAAGATCGTCTGCAAATGACAGTAGCATCTCAGAGGAAACTTGCTGCTGTGCAGCAGATTTTTCATGTCCTTTGTAGCGCTTTAATATCATAAACGATCGAGTTGCATTGATTCGAAAGTAGCGTTTGAGTAGGTCGGTACCATCAAGAGCGGCTTTGAGATCTTTGCGAACCGTGTCTGCTGAGAGCGACTCAATGAGATCGTCTAACTGAACCTTTCTGTTCATTGGCATGGTCAAGGTAAATCCGTTGTCTGCAACTGCGAGTTGAATGTTCGCGTTCGTTCGTTGTGCACAATAATATGCAACCAGTCGAGAGAAACCATCATTGAACCGCCGGCCAAACAGGCTGTGGACGTAGAATCGACGCTTATACTCGTTGTGATCGAGCACTTCCTCGATCACAAGACGATCAGCCGTTGCGATACTCTCATGATCAGCATATTTGATTTGCTGATCGAATATCCGTGTGATGGCTTGGACGGTATTTTCATCTATTGGGTGTTTCCTTAGTTGCTCACGGACTGCTGGTTTGCCTCCACGACGTAATGATGCACTCAATTCGGCCTGAAACGCGCCGATTTCCTGGCCGAGGTCATATGAGAGTGGAAGTTGTTCTGAGAACCATGAGGGGACCGTCGATCGTTCAGTTGTTGGGTCAACGTATACTTTCGAACCCCGCCGATACTGATATTTGAATCGCTGTCCACCTAATGTAAATACGTCGCCCTTCTCGAGCGTGTCTAAATACTCTTCATCGAGCGTCCCAACCTGCTCGTTGTCCGCTCGAGTTTTTACCTGGACGGTAAAAGAGTCAGGGATTGTTCCAATATTTGTCATATAGATGACGCGAGCCATCCTACCGCGCTTGCCAATGAGTGGCTCCCCAACCGGAAACTCCGGGTGGTGATGCTCACCATTTGGTGGATCGTTTCGGTCACGCCATACTTTCGGATAGACATTTTTATCTGCTAATCCTTCGTAATCTGCAGTCAGATACCGAAGCAATGTCTCCCACTGGCCGTCGCTAAAAGCCCGGTAGGGGTAGGCTCTGGTGAGGATATTGAACGCTGTCTCCTCTCGAAGAATGTGATTGATAGCCATTCCATAGACGTGCTGAGCAGCGACGTCAAGCGGATTTTCCGGGATGAAGACACGATCGACAAATCCAGACGTAGCCTTTGACAGCATAACTGCACACTCGATAAGTTCGTCACGGTCAAGTGCAATGACCCGTCCTTCAACAGTCTCGCCAAGTTGGTGACCCGCTCGGCCAACTCGCTGGAGCAGAGCAGCCACAGATTTGGGCGAACCAATCTGTACCACCAGGTCAACATGTGGCATGTCGATGCCAAGTTCCAAGCTCGTTGAAGTCGTCACAACGTCAATTGATCCATCTTTAAGAGATGACTCAATATCTTGACGACGCGATTTTGAGAGACTCCCATGGTGACACCCCGAGTTGGATTCATCATAATCGGAGTTCTTGCTGCGAAGATTTTCTAAGACGCGTTCTGCGCCAGACCGCGTGTTCGTAAACACGATCGTGTTGCGATGTGATTGAATGAGCTCATCCAATCGATCATAAAATAATCGCTGAACTGTTTCCCGGGACGTGTGAATCAAGTCATCGGTCGGACACTCAAGTTCGAGGTCAAAGTCACGGACGAATCGAGTATCGACGATCTCGTATGAGCGTGGGCATCCACTCTCAGTCTGCCCAACGAGAAATTCTGCCATCTCCGAGAGTGGCTCAACTGTCGCCGAACACCCGATCCGTGTTGGAGACGTTTGTGTTAATGCTTCAAGTCGTTCGAGAGAGACTGAAAGGTGAGTCCCACGTTTGTTCGCTGCTAAACTATGTATCTCGTCAACGATTACATACTCAACAGTTGCGAGTTTCTGTTTGAATTTCGGCGAATTCAACAGGATCGCTAGTGTCTCTGGAGTTGTATTCAGTATGTGTGGTGTCTCTTTGAGCATCCGCTGTCGCGCTGTTGAGTCAGTGTCGCCGTGTCGAATGGCATGTCTAATCGTGACTTCGTCACCACGGGCTGCCATCCGGTCGCGAACACCCTCTAATGGGACCTCGAGATTGCGGTGGATGTCATTTGCCAGCGAGCGTAAGGGCGATACATACAGACAATAAACTGAATTCTCAAGCCCGTGTTCTCGATCCTGGATAAAAAGATCATTGAGAATCGCGGTGAATGAGGCGAGAGTCTTTCCAGACCCGGTTGGTGCACACACTAATGTGTTGGTATCGTCTTGAACTAATGGGATTGCTTCCCGCTGAGGAGGGGTGAAAAATCCACCATTTTCTTTCACATACCGGCCGAATTGCTCAACCCACCAGTGCTGAATCGCAGGAGTAAGTCGCTGGAGGATATCACTGTCTTCGATGGTCACGGTGTGTGGATCAAAAGGATATGCTGTCACCGCCTCTTCGGAGGTGGTATTGGTCGAATCTGCTGCCTGAGTAGCGGCGGCAATGAGAAGTTCCCGTCCGCTTTGTGCCATTGTGACTCATATGTGGTGAGGAGGTAAGTTGATTCTGAAAGAGATCGTATTCTCTATCTATCAGTCTGGGTTGAATCAAGCATGTTGAGAACAATTTATGATAAAGTATGTGTCAAAGCCACGCCCGTGTGGCTTCCTGCTTGCGTTATCAGGCGACGTCTGACAGCCCGTGGAACGCTCTCTCACGGACGGGTTTGCATCCACCTGTCGAAATAATGACTCGAAGAAATACTGACCAGTGATTACCAGGTGTTCTTGATGCCGATATCATGACTGTGAGTACTTGCGACCTCTCAGCACTTGCAGCCAAAGACATGATTTGAATAGAATAGATGTAACTCATTTGAGTCAGTACGACACGACATGGAAGTTATTTTTTTGGGCACAGGGAGCGCAATGGCTACCCCTCAACGAATGCAGGCAGGGTATCTGGTGAAGAGTGACACTGATGCACTGTTAGTCGACTGTGGAAGCGGTGTGCTTCATCGACTTGCGGGCACAGATACTGGATATCAGGGAGTGAACAAAGTGATATTAACCCATCATCACTCGGATCACGTTTCAGATCTGGTCCCGCTGATAAAGGCCAGGTGGTTAGCCGGAGAAACCACTCTTTCGATCATCGGGCCGAAAGGAACGAAAGCGCTAGTTAACTCCCTCTTTGATGTGTATGCATATCTAGAAGAACGAGTTACACTGAGAATCAGAGAGGTTGGGCCACATCAATTCTCCGCTGGGAAATTCGATATTGCAGCGCATCGAACGCAGCACTCGATGGATTGCCTGGCTTATCGGGTCGCCTCAACAGAGAGTCCAAATGGTCCTGAAGTCGTCTTCTCAGGAGATACAGAGGCCTCCGATAGCTTGACCCAATTTGCTGATGATGCGACGGTACTTGTGCACGACTGTTCATTTCCAGATTCTGTCGACGTATCAGGCCATCCGACACCGACAACTCTTGGCAAGGCGCTACAGGGTATCTCTGTGGGGCGGGTGTATCTCACTCATTTGTATCCACACACCGAGGAGAACCATCAGCAAATGAGAGAGCAGATCACTACTCACTATATGGGGACAGTTAAATTTGCAAGAGATGGGCTGCATCTCTCACTCAGTGACACATAAAGAACAATATCAAACACCTGCAGGGGAATCAGTCATTGCTCTGTACAGATCGTCGTACCAACAGATTGTCCTTGGAGAAAGTCGGCGAGCTGTGAACTATCAAATATGTGTGAATTTGTCTCAAGATCTAATAATGATCGAACTTTCATTGCCATTCCACCCGTCACATCGGTTTGCTCAGCGCTTCCAACTGCATCTTTAATAGGTTCGTATGCGGTAATCTTATTAATCACATTCTGCTGTCGATCATACACACCAGGCTCTGTTGAGCACAGTCCGACTCGATCCGCCTCAAGTGATGATGCGAGCGATGTGACAATTTCATCACCACTAAGAATTGTCGCCCCCGCAGATACTTGTGAGACGACATCACCGAAGAGAACTGGAATAAATCCCTCTGTAAGCAGCTGCTCGATGACCGCTGTTTGGATTGTCAGGTCACCATCTGAGTCACGAGTCGCGTTCGACAGTGGCGCAACAGGAAGGGCTGGAAGTCCGTGGTCGTGGCAGATATCAATCACATGCCGATTGAGTCGACACATTGCGTCGTGAACTGCAAAGATGTCCTCGGCATCACGCTCGCCATCTGTTGGGGTGATCTCATGCTTATCAGCGTGATAGTGGCCAAAGCTTCCTCCACCGTGTACGAGAACCAATTGTTCAGTCTGTGCCTCTGTCGCGAGTGTCACAATGAGTGTTTCCAGTTGGTCACTCGCAACCGTTTCAGGCTCTGATTTGTCAGTGATGACGCTTCCACCGAGTTTCAAGACAGTCGTCATGATTCTTCGACACGGACGCCATCATCATCAAGTTCTGCACTGAATGTCTCAATACAGGCCGCCGTGTACTCAAGCGCACGTTGCGTCTCTGCTGTGGGATCAACTGCGACGATACAGCCACCTCCGCCAGCACCGGTTAATTTCGCTCCATAGGCACCTGCCTCTCGTGCGGCCCAAACCATAGCGTCGAGACTTCGAGTCGATACGCCGAGTGCTGAGAGCAGACCGTGATTAAAGTTCATTAATTCTCCTATCTCTGAAAGTTTCGCCTGTTCGTAAGCTGTATCGGATGACGTCTGTCCCAGCATTTGCTCACCCTGTCTGACGACATCGCCGATCGTCTGAATTGTCTCCGCAGCAAACTGGAATCGGTCTCTCATCGACCGCACCGCCGCAACCAGTTCAGCCGTATCACCAGCCCCACCATCGAAACCGATTACCAGCGGTAGATTCGGGGTCCCAAGCTGATGAGTGTCCTTTTCTTCAACTCGAACGGCTCCGCCCATCGTTGAACAGAACGTATCGGCACGAGAGGCTTCGCCGTGTTGTACCTGTGATTCCGCCTGGTAGGCCCGCTCAGCTAACTCCATCCGGGGGAGTGAGACACCCAACTCGCGAGTTGCCGCATCAATGACTGCAACGACTACAGCAGCGGATGAGCCCAGCCCGGCACCGAGAGGAATGTCACTTTCGACATCAATATCAAATCCACGAGTGGGTTCGGAAGCAGCGTCTCGAGCCTGTTCGACGGCCTCCTCAATATAGCCCATGGCAGCCTCAACGAGATCAGGTGAAACATCGATATTTGGTCGCTCAACAGTGCTGCCAGTGTACTCCACAGTGAACCCGTCTAAGCTGAGATCGTGGGCTTGCACGCGAATATGATCATCATCCCGGGCACTAACAGAGACCCGAGCTCGTCGCTCAATCGCACACGGAACTGCCGGTTCACCGAATACTACTGCATGTTCACCAAAGAGATATACCTTTCCAGGAGCACTTGAAGTCACCATAGTAATGCTTCGGTCGGGTGTTGCTTAAGAGTAGCCAGCATATGACAAGTATCTCTGGTATCGCGGTTAGCTTAGACCAAGCGGCAGTCGACTGTGAATGAGGCGCTTCACATCATTATTTGCGGTAAGCAATCCCGTTCGTGTTCTGTGTGTCGAAAATAACTCTTCAAACGCATGGATGGCGACTGTGACAATTAACATCGTTATCACTGCCATCCGTCGTGAGACTCGCTTGTTGCCGAATATCCTCCCGGCGACCGCGCCAGGCCCACAACCATCTCACAATCCCCACAGATACGAGACCCCTGTTCGCCTGCTTCAACGACGGTGTCAGACGGCGTCTGACAGCCCGTGAGATGCTCTCTCACGAACGCGCTTTCCATCCACAATGCCGAAGCACCCGACGTGTGAACAGAGAGAGCGGAGCGATTCTGAGGACATTTCTTCGGACTGTCCCAGTTTTCGTTTTGCGAATCCACGAGAGAAGGTTTTGAGTAAGGCGTTGGCGTCTCTATCCATTTTCCCGGTGATGCAGGCATTTTGTCAAACTCGTTGAGCGCGTGATTATAGAGCTGCTGACAGGTATTACGGTGATAGTCCAGTGTCTCTCGCTGGGCTTCTGCTGAGCGCAGTCGATACCTGTAGGCGTAATATGGGTTACTCGTCTGAATTGGATGTTCGGACGATTTTCACGTCCGCGCCACGCCAGTCCTTCGAGACAAGAACATGAGCACCATTTCCAGTGGCCCTGGCCTCGCCTTTGATGACTTCGTGTGCTTCAATTTCGTGTCTATCTATCACCACAGTTTAATCATTATATTAACATAACCGTATCCGTTCGTGGGCCTGTAGGTTTGCAACAGGAGAGTGTATAATAGATGATAACGGCTCTGTATCTCCTTCCGTTCTTACTCGCTCCCTTCGGTCGCTCATTGAGGACAGGGGGCTGAGCACCTACAAACTGCTAAATTTGACTCAGGAACCGGATGGCCATCACTTAACGACGCAAATTTTGATGCAGTAGAACTTGAGACCGATACTCGCCACGGTATGCAACGAGCCGACTACTTATAGCATGTGTGGCGGGCATCTCGGCCATATGTTTGAGGCCGGTCCAGGTCCAACTGATCAGTGCAATTATCTCAGTAGTGCTGCAATTGGATATAATACTGAGGTCTCTAAATAGCTGCTCTCCTGATATTGGCTTTGGTTTTATTCCTCAAATAAGTCGTCGTAGTCGCCTGCTTCCATTCGTTGTTTGAACTCTCTCGGGTTGTTCCCTTCAATTGTGACCCCGAGTGAGGTGCAGGTTCCAACGACCTCTTTGGCCGCATTGAACAAATCATAAGAAAGTAAGTCAGAGGATTTCTGTTCAGCAATCTTTTTCACTTGATCAACATTCATATCAGCAACAAAGTCTTTCTGTGGCTCACTTGAGCCTGTATCGAAGCCAGCTTCATCTTTGATCAACTCGGCAGTCGGCGGTACACCGATGCCGATATCAAATGAGCCATCATCGTCATATTCGACAGTAACAGGAACTTCCATCCCATCGAATGCTGCTGTTTCATCATTGATATTCTGCACGACTTCTTGTACGTCCACAGGAGTCGGTCCAAGCTCTGGCCCCAACGGCGGACCGGGGTTAGCTTCCCCACCGGGGACAAGAACTTCAATCGTTCCAGCCATACTCGCCAACACCCTCTGGCAGGGTTTAACCGTTTTCTTTCCTTTGAGTGTCCCAGCAATCACTGATAATTACATTCATTGTGGACTCTCGGCATCAGAACGAGTGGGATTCGAGATGAACTTTCGGTTTGACCAGTTGCGGAGGGAGTTATTTCTGCTCATGTTCAACTGAAGCGGTAGCGCGGATTCCCCTTCCTCAAGGAACGACCGAAGGGAGCGAGTAGGGAGGGGAGGAGCGCGTTCGTATCTGTCACAAACACCTGTTTATGAGTAGCCATAGTATCACATTGAAACTGTGGCAGACGACTACGTGCGTCGGACGGCAATCACCCGACTCTCGGTGGATGGAGAGCAGCGCGACCCCCTCAAAGAAACCATCTCCGAGTGGAAGCGTGGGTGCCAGATCGCTACCGACATAGCGTGGGGCAAGTGCAACGCCAAGAGCGATGTACAACCCCTCGCCTACGACGACGTGCGTGAGCAAACTGACCTCGGGAGTCAGCACGCGATTCTCGCACCCACCAAGCCGCACAAGCCATCACCGGCTGTATCGAACGCCGCTCGAAAGGCAAGAAGGTCAGCAAACCGACGTTCACCGCACCCACAGTGAAATACGACACCCGGACGATAACGCTTTTTGATGACGGTACGGTGTCGCTTTCCACCACAGCGAGCCGCGTCCGGTGTGACCTTGCTCTGCCCGACGACGATGACGGCTACCAACGGCAGTATCTTGACTCCGACGAGTGGAGTCCCACAGAAAGCACGCTCACCGCCCGTGATGGCGACTACTTCTTGCACATCGGTTTCCGCCGACACAAGAACGATGCCGAACGGAACACCGCTGAGGACGGAACGGTCCTCGGGGTCGACGTCGGTATCGAAAACCCCGCCGGCACCGCCTCCTTTGTCAGCGGGCGAGAGTTAACCCACAACCTCCGTGAGTTCGAGAAGGTACGCGCCGGGCTCCAGCAGACCGGGACCCGAAGCGCCCATCGAAGGCTGGAACAGTCGAGTGGGCGCGAACTTCGGTACATCTGCGACGTACTCCACCGGGCGTCGAACGCGATAGTGAACGAAGCACTCCGATTCGAGTGTGACGTGATAGCCTTCAAGGAGTTGACCAACATCCGCGTGCGCACGGGTGCGTCGTGGGGCAACAAGTGGGCGTTCCGAACACTGTACGAGCAGGTGGAGTACAGATCCGAAGCCGAAGAGATTTAGCTGAAGCAGGTGGGCTCGGCGTACACGTCCACGCGGCGCGCAGAGTGTGGCTTCACAGCCGACGAGAATCGCCCGACCCGAAACGATTTCTGCTGTCAGAAGTGCGAGTCGGAAGCGAATACAGACTACAACGCGGCGGAAAACATCGGGATGCGCTATGTCCGTTGAGGCCAACAGTCGTCTCGGCGGACGGGCAACAGTCAACTTGCCCTAAACTCTGGGACGGTGACGCCGAGTGGCGGATTTACCGCCCACCCGGACGGGTTCGAGGCCGAGGACACGGACAGGCCCCACCCTCTACGAGCGAAGTCGTCAGACTGAGCGAAGTCGGGTGGGGTAGTTGACCTCTCGCTGTTTGGAGCACATGCCTCTGTCACTCCCAGCTCGGTTCCAACGGAGATGCTACAGGTGGATATTTCTCTCGGTGGTAGAGTAAGTATATGTGTAGTTCAGGTATTCGCACCTCGGACAGCTGCCCATCGTCAGCGTACGCGTAGCCACAGTGAACTCTCCCCGAGGTAGTCGGCTTGTACCGCGCGTATACATCAGCTGTTCTCGAAGCCAGCCGAGTCAGTTGTGTTGGTGCATTCTTTTCGATATACAAGATACTCGCACAGTCGGATGGGTGCATCCTTATGGGCACACGACACGCCGCAGATCACCGTCAATTCCTCAACTTCGACGATCGTGTGCCAATTCTCGTTGGCTTATGCGACCAGCTTGGTGCTGATGGAGTGGAGGGTCAGTTCGAATAGGTTTCTGATCTAATGGACCAGACATTCTCGGGTGCACAGTGTGTCCCGCAGCATTGGGGTTGGATACGGTAATTCTCGTATTCTCCGCGTTAGTTATCGTCTATTCTCACGCATCGCGTGCCTCTTGCGACGAATGTGAAATGCTCAGTCGCCGTCGCAGCGGTGCAGCTTCGCACTTACACCAATCCTACACTTGGCTTCAAAACCGTCGTCAATCGCGTGCTGGCCCGACTACAAGGACATATGTATACAATTTTCAACCGCTGCGCGTGGGTCGTGACTCTCGCTATCGGGATGAGCTCAGCTCAATACAGCTGTGACTGGATTCGCTATAATTCACGCTTAAACGGTGCATATGCCGCTGTGAGATCTGCCATTGCACATGCTAATTTAGCCACTTCCTCAAGATCCTGCGTGTCTATCACCTCAACCGGTGTATGCATGTATCGGTTTGGAATCCCAACGTTAAGCGAGGGAATTCCACCGCGGGCGGTATAGAATCCATCAGCATCTGTCCCAGTCCGCGTCCCTGCTGCTTCAAGCTGAACCGAAAGCTCTGCGTGATCAGCAGCGTCTCTAGCCAGGCTAACAAGACCAGGGTGATTGACACTTCCACGGGTAATGACCGGCCCTTCTCCGAGCTCAATCGGGCCGAGTTGGCTACCAGGAATATCCGGATTATCTGTTGCATGTGTCACATCAAATGCTACCGCGGCATCCGGATCCAAGTCAAAACCAACCATTTGAGCGCCTTTCACTCCAACCTCTTCTTGTATTGTGCTCACTGCATAGACGGTCGGGTTGACTCCCGCGGCCGCTGCCTGTCGGAGTGTCTCTGCAGCAGCCCACAACCCAACCTGATTATCCATTGCGCGAGCACTCAATAAAGAATCATGGAGCGGCTGGACATTTGTCTTGATCGTTACTGGATCTCCGATATCGACGAGTTCTTGAGCAGCTTCTTTATCAGGAGCGCCAATATCGATGAATTGCTCGTTGATGTCGTCGTACTCTTCGCTTCCCGTATTACGTAGATGAATAGCCGTCTGTCCGATGACTCCACCGACCGGTTGCTCTGCGTGGACGGTAACATGCTGTCCTTTCGACACCGTTCGGTCAGCACCACCAATACGATTGAGTCGAAGATATCCATCCTCAGTGATGTCTCGAATAATAAATCCAATTTCATCAGCATGCCCTGCAAAAGCAATTGAGACATCTGTGTTTACATCACCGTCATACACTGCGACTGTATTTCCGTAAGCATCCGTCTGAATAGAATCTGCATACGGTTCGACATATTCTATCCACTTCTGCTGCCCTGCTGACTCAAATCCAGAGGGTGTTGATGTTGTTAAAAGATTCGTGAGAAATTCATACTGTTGATCATTCATACATAATTATCATAGCGTCAGAGTCCTGAATCTACCGCCTGATGAGTATTAAACAAGACGAATTTTGAAGTCCCCTTGGTGTCGGGCCCGAGGCTTCGCTGTGTCGTCTATATCATCCAGAAACGAATGGGCAGACATAGGAGAATTCACATTCCTCTCGACTTTCCAGAGGTGACTTGAGTGGAATTTACACCCGAACACCCCTTGTGTCTGGAGAGGTCGCCCCATGACGACCACGAACAACATGGCTAGCGAAGCGTGGCGGCACATCGAGATTACTATCGAGGTGACTACACCGACAGACCATCTGACTACAACCAACATAACAAAATCACCGAGTGACAGACCAGTGGTCTACCTTTGTCGAACCGTCACAACACACGACACACCAGGCGATTAGCCAGATTCACGACGACCTAAAGACGCTGCAGGAACGCCGAAACGGGGGCGACGATATTGGGCGATTGCAGTGGCATGGAAACGGCGAATTTCGGTCAGCGTCGTACAATCAGTCAAGTCGATACAACGTGGATCACAACACGGGCGACGGCTGGTTCGTTCGACTCAGATGAGAAAAGCTTGGCTGGTTCAAAATCCGTGCAGACCGCGACCTCGATGCGCCGAAGAATACTCTCTATCGGGGGCTCAAGCAGTGAGGGGCGGGACGCTTCGAATCAACGTCCTCAGAATCGCGGACCGATTCTGATGTGCGAACAAGAGCGAAGCTCTCGTCAACGCCTGTGCAGACTTCGTTCGCTACGTTCACGCCATAGCCGTGGATGCAAGTTCGTGAGAGAGCATCTCACAGGCTGTCAGACGCCGTCTAATACCGTCATCGCAGGAAGCCCCACCCTCAACGAGCCTGCGTCAGCAGGCGAGTCGGGTGGGGTAGTTCACTGCTGCTGTCAAAGAGTTCTGTGCTACATCCAACACACCGTCTGTGTCAGTCTCAAAATTTGGTCCACTAAACCGTGGCTCAGTTCCGCGTTCGCGCAAAATGTCATATTCCTCTTCGGTGGGTCCCTCCTTCTACTCCATTTCAGTTTCTGGGAGTACACCATCGGTGTTGTTAGGCATACAAACCCACCCAGAGATCAATGAATAGCGTGGTGTGTATTACCTTTATTTGAGTACACATGCTCACAGCGGGTGTCACGGCAGTGACAGCTACAGCTCAAGAGCGGAATGAAGCTAAATTCCGGGTAAGCCACACTGTTTTTTGCACGGCGGCAGCGATGAGAGGACAGAAGTCAACAATGAGAGTAATTTCCAGTTTACACTCGTCGCATACACTGCGAGCAAAAAAAGAGACTCTCCAACTAATAGATCAACTGTGTCGTTCTTTGTGCCGAATGTATAACAATACACACATATCTACAGAGACTCTGCTCAGCCGCCTTGTGAGAGGCAATAACACATCACATCAAATCCAAAATTGACCCACTATGCGAGTCAAAACACCCCCTCAGTTCGGTTGGATAATCGCATGACAGCAAAGGTATGAGTCGGTAATTAAATCACTTTCACTGCGGTCTCATTAGGTTCATACCATCGACCAACATAGGATGGGTTGCTCCACTCTCAACGCCGGGTCGGCCTATCGGCTCTATTCCAGATTAGTGATATATCTGGACGCTCTCCGAATATCGTGGTAGATAGGCAGATGCGGCGTGTAGCATCTATCGTTTCAGGTGACACGAACTGAGTTACCAATCTGAACAGAAACCATGTCATCTTAGCGATGAACGGGGGAGAGATCTAATCAATGACTGATCAATCAATAAATACAGACGAATTAGCACTACCAGTAAAGAGAACCGAAGGTGAAACGATTGAAGATCGGCTCACTGCGAATGCATATCATAATATTCTTCCGGCACGATATCTCCGGAAGGATGCCAATGGGGACCTCATTGAGTCTCAAGAGGACTTGTTCACACGTGTTGCGAAAAATATTGCACTGGCAGAAGCGGTATATGAGGCTGAACAGCAAGACAGGAAAGTTACAGTAGACCCATCACAACTCAAGCCGGATCATCCACGACGTGATGAACTCGCTGCGGAAGTCTTCGGTGCAGGCGCCACTACCGAGAGTGACACCAGTACAGTTCTCTCAGAATACAACGTCAACAAGTTTGCATACGATACTGTCGTTCCAGAATTACCCTCCTCAATTCGGCAATCCGTCGAGGAACAACGCGAGACATTTGAAAATCTCATGGAGAATTTGTCTTTTGTTCCGAACTCTCCAACGCTGATGAACGCCGGTGATGAACTGCAACAACTCTCTGCATGTTTCGTCGATTCCCCGGCAGATGACATTGATGATATCCACCAAACTGCAAAGGAAGCTGCCTCTGTATTCCAGTCAGGAGGAGGCATGGGCTATGCATTCTGGCAACTTCGTCCATACGGGGATGCAGTCGGATCAACAGGAGGTATCGCCTCAGGTCCAATCACGTTCATGCGGACGTATGATCAGTTGTGTGAAACAATCGCACAGGGCGGTGCACGTCGTGGTGCACAAATGGCTGTAATGCGTGTCAGTCATCCAGATGTCATCCAATTCATCCATGCGAAAAATAAGGATGTATCGCTCGCACACACACTTCGACTTAATGATCCGGATGACTTTACCCACACCAAGTTCGCTGATGCATTAGATGAGGCCCGCGAGCTCATTGATAAGGAAGGTCGTGTTCCGAAACATCTTCGAAATGCAGTTGAGGGACATTTGTCGAATTTCAATATCTCAGTGGGAGTGACGAACGACTTCATGGAGGCGTTGTTTGACGGCGATGAATTCACCTTCACCAATCCGCGTACTGAGGAGCCACATATCGCGACGCCACAGACGAAGGAACTGTACGATATGTTTGACTTGGGTGAGTATGTTGAGGTGGGCGAGGTACTCTCACTACCTGCACAGGTTCTGTGGAATCACATGATAAACGGGGCACACGAGAATGGTGAGCCAGGAGTCATCTACTTAGAGCGTGTCAACGAACAGCACTCATTCGATGTTGAACAGCATCCAGACCATCGGATCCTCGCTACAAACCCGTGTCTTCACGGGGATATGCAAGTCGCAGTTGCTGATGGTCGAGAATCGGTTGCGATCAAAGAGCTTGCAAGAGAGAGTCACGAAACACCGGTCTATACTCTTGACGAGAGTGGGGACCTCACGATACGTGATGCGAGCGCATTCAGAACCAGCAGGGATGCACAGATTGTTGAAGTTCACACCGACGGCAACACGACACTCAAAGTTACCCCCGACCACGAGGTTCGGACCCGTAACCGCGGGTGGGTAGAGGCTGAGAGCCTTGACAATGGGGACTCACTGGAGATTCTCACGACATACGAGACTCTATCTGACGCCGAAAGTCAGCAAAAAGACCGCTGGTTGAATGCAGGGGACCGCATAAATCGGCTCGAACATCACCTGACTGAATCAAGGCCTGATATCAATAGCCCAGTGAGGGAAAGTCACGAGGTACCAGAGGCGGCCCCTCAGCAGACACTGTCCACAGTTACGGAAAATCATGAGGTGACAGAAGTGTCCGTCGCTGACTCAGCTGATGTGTATGACCTTTCAGTTCCAGAGACACACAATTTCTATGCTGGAGTGAACGTGAGAGAGGACTGTAAAGCTCGCAGGGATGTATTTGTAAACGTTCATAATTGCGGCGAGCAACCTCTCGAAGAATATGAGGCATGCAACCTTGGACATATCAATCTCTCGACGTTGGTCGCCGAAGATGCACCAGACTGGCGGGTTTGGTATGATGAACACGGCTATTCATACGATGAGTTTGACGAAGCAGTAACAGACTTTCTCGATGAAGCAGTCGACTGGGCCGAATTTAATCATCGCATCGAGTTTGGGACTCGCTTCTTAGAGAACGTCGTGACGATGTCCGACTTTCCGGTTCCTGAAATCGAGACAAAGGTTCGTGAGATGCGAAAAATAGGTCTGGGAGTGATGGGACTTGCTCAGATGTATATCCAGTTAGGTATTCAATATGGCACTGAAGCAGGTAATGAGGTCGCTCGTCAGATCATGATGCACATCAACCACGCATCAAAGACGACAAGTCATAACCTCGCGAAAGAGCGAGGGACATTTGCAGACTGGGAGGATTCAAAATTCGCTACACCATCTGAGTACACGGACTGGTTCGAACATCATACAGGTGAGCCTGCGAACGAATGGACAGATGGCTATCCGATTCGGAATCATAACACAACAACGGTTGCTCCGACGGGAACGACGTCGATGGTGGGGAACACCACCGGCGGTATCGAACCGATATACAACGTAGCCTATTATAAGAATGTCTCTGATGACGTGCAAGGCGATGAGATGTTGGTCGAGTTTGATGATTACTTCCTCCGCACCCTGAGAGAGAATGACATTGACGTTGAGACGGTCAAGCGTGAGGCACAGGAGCAGATGGCTGCAAATGAGTTCGATGGCGTGACTTCATTGTCAACAGTTCCAGACGCGATTGCGGAGTTGTTTGTCGTCACAGGAGATCTCTCAGGAAAACAACACGCTGCAGTTCAGTGTGCAACGCAGCGAGGAGTCGACTCCGCTATCTCGAAAACCTGTAACTTTCCAAACAGTGCCAGCAAAGAGGACATGGATGAGGTGTATCGCTACATCTATCGGAATGGTGGCAAGGGTGTCACAGTGTATCGAGATGGAACCCGTTCGAAACAGGTTCTCACTACGCGAGCACAGAATACAGAATTTGCCGACGAAGCTGAAGCAGCAGAAACCTTAGTTGAGCAAATTGAAGACGTATTCGGAGGAATTGATGGCTTCTTCGAGAATGAAGCCGTTCAGGCGGCCGTCGACGAAGAGATGGATGCGATCTTTGCAGCAACCGATGGCGAGCGTGAGTTGGGTCAAAAACAGCCTCGACCAGACGTGCTGTACGGGGTGACACAGCGAATTGACACTGGATACGGGAAGGTGTATGTGAATATTAACGAGGATGGAAACAATCAACCGTTTGAGCTGTTCGCGAATATCGGAAACTCAGGCGGCTTTACCGCCTCGTTTACAGAAGCCCTGGCAAAGACTATCTCAACAGCACTTCGATCGGGTGTTGACCCACGAGAGATTGCCAGTGAACTACAAGGGATTCGCAGTCCAAAGGTTGCATGGGACAAAGGAGAACAGATTAATTCAATTCCAGATGCCATTGGGACGGCGATGCGACGGTATCTCGATGGTGACATCAACGAAGAATATCCACAGCAGCAAAACTTGACTGAGGTGACTGATACACACGAGTCTCCGGCATCAATTGACCCTGAGACAGATGGGGGCGCTACTGTGAGCACCACAGATGACGTGTCTTCTGAGCGGACAGCAGCTACGGATGATATTATTGATGCTGGTGAGAGCCCCGAGTGTCCAGAGTGCGGCAGCATGTCATTGTACTTCTCTGAGGGATGTAAAACGTGCGAGTCCTGTGGATGGAGTGAGTGTTGAACTGTTGAATTAGCTACAGACCCTTAGGACAGGACACTATTATATATCATCACAATCGTCGATTTCGATAGGTCGATCTTTGCATTCTCTTTACTTATCATAGAAGAAGTAATACTTACAACTCAGCGACGCTGCAGTGCGTCTGAGATTAAATTACTTCAATACGCCTGTGATGATTGTATCGAATAAAGAAAACAGCAAGCGTTCCACGGACCACCTGGCCCGTATAAATCGTGTACGCTCGCCTCATGTTCAGTATCCTCAATGTACCGACGAACCACATCCCCGGACATCGCACCAGTCGTCCCGACGTAGGAACCATCCTTCCACAGACCACTCCCCGAGAGGTCTGTTCAATTTCTGGGTGGGGTTTCAGGATTTTCCCCTCAAGTAGCTCTTGAATTGCTGGGCAATCTCGGCAAGACTCCATTTCGAGTCGAGTCAGCCTCCATGAACAAATGAACGTGGTCAATAGCAATCTCCATCGACACAGTCTCGTGGCCGAATCGTCCCATCTCGCCCCGTCCGATTCAGCAGTCCCGTTAGGACAACCCTTGAGACCGAAAGTTTGTCTCGGACTTACCACGACATCCCGTGTCGGTATTTCCGACACTCCACGAAGTAATACTCACACGAACGAATCGAGTGTGCATGACTCCTGCACTCTCCTATCCTACTATCGACTTTTCTGCTGATGTGGAACGATAATCAACACACGGGTGTCGAAGAAGTCACGAAGACCGCCCACACTCGATTTTGCAGAGAGTCTGTGAGCGGTCACGGCTCAAAAATGTCCGATTCACTGCACGAGACACCTCCAGTGACACACCCCGTCCCAAGCAAGACGGCTACAGCAAGGTCGAGATTCAACGAAAAGTTGACCGCGACGACTTCCTGTGGAACAACAAGTGTGCGGTCGTCGCCAAGGTTTGCGAGTGTGGAACTCCTACGAAAAACTCATTAACTGGTAGGACGATCAAAGTGAGACAAACGTCGCGAAAGCGTCTCCGTCTCCACAACCGATAAGAAAGCCGAATTCAACCCACGGCGTGACGGCTTGGCTGATGCGAACCGTGGAGCCCAGTCGGACACCCGACCGCGGAGGGACTAATATTTCATTCCGGCGAAGCGCCCGATACATGTGGGTGGGAAGGGTCGTTTGACCGAGCGCGCTGGAAAGTGTCAAGAATACGGTTGATTTCATCTTAGCAGATCGATGGTCCATATCATAGCCGCGCGACTCGGCAGGGGTGTCTCTCGCGCGCGATTGTTCGGACAGTTCACGATATCTTCACAGCATTCACTGATGTGGTGGAATTAACTCGTTAACGACCGTCGGTCGATATCTTCTTTAATTCTGATTGAGCCAATATATATATGAGTGGTGAATCAGTCGGTGGTCGACCGTGTCCCCTCTGTGGAACGACGATGATTCACCGGCATTGTAAATATGTGTGTCCTATGCACGGTGTGATATATGACTGTAGTGATACATTCTGGAACCGGTAACTAATGAATCGGAGCGTACTGGGGCGGGTTCAACGGTGACAAGCCCTCGAGAAAACAACGGCTTTAGACCGAGCGTCAAGACGGGACTAAGTGTTATATCGTTCGGGAGCATATATGAGATACCGAAAAAATCGATGGATGAGGCGGCGAGATACTCACCGTGTGACAACTAACGATGGTCAAACACGAACAAATCAAACAGAGTAAGTCAATACAAAAGCAAACGGGCAAAACGTTTCATCTCGCAACCCGTGTGCTACCGGAGCGCGTACGACATGCAACCTATGTTCTGTATGCATTTTTCAGGGTTGCTGATGAGGTCGTCGATGCTGCCGATACGGCACCACCGGCAGAGCAACGGTCAGAGTTGGAGCGACTTCGCAAAGAGGCATTGGGAGAACAAGAGACTGAAGATCCCGTGCTCTCTGCATTTGCAGAGCTGACTGATATCTACGACATCAACCCCGATGACATTAATGTCTTCATTGAGGCGATGGAGACTGATGTCGATACGAGTCGGTATGAAACGTACGCAGAGCTTGAATCATACATGGATGGGTCTGCGGCAGCGGTTGGTCGTATGATGACTGCAATTATGGAACCAGCTCAACCTGAAAGGGCACTCCCGCACGCAACAGCACTTGGAGAGGCATTCCAGATGACTAATTTCATCCGAGACGTTGGTGAGGATGTTGTTGACCGGGACCGCATCTACCTTCCTCAGGAAACGCTTTCGAAACATGAGATTCCGGAATCACAGGTGCTCGATCGAGAGTTCGATGGATCAATTAAGTCAGCGATACAGGATGAGCTACAGCGAACAGAGGCACTGTATCGTGAGGGAGTCGCAGGTATTCAATACCTCCCTGAGGACTGTCAGTTCGCAGTACTCTTGGCGGCCGTACTATATGCGGATCATCACCGAGCAATCCGGCGTGTCGAGTATGACGTCCTATCGACGACACCATCTCTTTCCTCAATGCGGAAGTTCTGGCTCTTTCTCAAAACCCGCGCACATTGGACAGTATCTGACGATCCCGAAGAGATATTCAAGCAGGTGAGTGATGTGCCATACCCTGATGACGCCGAACCGGAGACACGACCAACAGCGTGGTCAACTCGGGCAACTGGATTTTTTGGCCGACGATTTAGCAGCCTCGTCAGGCATCTTACTCGTGGCGAATGAGTGATCTCAGCCCTTTCGATCGAGAAGTCCAGATATAGACGAGAGCCTGAGCAACCCATGGTCAAACGCTTGTGCTCGAAGCAGTCCACAGGCAAGTGCTGCAGCACATAGCGCTGGTATCACATTCCCGAACCACAGGTTAATTCCACCCCAGAGGATGACGAACGAGACCAGGTCATCAAGCATAAATGGACACTGATCGACCCGTTGAATGACGTCACTCTGGTTATATCCATAGTCGAGCAGTACAACAGCAACTGTTGCTGAGAGAACCCATCCGATGTAATTCGACAATGGGACATTGTAGAACAACCCGCCATCTGCGTATACCCAAAATCCAAGTGCGACGGCACCTGGGTCAAGAATAACATCCATGAATAACACGGTACTGATGACCGCGAGCAATCGAATCGTCGTACTCTCTGAACGCTCTCCGAGCAGGAGCAGACAGAGCAGATATGCGTTCATTACGAGGGGAACAAAAAACACTGGCAGTCCGAGTGGGACTCCAAACAGTGTTGGCCCGAGGTCGACCCCATAGTAAAATTCACCATATGGCACCCCAGTATGAACACCGAGATATTCGATCCCATATGCATAAAGCGTGAGTAGTCCAACACTGAATGTTGCTCGACGGCCTGTTAGTGGAAGGGTGCCGATAAGGAGGGGTGAACGCATAATGATGGTTCCAAACAGGATCATCAGCCCATTAAATGCGAGCGGGTCTGGAAGAACCCCCTCTGCACTTGCTAAGAGCAGGACGATTCCATTCAACGGGAAGAACACAGAAATTGTGAATCGATTCTCGACGATTTTCTCATCAAGCCATGCCAGCAACTCTTGTTTCGAGTTTATTTGGGTTTCTGGAAGGCGTTCACCCATACAATAATTTCCATAGTGCGCCCATCGTCATCACCATTCCAACGAGAGTGTTCACTGCTGGATACCACCAGTAAGCTTGGCTGACAGGGATATCAGACCAGTAGATGGCGAATACAATGATTGGATACGCTAAAAGTAAAAGCGCGATTCGGTTATCAACGAACGCAAACACGACTGCAGCAGCAAGCCAGCACACGACACAGTACGCATATGTCCGTGATTCTCCAAGAAATGTCGCCGTTGTTCGAATTCCGGCTGCTCGATCAGGTTCAATATCTGGGATTGCCGAAAACGTGTGCATCCCCATCGTCCACAACCACCCACCAGCGACGGCGGCTATCGGAGGGTGGTTGCCGCTGAGTGTTGCGTATGCAGCAGCCCCTGGAAGAATATATAATCCATTTGATATTGAATCCAAGAGAGGGGTGGTTTTAAATCGAAATGGCGGAGCAGAGTACTCAAACCCGAGTAGAAAAAATCCGCCGAGATACCACCACGCTTGCTGTGATGAGATGATGAACGGGAAAATACCGAGCGAAGTGAATCCCAGAATCGCACCCGCAATGCTTGGGTCGCCCTGCCAGCGCGCCTCACGATTGTCCTTCTTTGGATTCGTTTCATCGACGTCAGCGTCAAAGATATCATTGATTCCATATAAAAATACGTTCGCTGGAAGTAAAAAATAAAAAAAGTATCCAAAGCTAGCCATACTGAACAGCTGAGATACCGAATCAGCGGCAAATGTGATCCCGACAACGACTGGTCCGGCTAAATAGAGCCAGAATCGGGGGCGAGAGAGGGTGAGTAAATAAGCGAAGCGCCCTAACATAGCGACGCCAAATCTCACGTCGCAGGTGCGTAATCGGCCATCTCTTCGGCGGTCAGTTGCCCACTTATCAGACACATCGGGACGCCGATACCAGGCGTGGTAAACGATCCAGTGAAAAAAAGGCCATCAACAGCCGTTGAGTGGTGATCTGGTCGGAATAATGCCGTTTGTCGAAGCGTATGTGCAAGCCCAAGAGCAGTTCCTTCAGTGCTGTTGTATCTATCTGCAAAATCACTGATAGAGAACGCGCGTTCCACGACAATTCTATCACGGAGATCAACGCCAGTGTTTTCAGCGATATCAGCAAGGAGCTTATTACGGTATGCTTCGCGCATCTCTTCTGTGTCTGACAGCCCTGCTGCGACTGGTACCAGTGCGAATAGATTCGAGTGACCTTCTGGTGCTACCGTATCGTCCGTCTCTGAAGGAACACAGAGATAATACGCGGGTTCGTCTGGCCATGCGGGTTCATCAAATATCTTCTCAAAGTGGTCGTCCCAGTCAGTCGGAAGGACGAGTGTATGATGCGCTAATTCATCTACATCGCCTTCAACACCCAGATACAGGAGAAACGCCGAAGGAGCGTAGGTTCGAGAGTCCCAATAATCAGAGTCGTATTGTCGCTTTTCTGGGGGCAGTAACTCCATCTCTGTGTGTCGGTAATCCGCGTTACTCACAACATAGTCCGAGTAGAATTCTGATCCATCGTCTGCTCGTGTCACGAATGCTCCTTCTCGGCCTCGGATTTCAGAGACATCCATTCCTGTCTTATATGTCACTCCCAACTCTGACCCCAGTGAGACGATGCCATCGACGACACCACCCAACCCATTCTCAGGGTAGTATACGCCCATATTAAAATCGACATGGCTCATCAGGTTATATAATGCCGGTGTATTCTGAGGTGAACCCCCAAGAAATACAAGAGAATACTGCATTATTTGTTGCAGCTTTGGATGTTCAAAGTACTTCTCAACATGATCTTGCATTGAGCCAATCAGCGAAAGACCACGGGCGTTTTTCATGACATCCCAGTCTGCATAATCCCGAAGTGATGTTCGGTCTTCGTAGACGAAATGTTCCATCCCAACTTGATAGTTTAGTTTTGACTTCTCCAGATAAGTGTCGAACCGCTCGCCTGCGCCCGGTTCATATGATTCGAAAGTCTGGCGGTTTGTTTCGAGATCTGGAACCATATCCACCTGATCACCGTCTTTGAAGAAGATGCGATAATGCGGGTCTAGCCGAGTCAGTTCATAGTAATCACTCGGCGACCGGTCAAAGTACCCAAAGAACTGCTCAAAGACGTCGGGCATCAGATACCACGATGGCCCCATGTCAAATTTGAATCCATCGACTTCAAGTCGGCTTGCGCGTCCACCTAATTGATTGTTCTTTTCGAGAAGTGTGACTTCAGCCCCAGCATCAGCTAAGTAGCACGCTGTCGAAAGTCCACCGAATCCACCACCGACGACAACGACAGAGGAGTCGTTGACATCGCTGAGGTCCGATACCGTATTCATACAGACACTTGTGACGTGAGCGCAATAAACTGACTGACCTGCTCCGATAAGGTTAATAAAAATGCAACATAATTTATTATCGTGAGTCTGTTTACTCGACAAGCCCCGCTTAAATTTGTTCGGTCACTCTCTCTGATTGGAGTTCTCGCGACTGGTCTATTCTCAATTCTTTCAATATACACCTTACAGAGTGGGATCGAAAATGGAACGAAACTGGTCGGGATTGGTTGGGTTGCATTCGTTGCGATGGCAGCAGCCATTCCCCTCGGACGTCGGTCCACACACCGGAGACCACACGTGTTGGTGTGGGGATATGGAGTGGCCGCAGGGGCGATGATCACATCGGCGACAATATTTCTCATTCCGCAGGCAGTCGGGCAACACCCACAGTGGGGAGGAGTTGGGGTCGGGTTTGGGTTGCTCGCAGGATTTGCCTCACATACCGGTGGTCACTGGTTTGCACATGCCGAGTGGCCAGTTGATCGCACAGTTGCAGAGCTAAGCGTTCATGCTCTTTCAGCGGGAGCGATTATTGGCATTATATACGGGAATTTGCCGAATTTGGGGATCTTACTTGGGCTCTCAATTGTGTCACACAAAGCCCCAGCAGGATATGCAGCAGCGGGCCGGCTCGCTGCGACTGGCCGTAATGTCTCAATAATTCTTCTTCCGGCGACAGGCGTCGGGATTGCTGCAATATTGTCTTCAATTATCGCTCTTCCGGTGGACACGATAGTAAGAGCCACTGTATTTGGATTTGCCGCTGGTGTGTTTCTCCACGTCGCAATGGATTTTCTTCCTCATTGTGAAATAGGCAGTGAAATTCATACGCTGTTATCAGCGTCAGGTGATGCGCACGCTCTGTTAGACCGGCTTCGAGCCCATGCAGTCTTCTCGACCCTCATCGGTGGGATCATCGTCGTCTCAAGCTGGGTATTCATCACGTGAAGCAGGCCCAAACCCCACGAGTTTAGTCGTGGAAGAAGTCGCAGAAGGCAAGCGGACATGAGGCGAATAGGGGAAGATTGGTTCCTGTGAATATTTATTGTCGACGTGCGAGTAATACAGGTATGAGTGTCTTTATTTTAGGGATAGATCACGTCGAGACGAGCGCACAGCTGTGTGACTATCTAATCGATGCTGTCACCGACGATGATGTCGTTCACGCGGTTAATTCATTAACTGATGACGACCAGACGAGCTCGACTGATATCCGCGACGGTGAGCAGGCACTCTCAGTCGTTCGTTCCCGACTGAGCATTTATACAACAGTCGAGACACATCAGTTCGTCAGTGACAGTTCTCCTTCAGAGGATCTACGTGCACACGCAGCATCCGTTGATGCAGATGAATTCGTCATCGGCGTGCGAGGGCCGACCCCAACAGCTACCGTTGCTTTCGGGAGTACCACGGAACAGTTACTCACAGAGGTCAAGCGACCAGTCCGGGCTGTACCAGTGTAAACATGGGATGAGCTCTCCGAACAGAGGACGATGTACTGCACCAATTTCGCTATACGATCAGAAAACGACTGATGTTGTTCCTGCGGCAAACGCAGGGATGTGACGCTCACAGTCTATGCATACAATTTCAACCTCAACATTATTATCCAGCGTTTTTGACGTGTTTGGGTATTTAGACGTGTGGTCTCATATCGAGACACGTGTGTTCTTTGACTGTCGAAGAGTACACACCTCACAGAGAACCAATATGCATAGTGGAAGCCTCAAATTTTTGACCCCTCAGCGGAATATCGCAACATGGAACAGAAAGACCATCGCCAGGGCACCACCGTGAATCATCGAGTGGCGCTGTTTGTCGATGGTCCAAACGTACTTCGAGAAGAATTTGATGTCGATCTTGATGATGTGAGACAAGCAGCAGAAGAGACAGGACAACTCGTTCTCACAAATCTGTATTTAGATGAGCACGCCACTCCAGGGCTCATTCAGGCCGCTGAGGCACGGGGGTTTGCTATCACTGTGACGAGTGGAGACGTCGATGTGCGGTTAGCTGTCGATTTAACAGCATTCGCTGTTGAGAAGCGAGCAGATATAATCATCATTGCATCTCGAGATACTGATTTCAAGCCTGCAATTGAGACAGCAAATCAGTACGGCATCCAGACAATCGCTGTCTCTCCAAGTGCGTTCGGCCGCTCAGATGCACTACGAAACGCTGCAAGTCGCTCACAGACACTCAATGCAGAGACAGTAGAGACTCAAGATGAAATACAGCCTCAGTTTATTGGATATAACGACCGGTGAATACAAACGGCGCACGGCTTTAGTTCAATGCAATTCGTGATAGAGCATGGCGGTGAGGTGTTGCCTGTCATGGACAATCACCTGCATCTGGATCCTGAGAACGGAAAAGGACTTTCAGCGGTTGATGATTTTGTCCGTGCCGGTGGCACCCACATGATTATACTCAATAAACCGTCTTGGGAGCTTGGAGTGTGTGCAACGACAGGTCAAGACTTTCAGCCAGTCTTTGAGACGACAATGCAGACAGTCGCTGCAGCGAATAAACGCCTTCCAGGAAAGGCCTGGGGTATCCTTGGCATTCATCCAGGACTCATCTCACGGTTAGTCAATGACCGGGGATTTGAGCCGACTGAGGCGGCAACGCTGATGAAAGCAGGGCTCAGGGAAGCTGCGGATTACGTCTCAGGGAGTAAGGCGCTTGGACTGAAATCTGGCCGTCCACATTATGAAGTCACGGACATGGTCTGGGAGGCGTCAAATGATGTCATGAAGGAGTCGTTTAGATTGGGAGCTCAACATGACTGTGTTGTGCAATTGCACACAGAAGCGACGAAAGACTTGCAGAAGGTGGCGAACTGGGCCAAAGCCCGTGGACTTGATATTGAGCGCGTGATTAAACACTACGCAGAAGGAACGTTACGAGGGCCGACACCGAGCGTCATGAGTGATCGTGATCGCCTGTCAACCGCAGCATCAACACAGACACCGTTCTTGATGGAGACTGACTTTATTGATGATCCCGACCGCCCTGGAGCTGTGCTCGGCCCAAAGACAGTGCCACGACGAGTTCGCTGGTTACTTGAGCAGGGACATATCGAAGCAGTCAGGCGTGCACATGTGAGTACCCCAGCAGCTGTCTACGATATCGATACACGAGCCACGCTAGTCGATTGATTCAGTCTGTTCGGTTTCGACGGCTTCTGTGTGCTGTTTTTGCACGTCTATTGGAGAAGTATATCCATGTGGATAGGTATTCAAAATATCGTATTGAGAGTGGCTTTCACCGAAAAGTCGACAAGAAAGGCCTTTGAGTACCGGCCGAAATGGTCCAGATATGACTGAGGCTGAGGAGACGTATTATACCGAGGAACGCTGGCAGAATTGGTTATCTCGGGTTGAGCAAGAAGATCTTGATCCCGAGAATGAGGATTCAGCACGACTTTTGTTGAATTTGCAGGATGATGCAGCAATTGCCATTGCGAAGATTGTCGCTGCATTTGAGGAGGGTGAGATTGATCGAGAGACGTCGCTGGATGAGGTAGAGCGTGTCCGGTCGATTGTGCTTTCTGAGCCACAGCTCGATATTGATGAAAGTGACAATCGCGAGGATAAGCTGATGCTTATTGATGGTGTCCAGACCAGCCTCGTATGTGTATTCTACTCCGCAGAGGAGTTCATCATGGATGGATCAGCAGACGAAATTCCGCTGAGTGAGTATATTGATGCCGCTGTTGATGCGGAAGCAGAGGATGACATTGATGCTGCTCTTGGGTATTTGGTCCAAGCAGGAACGAGAATTATCGAGGGCGACAGTCTGGATGTTGGTGTCGTTGAGGATATCGAGTATGGGTTGGTGTCTGAGTGGGTGAATGGATTAGACAGTCTTCAAAGTGCGCTGAGTGACCCAGAGGTGGTTGAAGAAGAGTAGCTGAACTGGACCAGCAGACACTGCCGAGCGGTGCACGTCTCGTTTGATATTTCGACGATTGTCGGGTACCTGATTCGACAGAGACATATGGACATATCAAAGAAGTTTCGATATGTCGAGAGCCGGAATTGATGCTATCGAGATCTGGACGGGGAAATTACAGTTAGACTTACCTCGAACGTTCGCTCCGGTCAAAGGCAGCGACCCACAAAAGTATCTGAAAGGAATTGGGATTGAATATTCATCGCTGCCAGACGTGTATGAGGATATTGTCACGATGGGTGCAAATGCTGCGAAGCAACTCCTTGATAAAAAAGAGTTGGCGCCGGCCGATATTGGGCGAATTGATGTTGCTACTGAGTCTTCGTTCGATAACTCGAAGCCAGTTTCGACCTACATTGCAGGCTGCCTTGAGTCGGTTTATGAGAGCAACTTCACCCATGCAAATAAAGGGGAGCGGAAGTTTGCGTGCCTCTCTGGCACTCAAGCTATCGACGATGCATACAATTGGATTCAAGCAGGGCGTCATCGAGGGAAACCCGCTCTTGTGATTGCGACGGATACTGCACTATACGAACGGGGTGATCCCGGTGAAGCCACGCAGGGCGCAGGGGCGATTGCGATGCTTATTGACGAAGATCCTGATATCGTCTCCATATCACATTCACAGGGGTATGGGAGTGCTGACGAGACCGATTTTCTCAAGCCGAATCAACAGTTTCCAAGTGTCGATGGGAAGCGGTCCGTTCAAGTTTACCTTGCCCGCATGCGAGAGGCACTTGCTGATTATGAGTCTGTAGCTGGCAAGACCCACCCAGATGCGTTTGCTGCCGTCCCATTTCACACGCCATTCCCAGGGATGGTCCGAAAAGCTGCTTTATTAGGATATCGACACACGATACGGAATACGGATATTGAGGACGAGTTAGCCAGCGATATCGGTACCCAGCCTCGAAGAAACGAGTTTGATTCTAACTCGGAGTTTGATGCGGAGATGCGCACATACATGGACGGACTGAAACAGACAGAAGCATATCAGGAGTGGTACGCTGACCGTATCGAACCGACAATTCAGTTCGCGCGTCAAGTCGGAAACTGGTACACTGGATCAGTGCATATCGCTCGGTACTCGGCTCTTCACAGTGCTGCCACTGCTGGAGACTCTCTCAGTGGAGAGCAACTTCTTGTTGGTTCATATGGTTCAGGAGCAGAGGCAGAGATTCACGTCGAAACCGTCCAGCCCAACTGGAAGTCAGCCATCAACTCAGTCACGTTCGCCGAGTCACTTGCAAGTCGGTACGACTTATCATTTGAGGAATATGAACGAATACACGATGTACATAACGCACAGAAAGAAACAGAAGTTGAACCATTTACTAACCCAGATGGTGAGTTCATCTTCACCGGATGGGGGCGAATGAATGAGCGCCGATACGAATACCGCCCATGTCAATCAGGGAATGCTTCGTAGTGAGTCTAACATCGTTCCTAATTTCTGATTGACTATCGCCAGTGAAAACCCATCTATCGTTGCCAAAGCCGGCGCATGCTCCCATAGATCGCTTTCTTCTACCCCATGCAGGATCACTGCATTAGGCGTTGGATTGACCACTCGCATAGCGACAAGCGGTGATTCTCCACGAGTGACACCAGTAAAAATGAGTGCACGAGATGTTGACTGACCATACAACCGATAGAACTCCTCTGAGGAGAGCCGTGTAATCGCCTCAATACTGTTAATCACTGTGTGTCCACTCAACCTATCTCTATTCCCTCGGACAAGCTCTGTTGCATCAATTGCGTTATACAGCGTGTCAAGTGGGATTGACGCGGGATACTCACGAAGATCTTGAACAATATCACTTTCAAATCCTGCCGAGATAACCCTCGCATACTGCCTAATTCGTCCACCACCCCGGTTTTCATCGATAGAGAGCAGCGCTTCTACCATCCGACGGATAACCCCGATGCCAGGACTCTCACGTCGTCCACTCTCGTAATCAGAGATAACCGAGGATGAGACATCAAGATGGTCTGCGAGTGTTGTCTGTGAAATGTCGAAATCGGTTCGCCACTTTCGGAGTGTCGCGCCAGGGTCGTCACTGAGCGTCACCTCACCTGCCATCCGGCGAGCTAAATCATCTTTTGGTACACTAGTCACGATTGCGAGCCCCAGTAAGTGCCTTTTTCGGGCGCATAGTCGACAGCTTTGCCAGCGGTCAAAAAAACAGTATCGGAGCGCTGGCAGAGTCCGACACCACAGCATTGTCAACGACGTGTAGGAGCGAGTCTTATGCTGTTCTGGGTGCCACTTCCAGATGTGCCATCAACACTTGTTCACGTCTCATTGGGACTGATTATTGGTGCGGCCGTGCTTGGAGGGCGATTTGATCTCCGCCCTGCAATCTTGATCGTTGTTCTAACCGCGCTCCCTGATATCGATGTGTTCATTGAGCCAGTGCTTTCGGGCGCACATAGATCAGTCGGACATACGATTCTACTCCCCGTGGTTATCATTGCCATCCTGAGCTCTGGTTGGCTTGATAGGTGGCTCTCTACCTGGGATGGATCGAATGGGAAGCCAACGGCGTTCGTCGCCGTTGGATGTATGTTTGCTGCTGGGATTGTTCCTGACCTACTGGTGGGCGGAATTAATCTATTCTATCCGATTCATGACCAGTTTTACACTGTCAACGGACGTTTATTTTATTCGACAGATCGGGGGTGGGTTCAGACGTTTTTTGAACAACAACGATCACAGACTGAGCCCCCGCGAACAACAGCAAATTTTGATTTCCGGACGGTGTTAGATGCAGAACCAACAATTGGCGCTAATTCTGACCAGGGTGGCTCTCAACGTGTTGAGCGAATTTTTCCCGTCGCAATGTCGGGGTTTCGTGCGTGGCTGATTCCAGTCGCAGTTTCTATCACTGCGATCCGGCTGATGAGACCTGAGTGAGCCTATCAAATAATACTTATTCAATCGTCTTCGAATACACGTACCATGTTTAACAGGTTTCGAAATAACGGACCAGCAATACTCGTCCCCGCAGCATGGACCTTCGTTGCTCTTAGCTATCAAGATATCACGACGGTGCGTACACTAACGATTGCCCACGGTGTAATGACAGTCCTGTTGGTTCTGTTTGCAGTCTTTTCATATCGCGATATGAAACAAGGAGCACTGCGAACGTGGTGGTATGTGGTTGTGATAGGGGTTGTCGTGACACTCACCGGACTGATCGGATTGTTGTACTCGCCACTCAATGGCACATTGCCTGCGATCGCATTAGGTGGATGGATGATATTACCAGCAGTCGGATTCATCGATACCGGCCGTCGCCCAGGGGCGGCGAAAATGACAACGATTGCCCCTGCAGTACTCACGCTTTGTGGGGCTGGGGTATTCTATCTCATAGACAAAAGTGCTATAGCACAACTTGCCGGACTGACATTGGTGGGACTCGGCCAGACGATTGGAATTGCCGATGCAGTGTGGCGATATTGATTCTGGTTCCGTGTTTGCTTACTCTACTGTTCGCGTAGGTGCTCGACGATAGATTGTGGGGCAGCGCCTATACCACCACCTTGTGCGAACGTCGCTCTCCCACCGCCTCCGCCACCAAACTCACTCGTGAGTGTGTTCACAATCTCATCGGCACTGGGAGCTGTGCGTTCACCCACAGCGAAGACGACACGTACTGACGTTCCGTCAAGAATCGCCCCATAGATTGTCTGTGGGTGTTCGTTGACTCGCTCTTTGAGAATCTCGCCGACAGTGTTTGGATCGACATCAGAAAGCATTCCGAGTTGCCAGGTGTCCCCATCTCGAGAGAACGTCTCAAATGTGTCTAATGCACTGTCAACATACTGTTGCTGTGCCGCCTGTAATTCGTTTTCTAATCGATTTCGCTCATTTTGGAGGTGCTGTGCTGTCTCGGACAACTCCAAAACGTTCGTTCCAAGACACGTCGTGACATCTGTTAATGCTTGATGATGGGTGGCCCGCTCCTGGATAGCTGGAGGACCAACAGCAAACTCCACACGTGTGAGCCCCTCACCCGGATTTGAACGATTAAGAACTGTGACAGGTCCAATTTCGATAGTATTTGAAACGTGTGTTCCGCCACAGGCAGCAATATCCCAGCCTTTGATCTCAACCAACCTGACATTTGATTGATCTTTCATCACTCCCTCCTCGGTTTGTGTGTTGAACGCGATATTTTCGTTATTTTGTGCCTCACTCACAGCCACTTCACGCCAGCTCACAGGGCGTGAGTCCCAGATTGCTTGATTGGTTAACCGTTCTAATTCTACGACGTCAGCGGCGTCAACAGCGTCCTCTGTGGACAGATCAACGCGGATCTTCTCGGGGGTGATCTCGAATCCGCCATACCCAAGCTCATCGAATAGCGTTCGTGCTGCGCCATAGAGAGTGTGGCTTGCTGAGTGCGCCCGCATGCAGTACACTCTGAATGTATCATCAATTCTGCCCGTCACTGTATCGCCGACCGCCAGTTCCGGTTCTGAGCGGAGATGGTGAACAATCGATCCATCAGATTTTGCTACCATTTCGACAGTTACGCCGCTGATAGTTCCCCGATCAGCGGGCTGGCCTCCACTTGCCGGATAAAAGTAGGTCTCAGACAGTTGTAGTATGTTATCTTCGATCGCAGTTACTTCAGCAGTGAACTCCCGAATATCAGGTTTCTCCGCTGCTTGCGGGTACATGGTTGCTAGCACTCCTTGCGAGTAATATAATTCACCGACTCGGATTCTTCGAACCTAAAGCATGAGTGTTCAGTTATGAACTGGTCTCAGTCTCTTGACGAAGCGTAACAGGTGTGGCACGCCCTTGCTCAACCGCCATTATTTCTGCCTTCTCAATACCCAGCTCAGTTGCGAGTTCTTCGACAGTGAGTCCAGCCTGCTGGCGTGCTGATTCAGCCTGCTTGCCGTAATCAGATACTAAATATGGGAGCTGATCTGACTCATATTCCGTGCCGCCCTCTTCCCAGTGCGTTGAATCACCAGTTACTTGATCATACATTTGTGCTTGGTTTTGAGCTGTGCGTTGACGGCGGCTAGTCTCAGTTGCAGACACATCAGAGCGGGACTGACTGTGAGTCTGTGCATCGTCGTGGGGAGCACATTCAGTGCAGACGTGAAGTTTCGCCCCGGCAACGTTTGCGAGTTCAAGTGAGTCCGTGGCTTCTCCACAGAGCTCACAACTACTTCCCTCGCTGCTGCCACCGCTGGACCCGGTGGAATATTTGGTCATGTATATATCCAATTGGTGTATCGATTTAAATAGTGCGTGGCCACCTACGGCGTATTCTAATGCGTGGGACCGGATTTGAACCGGCGGACCCCTATGGGACAGCGCCCTCAACGCTGCGCCGTTGGCCTGGCTTGGCTACCCACGCTCAAAGAGGATAAATTGCGTCTCAAACTAATCCCAGGTTTGTTAAATGCGTTTCCTTTCAGTGACAGTGGCGAAGTGAGGATAACTGCTAAACTCGGTGGTAAATCATAAATACGCCGCACTATCGACTGCACGGCTCAAAAACCAGAGTTGGTCCTCTGTATCTACAGGTTGGACAGGGCGAGTATCTTGTAATCGTTCCCGATTGGAAATCTTCGGGTTCCAATCCCATGGTGATGTGTTGGGTCTCAAACCACTTCAGTTGACTCCAAGGCAGTTCACTATCTATGTGATAAGAGACAACAGCAAGATACTGGAGACTTAATATCTGTATCTCATGATAAGAAGTATGAATCAGCAGACGCTCGGGGCGGTCTCGGCCGAGCACGAGACGTTACGCGATCCGGACTCACTGCTTCAACGGGCTAATCAATTTGGCAATCCTGACCGAGACCAACACTTCTTGATTGATGAGCGAGTCGTTAATCGAATTCCAGGTTATCTTCCAGCAACAGTGGACTTGTCACATATTTTGGAGATCGGCGGTGGGACAGGAATACTGACTGACCGACTTTTAACAGTCGCTGACACCGTAACCGTTATCGAACAGGATAGTGAATTAGTTAGCTTCCTTCAGGCTGAATTTGAGACGGAGATTTCTGCCGGGAGGTTGGATATCATAGATGACGACGCACTGACAGTGTCTCTGCCAGACTTCACTGCCTGTGTCTCAAATCTACCGTATAGTATCTCTACACCTATCACATTTCGGCTCTTGCCAGAGCAACGACCGCTCATACTGATGTACCAAGCAGAAGTTGGTGAACGACTGGCCGCAGATCCAGACACCGACAGTTACGGACGGCTCTCTGTCGGTGCGCAACACTTCGCAGATGTTGAACCGGTTGAGTCAGTACCATCATCCGCATTCTCACCTCCGCCAGCTGTCGAGAGCGTTGTTATGCGATTTGTCCCACAGGAGCCGAGTTACACCGTCAGTGATGAAGAGCGGTTCTTTGACTTTGTGAAGGCACTATTTACACAGCGACGCAAGACCGTTCGGAATGCAATTCGAAATACCACACACATATCGAACATAGAACGGGCAGATGAGGTGTTGGCTGAAGTTGACTCATCGTATCTCTCGAAACGACCAGAGAAGCTCACACCAGGGGACTTCGCATATCTTACCGAAATAGCTAATAGCGTCTCTTCTGATGACTCGTGAGGAGCTCGCCGACTCTCGGGGAATAAACAGAACAGTCTATCAGCCTGCAGAAGACTCACGATTATTATTTGAAGCGGTCAAAAAGGCTGGATATGGCCAATTGTTAGAGGTCGGCACGGGTTCTGGATGGGTAGCACGTAGAGCAGCATTGGTCACTGATGTCGATGCTGTATATGCAAGCGATATTAACCCACATGCTTGTCAAGTCACCAAAGCCCAGTCTGAGGTCGACATTGGAGTCGTTCAATCCAATCTCACCTCATGTTTCTTGGAGGGAGTCTTTGATACAGTTGCGTTCAATCCGCCATATTTGCCGACTGATGAGTCGGCAGAATGGGATGACTGGATGGAACAAGCACTGTCTGGTGGTGAGACCGGCCGGAAGGTGATAGAGCCATTCCTCAACGTGGTCGGCCGAGTGCTCAATTCAGAGGGAATTGTGTTGTTAGTCGTGAGTTCGCTCACTAATTACGAGAAAGTCATGAACTATGCTGAGACGCGTGGATTCGATCATACAAAGCTCATCGAAGAGTCATACCCGTTTGAAACGCTCACTGTCGTACAGTTGAATAATAACTCATAAGCATATTTATCTATAGG
>UEYZ01000015.1_pt1 | contig 52435 bp, 49 predicted proteins | sample 1903591 | NCBI WGS metagenome assembly UEYZ01 (sample SAMEA4776352, study PRJEB27445) | saltern metagenome | biome: Hypersaline environment; feature: solar saltern; material: Pellet | place: Spain | collected 2014-08 | depth 0 m | reverse complement strand
CATATTCCAATTGGGTTTTCTGCCCTTCAGGCGATACTAACGCTTGCATCACGGTCGCTATGATCTTGATGGGAGTACGATCAAGTTTCACATGCGGCATTCGTCTGACGAATAACCCTCTTGCCCCTCGCTCGTGACCGATAGCTAACACTCAGCGACAACGAGTCGAAGAGGAGCCCACGCTTGAGCGGTGGACGGATATCAATGAGCAACGACACCTGCCTCTATTGATGGAATTATCAAGGAGCTCACGAGTCTTCGGTCAGGTTTGGTGTCGTTACTCAGAGAGCCTGCCGGGCCGAATTCCTCGAAAACTTTATAATGAAAAAACATGTATAATACAATGAATCACAATGGAAACGCATCAATCACTCCAGTTAGAGTATCGAAGACATCACCAGACTCCTGAACAGGCAGATAAAGCTCACAGAAATGGCGCTTTATACACGCTCAGACACCGACATCGTCACTATCGGAAAACTCGGTGAAACCGACTGAGCATCAGTATCAATTTTGTTCATAGGGTGCCGTCCTATACCCTACACCACCAATTGAGAGGTCTAACTCAACCCACCCGACGAGTAGACGAGAGAAGTCTCAGGGTCAAATTCTCAAGCCTGAGCAGATATCCGATCACACAATGAGTCCCCTGAGACATAATGGACAGCTCACAAATCGCAATCGATGAGCTATCAAAGCACAATCTCACACACCATCCTATGGAACTGCCTCACGTTGGACTGGGCACGATGGGTATCAAAAACCCTGACCCAGTGACGACCGCACTTGAGGTTGGCTACCGCCACCTCGATACCGCACGGATCTATGATAATGAGTCTATCGTTGGCGATGGAATTGCGAGAAGCGGTGTTGACCGGCAAGAGATTGTGATTGCAACAAAACTCTGGACGGACTCGCTTAGTCATGAGCATGTTGAGCCGACCACTCGTGAAAGTGCGACCTCACTCGGTGTTGACCAGCTTGACCTGCTCTATGTTCATCGTCCTCGTGGCGAATACAGCCCTGAAGAAACGCTCCCAGCACTGGACCGTCTGGTAGAGAGAGGTATCACCGCACATATTGGCCTCTCAAATTTCACCATCGAAGAATTAGAGCGCGCACAGGAGGTTCTTGTGCACTCAATCGCTGCACATCAAATTGAACTGCATCCACTGATGTATAACCCTGAGTTAATTGAACACGCGCGTAAACATGAGTACACGGTGGTTGGATACTCCCCACTTTCCAGTGGCAATGTCAGCGAAATTGACCCTGTTGTCCGAATCGCGGAGAGTAATCAAACGACACCTGAAGCGGTCGCAATCGCATGGGCAACATCAAAACAACCAGTCGTGATAATCCCAAAGGCATCTCACAGAGAACATCTCCAAGCAAATTTAGCCGCCAGTCGACTCGAACTTGATGCTCAAGAACTCGCTGTGATTGATTCGATTGAGCGCACACACGAGTTTTACCCAGAGTGATTGCGAAGTATCCCACGCACGTAGCGTGAGACTTCGTTGTGTGAGTTGATCTGGCCTAAGTTTATACACCACTCCTCAATGTGACCTCAGGCAGGTATATTCCAATCCGTCTGTACTCGTTGTTTGGTTCGCACTGGAGCAGCCGATATCAGAATTCGCCCTCTTTTAGAAGGACTACCATGAACAGTGCCTGGGTTAATCCACCACAGTTGATTCGTCTTCACAATTAGTTTCAATCGCTCTGTGGAGAGATACAATTCGATCAACATTCGTCAGGGCTGTTCTCATTCAGAGCCGAGGACATTCACATCGAATTTCGTATTTATTTTAGATGCGTGGGCGAGTCTGGAGCACCGATATCTGCTTATCCTCCACTCATCTCCACAGGGGAGCAACGACAGGTGTTTCCATTCTTTTGACCCGCATCTTGTGTCGAAGCATGAACCAGCCACACTAATCGTGTCAACAGGGAAACAATCAGGTGGTCTTCGTGATTTCGGCTTCATCTTGATTAAGTGAAGTATAGTTGATTGTATACCCAATTTCACACAGGACATCCTGTCCAACACCGTATGTATCCAGTATTGGATTCACGTCTGCAAGAGTTGCACTCTCAATACCTTCGATTTCGGCTCTCATCTCATCAACAACGGGCTTTGGGAGAAACTTTCCATTTGAGTGAATCCCTTCATATGTTTCAGTTAAATACTGCTCAATCGCTGAGGGCTTGACATGCTGTGCTGAGGCAATCGATTGAATATCAATTACTTCATCACGGCGAATATCAACGGTCCGCTCACGCAGCAGTTTCACATCCTGTTCAGTCGTTCGTTCGTCGATTGCCTGTAATCGAGTGAGCACCGGTTTCAGCGGAATCTGGTCATTATAAAAGAACACCTGTTCGACATTCGCGGTGGCAAAATCCGTTTTCGTGCAGTTCAGTGATTCATTGACTGCTAGGAGCATTGGCTTCCTTGACTCGACCTGGCGAACTTTCTCCAACTTTTTCTCAAGATACTCTGGAGTCCAGAATCCAATGACCTCAAGATAAAATTCGTCTTCGTCTCGCTCAAAACTAAAGTCAGGGATCATCACCCGGTTCGCTGATCGAAGAATGGTTGGCTCTCGATTCAAACTCCATCCATCGACCAATGAGCGAATGCGTGTCGCAAAGTCCCGCTCAACTTCACTATCGAACGATTCTACTGCCTTCTCTTCGGGAAATAGCTTCCCTTGATGGGAATCAAGAGCGAATTCATAAATTCGCGTTTCATCACTGACCTCGGTTTGGATTTTCGCGGTCAAATCCCACTCCTCAGCCTTCATAATGCTGGGTACAAGCTTTGCCAGCGTCGTCCCATACTTACGAGTCTTCTTCAGAAGGGAAGCCGGCCCAGTTACTGTCACAGTCAGATCCTCGGCGACGGTATACATCAGGCCAAGATATGAAATAAGCCCGAAAATCTCTTGGAAATTATCTGATGCGGTGAATTCTAATTCGACTGCGTCGAAAAGTAGCGTCTGAGTGAGTGAAAGATTATACTGACGAAGCAGTTCCCGTGAGGTGACATCTGGCACAGAGACAAGAACTTCTTGCTCTGCTCTATCTGCCCACAGGTCATTTTCGATTTCGTTGATACTCAGATTGAACTCATCTCCGACGTCACTGAGAACGTGCTGTCGTTCCTCGGTAGAGGTGACGAATCCCCGTTCGAAAAGAGCCTCCCGAAGCTGTACTGGCTCGATAGAATATTGCTGTTCGAACGCTGCACGTCGGTCTAATAATTCGGATAACCCACGGACTAATTTGAACGTTTTGTGTGTCTCTAACTCACTTACACGTTTACTGATCTGCCCACGTGTCTTTCCGAGTTCGTATTCCTCGAGCACTTGCTCAGCAATCACTTGATATTCATCTATGTCCCGATACTGAGGCTGGATCTTTGGTGCTTGTTTTGTAACCTGTAAGAGGTCTTTCGTCAACATCGCGTTCACCCTTTCCGTCGAGCCGACGTGCGAATTTCCCCGGTCCCACTCGAAACGATTTCATACAGACGAGCAGCCCCACCCGACGGTCGGAGGATGCGACCAAGGCGCTGTTGATACTCACGACTACTTCCAGTTCCACTCAGGATGATACCGACGTTTGCATCAGGAACGTCTATGCCTTCATCCAAGACTTGTGAGCTCACGATTGCAGAATATGTGTCTTCTCTGAATCGCTCGAGAATGCGTCGACGCTCATCTTTTCGGGTCTTGTGTGTGATTCCGGGAATCAAAAACCGATCTGAGACGTCATGCACAAAGTCGTTGTATCGAGTAAAGATAATCAGCCGATCATCTTGATGTTGTCTGAGTAGTGCTGCCAGCTCCTCAAGCTTAGATGCCGAGCCGTAGGCTATCTTGCGAGCTTTATTCCGTGATCGCACTGCACGCCAGGCTCGTGGATCATTCCCACTCCGGAGCACGACTTTTCGAAAATCCTGTGGACCTCGCAGGGTGATATCTGCTGATTTGAGATAATTGCGAAAAATCTTGACGTTCTCCTCATATGCTGCGCGTTCGTCGGGTTTCAGATCAACTGTAATACGCTCGACGCTATACTCTGAAAGGTACTCGCCGGTGAGGCGATCTGTTTCAATCTCATAGATCTTGCCACCCACGAGTTCGCTCAGGGCTTCGTGTTTTTGATCCTCCCGCTCAAAGGTTGCCGACAGTCCTAAGCGATAGGGCGAGGCGAATAACTCTGCTATCTGTCGATACCCCTCAGACGCTAAGTGATGAACTTCATCAAATATCAGCAGTTTAAATCGATTACCAAGACGCTCAGCGTGATTGTACGCTGAGTCATACGTGGAGACAGTGATTGGCTTGAGTTGCTTTTCGCGACCCGTGTACTCACCAATCTCGATATCGAAACAACTCAACTCCTCTCTCCACTGATCCACTAAATCAAGAGTCGGCACGATGATGAATGTGGGAGCATTCACCCAGTCAATCGCACCCATGCCAACGTAGGTTTTTCCGGCCCCAGTTGGGAGAACGAGAACACCGCAGCAGTCTGTCACCCACCGGTCGAGTGCTTCCTGTTGGTAGGGACGGAGGCTAATGTCATTTGTGAGCTCAGGCGAGGGAATCAAATTAAGAACATCATCTTCGTATGCTATATTGGAGTTCGTAAGATATGCTTGAATATCTTGATACCGGAATCCAAGGGCCCTATTTGTCCCAGTTCGGTCATCCCACTGCGTGTGAGGGATTGTTGAATCACCCCTGATAGCTATCGTTCCTTGCTCGAATACCAACCGCATGTGTAATTCAAAAACACCTCAGACTATCTAAATGTCTCCGTCTGGTAATAACGAGACGGTGATTTGTGCTTTCCAACGCTCTCGCGGGCGTCGCACGTCTAAAAAACTCGCACCCGCAAGGCATCATAACGACTGTCCGTCAGATGTCAGTCCTCAAGAGGGGGAGACATCGTTCCATCTGGCAGACTCGAAGATCATGCGCGGTTTTCCACTCCTTGGCACGTCAACGGCATCGCAGGATCAGGCCCTGAAAATCGGTGGTCTCACCGCGTCCTGAGTTATCTCGACATAATTCTCTCTCGATCTCGAGTTACAGGCGTCCGCGAGTCAGCGACCCCGATTTGAAGGGCTTGACTGGCAGGCCATAATTGGCAAGACTTGTGGCCGCCAATCACTCTCGTGAATTTGTGTGTCTGTCATCAGACATCTTTACAACTCGGACAAGTGTCGACCTCCTCCCGATCTCAGGAGTCGGGTTATCCGCCTCAAAATGTGTAATGAATCGTGCAGAATATCTCCCTTCCAGAGGCTGAAATCACACCATTGAGTCAGATTGTCGAACACTGCCTAATCGACAAATGTCTATAGGCGGAGCAGGGCGAGAACCCCGACCCTTGAGGTCGGGGGTGAAGCCCGTCGAAGGACTACACATGCTCACTGCGATTGATCTACTGTTCAATCGTTCCCCGACTCACCTCACCTGACCTGCCGTCCCCACGTAGAACGAACGCTCCCAACACCCTCCTCCCCAGTACAACGACCGCATCACTTCGGGATAGTCTGACCACAATCTCCGGGCCGTCACGCTGTTCAACCGCGACACAATCCCACTCGGTGAGTGCTTCGGATGCGCTCCAAAGAACACATGAACGTGGTCGGGAGAGATATGCAACGACCGCAACTCGTCGTCGTTCCGCTCGACAATAGCATGGAACTCAGATTCCAATGTCTCTGCAACATGGTCGAGAAACGAGTGCCGATACCGAGGACACCACACGAAGTGAGAGTTGATATTGTACACCGTGTGGTTCGAGCGAGTCGCCTCCATACACACTATCTGACGTAACACCATTTAATTCAATATATCACTAAGCATCTACTGCAAATAGGATGGCGCGACGATTCACTGTCGATTTCGAGGAGGACTTCTACAAGGACTTCTCGAAGAAATGCATCGACGAAGACCGAACGAAAGCCGATGTCGTGCGCGAACTCCTCCGCGAGTGGACGTACGACGAAGACACCGAGTGAGTGCTACGCATGGACATCGAAGACCAAAATCTAACGAAAACCCTCACACTCCAACTCCTGTTTGACGATGAGGAGAGCGAGAGAAAGGTCTTCGAATCCACCCAAGAGTCGCGCTCGGTGTACAACGACACCATCCGCCTCGCCAAACAAGGCGAAGATTGGGACGACATCCGCCGACAGATGGAGCAAGACGCCAACCTCGTGAAGAACAACACACAGTTGGTCGTCAAGAAAGCCCTCGAAGCGATGGAGGACGACGACGACGACAACATGCCCAGTCACACAAAAACTGGGCCATACCCCTTGCGGATGAACCACACCGAGGGATACACTCTCTCACTCACCGACGAGGGTGACGTTGCGTTCCGTATCTCTCCACAACCATATCATCCAGTTCGGGGCACGGTAGTTGGCGACCCAGCGCATCTCGACGTGCTGAAAACTGCGTTGTCGAGTGACGAGTGGAAGATAGGGACGGCTGAAGCCCTTTTTACGGATGGGCGTCCCGAACTCCACGTCAACGTCACCCACCAGACGCAGACCGTCCGAGACAAAGCCGACTCGGAGACGGTGATTGGTGTGGACGTAAACGAGGACAACATCGCGTTGACCGCGATAGATGAAACGGGGGTTCTCGACACGCTCGTCATCGACTTCCCCGAAATCAACTCCGAGCGTCACCGCTACTTCACGATGCGGAAGCGCATGCAGAACGCGGGGAAGTCATCGTACAAGAATGTGGTTCGTGACCGGGAGTATCGGTTCGTCCACGACAGGCTCCACAAACTGTCTCGGGCCGTAGTCGAGTTTGCGAAGCGGTTTCCTGACCCGTGCATTGCTCTTGAAGACCTCAAGGATATGCGCGGGTCAATCGACTATGGCACTCGGATGAATCGTCGGCTCCATGCGATGCCGTTTCGTGCAACGCAAGTGTTCATCGCGTACAAAGCAGCGTTTGAAGCCATTCCGATTGCTTCGGTTGACGCGGAGTACACGAGTCAGGGCTGTGCGTTGACGGCGTGTGAACACGCCGAGCGAGCGAATCGACGGCGAAAACGATTCAACTGCAAGTCGTGTGGTCATCAAGACCATGCGGATAGGAATGCATCGGTGAACGTTGCGAAGCGTGGGTTGGAGAAGTGTTTGTTAGATGTGCCTGCTCTCAAGAACCTTCCTCAAGTTCGGAAGGTGCGACGGTGGGCATCGGGGCGTGTGAACCGCCCGACCTCATCCCTCGTAACCGTTTGAGACGGCCCTGATTTTAAACAGGTAGGCGTCGAGGTTGCAGGGAGTGTGAGCGTTAATCTGAGGGAACCATGAAGAAGCCCCGACCCTTGTGGTCGGGGTTGTTCACGCATGCCTGATCTGAAAGGTAACACGAAGTATGAGTAATCTTCAGAATCAATGCGAAGACTTTGGTATGACGAATTTCGATATTCACCGGATGCTGTGGGTGTATTTATCAGCAACTCAAACTTACAGGCGATGAGTAATTCAGAAAATAGTGATGGTAACGACAGTGAGGATGAGACTCCAGATCGAGTCGTCGTACAGGCATTGGGGGCGATACTCATTCTTACTATTATCCTGATGTTTATTCGGCCACTTCCAGGCACCTATGCTGGGATTAATGTAAATATATTTGCCGCGGTCGCCCTCGTCATAGTGGGCATCGTATTACTGATAACTGAAAGCTCGGAGGGCTGAAAGAGTCTCCACAGGCGGGGCAGGCTGAGTGCCTCTGCTTCGTTCGGAAATCGAAAATGTAAGCCTGATGATGAGATGCTCTGCGTCTCGAACCACTTGACTCCGAGGCGGCTCACGAGGACATAGGCGTGTCTTTTTATTTGCACGCGATCACGGGAATTGTTAGACAGAAACATCAGAGAAGGTTCGTTCTCGTCTACAAATAACAGAACCAGCGTATCAGCATGTGAATTGAACTGAACTCAGTTGGTATGTCATCACCAAGCCAACTCGCGACACAACTGAGTATTTAGATGTATACTCGATCAAAAGGTGGTTGGCATGGAGTTGAGTGGATTGGGATGCCAACCGTGTGTGACCAGGTCTACGAAGCCCTTTGGAGAACCTCTCTCGAGGCATATACATAACATATCGGGATTCGAATGAATGTAACTTGTCTGTGCATGGACACCGCATTCCCCCCGGTCATTAATCTCACCTTGAGAGCAGCCAGAGGACTGCTGAACGGCGCTGAACGATTGTTGAGAATAACAGAACGTTGCTCAGGCACACAGATCATCACTCATACGGCACCAGCGATGAACCGAAGTTTGGTCTTCGGGGATGACAGTTATATGATGTTGGAACAGTACACCATCATATGCGACTGGCCGGTATGAGTGAGGCACTATTCCAGCACGCGAGGGACCCACTGTTTCTGATCACCGTCGGCGATGAATTTAGATACGCACGGGTGAATCCAGCCTACGAGAGGACTGTCGGAATATCAGCCGAGAACGTCAGGGGACAGACGCCTCGCGGTCTGTTTGGCGAACAGCAGGGAGCAGCGCTTGAGCGCAGATATCGTAGGTGTGTCGAACGTCGAAACCCGCTCACATACACCGAGCAACTGCAACTTGACGAGACATCAACCTGGTGGGAAGCCAGAATTGTCCCAGTGGAGGTCGACGAGGAGGTGAAGTATATCGCCGGTACAACTCGGGACGTCACTCAGCGAGAAAAGCGCAAGCAGGAACTCGAGCAACTCACATCTCAATACGAGACACTCGTTGAAAATTTCCCAGGGGGCGTATTCCTATTCAATAGAAATTTAGAATACATTTTTGCGGGAGGGAAAGAACTCTCAGCAGCGGGACTATCGAATGAAGAGTTTACGAATGCAACTCCACACGACGTATTTCCTGATACGATAGCTGAGAAAGTCACGAGCGCGTATCGGAGTGCTCTCAGCGGTAACCGAGTCACATACGAAGAGGAGTTCAGAAATGAACGATATCGATCAACTGTCGTGCCAGTCCGAAATGATGCTGGTGAGGTGACTCTTGGGATAGGAGTATCACAGAACGTTCAATCTCTCTCGCAATCTGACGTATCAACAGATGAATTACAAAAAAATCTCCAAGCGTGTATTGACTCTCTTTGCAGTGACGTTCTTCAGCCTGGCATAGACCCCAGCACTGGCGACTTCTCGGACACCAGTGCTGACTCAATCCAGACGGTTTTTACTGAGGCTAGCCGTCAACCGTCGCAGCAAACAGATCATCGAGCATCAGATATTTTCGAACCTTCATGTGAAACTGAACAGACAGAGATTGAGATCGGACAGAGAGACGAAGCTGTCTCTGTGTTCTTACGGAATCGAGACGATAGTTTAGCCTTTTTGTTAGAATCAACAGAAGCAATTAATTTTGCGCATGAGTTGATTCGCTTGGCGATTGATTCTCAGGGCGACGTTATGACTGGTGACATGGAATCAGCGCGGATCGATCTTTCTGAGTATTGCGCTACTGAGGAATACGACGACACCGGTTCTGTCCAAATTGAGCACAGTGGGAACACGGTTCGCCTCCCGATTAGGAAGGCACGAGAGCTGACCAGCGACCTGGATGAGGCGGTTACCGCCATTAGAGAAACCCAGTAGGCTTTTTCTCGAAAGATAAGTTGCGTTCACGTGACATCCTCCCGCGAGTCAAGTCGTGGGCTTCCCGAGTCTGTGACTCCTGTCAATTCGGATGGTTGGGAAGGTTTGTGCTCCGACAGCGACAGGTAGTGCCACGTGAGATTCCGATTCGCCGAACAATTCAGCAGGGAGTCGGAGTTGCCTAATTGTTTCAGGTCGGCTCACTTTTTGATTTCGGCTGGAGGCCGTGGCAAACACCAAACCAAACCAATCCAATCCAATCCAATCCAACTGCCAAGTTTCCGCCTCACATCCACCGAGACGACAGCGGCAGATCTGAATCTTCACGGGACAGTGAAACTGAGCACGGGCGAGTCCACGACGAAATTCGTGGGTTTTCTCGCCCTGCAAATCCAATAATCAGTGTATATCTGATCAGCTATTGATATGTCACGAGGTCCAGACTCACTCTCAAACAATAGCGGAATCATCATTGATTGGGATACTCTGGCTGGCTCGTAGGGCCCATCAAGGGGGGTGACTCAGATATGTCTCGATCGGCAAGCAAATAGCACCGACGAAACAGCAAGAGGAGGCCATTCTTCCATACTCAGGTGAAAACCATCTCAATTGCTGTACTTCATGTCCTGAAATCGCCCCGGAGTGGCGACATATCGACGACCGAACAGGACGTTTGAGAGAGTGGAACGCCGTCTTGAATGAGAGAGCTTCAAGAAGGTGGCTCGATTCTGACCTCCTTCGAGCCGATTGTGCTTATCGGGGTAGCCGAGACGAAGCCGGTGGAGGGATTTGAACCCTCGGCCTATTCCTTACGAAGGAATCGCTCTTCCAGCTGAGCTACACCGGCATGACAAACGTCTTCTACATATAATTAGCTCAAAGACGGCATAAGAATTCCGAACCGATATCGTATGAGTGCAATTGTCATACGAGTTGCCACCCAGCAGCGAACGTGTCGACGACGACAATCACAGTGTGAAATAAATGCACCGAGGACAGATCTCAATGCTATTCTGTACCCACCCAGCAATGCCATTGCAGTAATTTCAATATTCCAAGCGGTATCATATGTGCTCACTGGATCGACAAGTGTATTATCAAAACTCCAGACGCCACCGGCGAGACCAGTCAATAAACCGGCTAACATCCAGGCCACTGTCTTGTCGTATGTCGTGGTCAACTGCCCCGCGCATAGTGGCACCGAGAATCCGCCTCGCTACGTGTTTGAATCCTATCGCGGTAGCTTTTTTTCATCATCATGAACAGCACTCAGTACGAGCCCAAATCGGCAATCCGCTCGAATACTACACCTCAACGAGTGTTGCTTCCTCAACGTGAATTCGGCCGCGCGACCCCTCCCAATGAGTATCGTATGTCAACTCAATCTTTCTGGAATAGTGCGGGGCATCCGTAACAAACGTTTCAAATTCACCACCTTCACCCAGTAGATGCACGCCATACTCCTCGCGAAGGTCTCGTAGCTCTGTGAGTGCATCTGTATCGAGCGTCCGGCCGAGCCAGCTTCGATCGAGTCCTGCGGCCGCGACTTGAATTATTGTGATTTCGAAACCAGCCTCTACCATCGCTGAGGCCACTGCATCTGGTGACTCCTGCCATAGCGGGGCAAACAGCTTGAGTCCCAATCTGTCGCACATGTCTCGAATCCGATCAGTCTGATAAGCACTCTCGATTGCGCCAGCGGTGACACCCGTTATCGTGGTCTCCTCAGCTAACTCCGTGAGTGCTACTTCCAGCGGCTCAATTTCTGCGTCACCTTGTGTGGTTGCATCGCTGGCATTCGGTGCATTGAGATTCGGTGCTGTGACCTCATGTATGTCGATACCGATACTGCTCGCTGCAACGGGGGCGAGGCGTGTTTCCGGGACGTGATACATGTACGACTCTTGAGATGGGTGCACTGTCAGGAGATGAGAAACAGCGAGTCCTTGTTCTAAGGCCTGATACAATGCCCATGAGGAATCTTTTCCGCCAGAAAAGAGACTCACCCACGATTCAGCGCTCATTGTTAGTTGCTTAACGGTGTCAATAAAGATACTCTCATTGATTCCTGCCACTGGTGGACAGGTGAACACACCAGACTAAACTATATTAGATAACATGACATGGCGTTACATGTAGCCCAGGTCGCGTAACCGTTCCATCAGGTCCTCTTTATCCTGTGCGCGTCCTTCCCGTTCGACAGTGTTTTCAACATCTTGTAACCAGGCTGGATCTGCAGTCGTCTTTTCAGTCGATACCTCGCTCCCAAGTGATCGAAAACCAGCGAAGTATTTTGGCGATACGGGAATATCATCAATGTCAACGCCTGTTGGAAGGTCATCAGCGCCTGTCGGAACATAGCCCTCATCAGGATATGCTTCAACGCTATCTGGAACGACGAAGTTCCAAAAGGTATCCCAGACAGCCCGTTCATCAAATTGCAGAATTGGCTGGACGCGATCGTGAGGTGGATAAATGTCAGGATCGTGGCGGGGTGAGAAGAACGTCTCTTCTGCACGTGCTTCTTGTTCGTCCCATCGGACGCCCGATATTACCCCATCGACGTCACGTGCTTCAAGTGTCTCATTGAGTGCGACTGTTTTCAGAAGATGGTTACCAACGTAGGTATCCAACAGGAACGGGAATGTCTCTTCTTCGTATTCTAACAGATCTCGGATGTGGTGTTGATTATGCTCTGAAAGCTCTGCGACTGGAATCTCGTCACCAGGATTTAATCCATGTGTATCGACGTAACTACCCACATCTTCATTTCGCGCATAGATCACGTCAAGATCCCACCGGTCAGCCCACCGATCCACGAAGTCGTGAATCTCATCGAAGTGCTGATAGTGGTCGATAAACACCGTCGGCGGTGTCTCAAGATCGTAGTTACGGGCGACTTCCTGTATGAAATACAGTGTCAAGGTCGAATCCTTTCCACCAGTCCACATGACAACTGGATTGTCATACGTCTCTAGACCCTCCTTTGTGACCGCAATTGCCTTTTCGATCTTATCCTCAAGACGTGGATACGCCGCCGGCGACTCGCCTTCGCCATCGGTGTAATCGACATCTAAGGTTTTATGAAAGCCTTCCGGCATACAAATAGTGGTTAACTCCAAGAATAAATAAAACCCTTCTGACCACAGAAGCAATTGAGTTGATACCTCCACATTGTTGATACACGATACCATACTCTCTCCGGCGAACATCGGCAGCTTGAGCCTCGTGTCTGAGTGACCGGAGAAGCTGACAATGAATAATCAAAGGCAGGCGCCCTGAGATAGTCTACGAAAACGAAATCACAATCGTGCAGTCAATCAAGAATCCGAAATAAGTAACACCCGAAGGTCATTCACATTTGTGCCTGTTGCCCCACCACCAACGAGTGCATTGATGGATTTAAGCAATCCATAGACATCATTTTTTTGCAGTGCGTCCACTGCTTTCTTTCGATTACTCAAACTCGGCGCTGAGACGATAGCTCCGGCCGCATCGGTCGCTCCATCGATGCCATCAGTATCGACGCTCGCAAGCACGGCATTTTCGGGAAGCTCGAGTCCAGCACTAACAGCTAGCTCTTGATTCGGACCACCACGTCCATCACCTTGCACATGTACGGTCGTTTCCCCTCCAGAAAGGATTGCTGCTGGCGGTGCAAGTGGGTGACTATGATCACGACACTCCTCGGCGATACTTGCAAGCACGGTCCCGACTTCACGTGCTTCCCCTCTGATCGAAGACGAGAGAATGAGTGGCTCATATCCCGCCTCTGCGCATGTCTCTGCGGCTGCTGTGAGTGCAGTGTGGTTTGATGCGATCACCTGCTGAGAGATATAGCGAAAACTCTGATCATCAGATGAAGGCGTCTCGGTATACGTGCCACTGGCGCCTGCTTCGAGATATGAACGAACATTTTCTGAAACGGACACCTCGTATCGTGCCAATACATCAATTGCGTCTTGATATGTCGTTTCGTCAGGAGTGAGTGGACCACTGGCGATTACTGCTGGGTCGTCTGAGGCGACGTCGCTGAATAACAGTCCAACGGTCCGGGCAGGAGCGAGACACTCCGCTAACTGTCCGCCTTTGACGGCTGAGAGGTGCTTTCGGACTGTATTAACTGCGTTGATTGGCACCCCGCTGCGCAATAGTGCCTCAGTCGTCTCGCGGAGTTCCTCTAATGAGATCTCTGAGGCCGGTGCAGTGAGGAGCGCGCTCCCGCCGCCAGAGATTCCAACAATCACGAGCGTTTCCGCGCCGTATTCAGCAGCTGAATCAAGGAGGTCTGCAGTCGCTGTCATATTCTCATGGCTTGGTAATGGATGTGTACCAACGTGGACAGTGAGTTCAGGCACTTCCCGCGGATTATCTGTTATGACTATTCCCTCGGTCACGATATCGTCAAGTATCGTTGTGAGTGTGCTTCCAATCGTTCCAGCAGCGTTTCCCACGGCAAGGATTGCGACCCGTGTGAAATCATCGAGATCGATGATGGTATTCCCCAGTTGAAGCTGATTATCAGCGATTGTGAGCTCTCTCTTCAGAACGGATTCGGGTTGAGCAGCTCTGACTCCTGTCTCGCACGCCTTACGCGCAATCCTACACAGGGATATTCCGTGTTCGCTATATCCACATGATTCGTCGCTCACTGGTGGTGGCTCATCGTACCATTCAATCATATAGAGTTGTCAGCAGCGACTATTATAGCCGTTTGGCCATGTGTTTATGTCCACGTCTTCGACGCCCTCAGGGAGTTAATCAGAGATGAACTTATTATCACGCCAATTGACGCCGTTAGATCCACCTTCATTCTGCGATGGATTCTCAACGACCTCAATTGATGCTGGTCGTTCTTCACCCTCAACGATTCGATGTGCAGTTAGCTCACCGTTTGATTCGGTGATCGCGGTCAGTGTTCCTTTTTCAGCCATCAATGCAATGCTGCGGAAGATCTTAAACATCGGATACTGAAGGGCTGAATTCTGTAGCACTGTTTCACGGTCGCCCTTGAAACATGCAAACTCAACGAGTTCAGAGGGAATCTCTTCTTCGTCGTCATCTGTCCACCTTGGGTTCCCTCCGCGCGGCGGTTCTTCCTCATATACTCGGTTTTCGGTAACGCTCGCTTTGAGCTGTGCAGTGGGTGTGTATTTACTAAAATTATCCTCTGCCGCAACTGCCTTCAGAATAAGTGTATTGTTCCGGCGCGTTAAGTCGATTTTCTCGACTTTGACGGGCAGGTCGGGATCATTGTCAATGTACGCTTCAACATCTTCAAGTGGCAATTCTAACGTTGAATGTAATCGAAATACGCGGCCTGACATAATTATTGTTGATGGGAATTCATGTGAGATTAACAAGCGAGCCGACAGTGTCTAATGGAAGCTAAGATACCCGTGCTTATATGACCTACTCTTTCAGCAGTTTCGTCAGTTTTGCTCACTCAACGCCGTTTGAAGCTCGCCACGTTCATCCATCTCAGCCAAAATATCACTACCACCAATGAACTCCCCGTCAACGAACGTCTGTGGAATGGTTTCCCACCCACTATGCTCGTCAAGTGCCTCTCGATATGCATCAAGTGCTGGCAGCACATCAACAACTTCGAACTCATCCACATATTGAGACAACAGATTGACTGCCCGCTGTGAGTACCCACACTGTGGCATCAACCGATTGCCTTTCATGAACAAGACAATATCGTTTTCCTCGATGGCCGTCTTAACGTTGGATTTAACCTCTTCATCATCCAGATCAGACTCTGGCTGGAATGTCATATATATATATATTCCAGTGCGTAAGTAAAGGGATTACGTCAATTCTGCTGATACCCAATTAGCTGTTACTATCGACACGAACAACGTCGATTAACGAGTAGACAGGGACTCCATTAATCTCCTCGACTCCCTGCTTGTCCACCACAACAACGCATGAAACCGGGCTTCCTCCGGCTTCTCTGATGGCTTCAACTGCCTCTGCCATCGTCGTTCCCGATGTGATCGTATCATCGACGACGTAGCAGTCACGATCACGAATCTGGGCAAAATTCCGAGAGAAGGGTCCACCAAGTTCGTCAAAGTCTCCTTCCTCCCACTGATGCTTTGCCGGGGCGTAAGACCCCAAGTCAGTGTTGAGTTCCTGTGCGACAATTGTTGAGAGTGGCGCACCGGCTTTTTCAATACCGATCGTCAAATCCACCGCATCACCCTGCTTCGTCAGGAGGTCAGCCATCGCCCGAGCGACGTAGCCGAGTCGCTCTGAGTCACGCCCGATCGCACTCCAGTCAACGTGAATATCGTTGGTTTCTGGTTCTGCGCTCGTTACGGGATCGATACCGCGTGTCGTTTCTGAGTCTCCCCGGTCCACGAGCCAACTCGCTGTTTCGCGCGACACGTTGAGTTCGTCAGCAATTTCGCCTTTCGATAATCCTCGCGCTGCTAGTTCACTCGCGTCTTCAATGAGATCGTCGACATTCTTCATATAGCGACAGTATGGAAGCTGTTAGTAAGGAAGTTTCGAGCGCTTAGGAATTCTGCGTATCGAGTTCAGGCGACACTGCGAGTTCCTCAGCTGCACCAAGATACTCTGTTGGCGTGAGCGTCTGGAGTTCCTCAATGACCGATTGCGGAAGATCGAGTTCTCCGAAGAGCTCATGGAACGCTTTGAGGCTGACATCCCGGCCGCGTGAGAGCGCCTTGATGCGTTCATAAGCATCTGTATCTCCCTCACGCCGCAAAATCGTCTGTGCGGCCTCTCCAATTAATTCTGGGTGAGATGCGACATCTGACTTCATCTCCGCAGTGTTCGGTGCGACTTTCTGAAGTCCTGTCTGGAGCTTTGTGTATCCGAGGTGTGCATGTGCGATAGCTGTCCCAATGTTGCGCTTCACTGTCGAATCAGATAGATCTCGTTGTAACCGAGAGGTTGGTATGTACTCTGCTAAAAACTCGAAGTCACTGTTCGCTTTCGACAGATTACCCTCTGCGTTCTCAAAGTCGATCGGATTGACTTTGTGTGGCATCGTCGAAGACCCTGTCTCGGTATCAGTGCTTTCTTGACCAAGATATCCATCAGAGACATATCGCCAGCTATCTCTGCAGAGGTCGATAAGGACGAGATTGAGTCGTTGAAATGCGGCAAATACTCGTGCCAAATCATCGCCAGGATTCACCTGCGTCGTCAGCGCTCGGTAGGTGAAATCCAGTGATTCAACGAACGACTGACCAAATGCCTGCCAATCGACTTCTGGCAGGGCAGCATAATGAGCAGCGTTTGTCCCTGAAGCGCCGCCAAACTTTCCTTGCAGTTGCTCAAGAGCCGCCTGCAGATCACTCCGTGACTCTCCAAGTCGAGAGGCGTACACAGCCATTTCCTTGCCAAATGTGGTCGGTGTTGCTGGTTGGCCGTGAGTACGAGCTAACATCACCGCTGAGCGATACTGCTGAGCAAACTCGGTGAGTCGATGAATGAGGGTGTCGATCTCTGGCCGAATCACCTCTCGTATTGCCGTTCGAATACAGAGTCGAAGCGCGAGGTTATTCACATCTTCAGATGTCAGCCCAAAGTGAATCCACGGATGAATCGTCGCTGGGGTCTGCGTTCGAATGAAATACTCGACTGCTTTGACGTCGTGATTCGTAGCCGAATATCCTCTTGCTCCGTCTGTTTCGAGCCGCTTGATCAGCGCGACATCATCGGCGTCGAAAGACGCAGAGATAGCCTCAATCTGGTCACGAATGGTATCTTCGACACTGACCGGTACCTCGGAGCTGTCCAGCAGTGCACAGAGATACTCGATTTCGATACGAACACGTGCCTTGATGAGTCCTGCTTCAGCGAGTATTGGAGAGAGTGCTGCAGTATGGCCACTGTAGCGGCCATCAACCGGTGACAGTGAGGCCAGCGCGTCTGTGCGAGAGAGACCATCCATACCTCAGCGTGCTATGGGTACTTCAAAAAGGGTATCGATGAGTGTATTCTTTTATACCTGCTCCAGCCGCTCTGTCGACCGGAACTGACTTACTAATAGCGCGTTCTGGCACGAATATGACACAGGTTGCAGGGCTGGCGGGGAATCGTGGGCGAAATCTCTTGCACCTCGACTCACAGAACCCTGGTGGGGCGGAGATTGCAGTCATCGTCACTAACCGCGAGGATGCACCAATCGTAAAGTCGGCTGCTGCGCGTGGGATTCCGACGGAGGTTGTTCCACAGCAGTCGATGTCACGAGCAGATCACGAGCAGGCGATTATCGACGTCTTAGAATCATATGAGTTCGAGTTGATCTGTCTTGATGGGTATATGCGGGTATTGACAGCGACTTTTCTTGAGGCAACCCCACCAATTCTGAACGTTCACCCGTCGTTGTTACCTGCATTTCCTGGACTGAACAGTCACCAACAAGCACTTGACGCTGGTGTCCGCCTCAGTGGCTGTACTGTTCACGTCGTGACAGAAGCGGTCGATGGGGGACCAATTATCACACAGGAGTCTGTCCCAGTCTATAGTGATGATACCACTGACTCACTCAAGAACCGCGTGCTCACCGAGGCTGAATATGTTGCATATCCCCGAGCTGTCAGATGGGTAGCAACAGGTGCCTGTACGATTGGACCAGATACCTCAGACCCACAAGTCACTATCGACACTGACGCAGAAGAGCAATTCCCAACCCGTCGAATTCGCACTGAGGACCGCACTGATACGCTTCGATACGGTGAGAACCCACATCAAGAGGCGGCCGCATACGTCGACCTCGCCACCGATACACCAAGCATCATCAGTGCCAAACAGTTGAATCCGAACGCGAAAGAACTCTCATACAACAACTATAATGACGCAGATGGAGCACTTGAGCTAATCACGGAGTTTGACCGTCCAGCTGCAGCTGTAATTAAACATACGAATCCGGCGGGCTGCGCCACTGCGTCCTCACTGTCAGATGCATATGCGGACGCACTCTCCACTGACGCAATGAGTGCTTTTGGGGGTATTGTCGCATTGAATCGACGTTGTGATGCAGCGACTGCTGAGCAGATAATTGAATCGTTCAAGGAGGTTGTCATCGCTCCGAGGTATAGTGACCAGGCGATCGACATACTCACACAGAAGGAGAATCTTCGCATATTAGCTATCGGGCCGCTTGACCAACTACACACATCCTCATCGAGTGCAACAACTGTACATGAGAAACACCTCCGTGGTGGTCGATTAGTTCAGCAGCGAGACGACTGGGTTCCATCTATTTCTGACCTGGATATCGTCACAGACACCTCACCAACCGAATCACAACTCGAAACCATGTGCTTTGCGTGGCGGGTTCTCAAACATGTCAAATCAAATGGAATTGTACTCGCAACTGATACACAGACTGTCGGCATAGGGATGGGACAGGTTTCGCGTGTCGATGCTGTCAGACTTGCAACGATGAAAGCAGATGAACATGCTGAGGAGAAAGGCCCAGTTGGCTCAGTTATGGCCTCAGATGCGTTCTTTCCTTTCCCCGACGGGGTCGAGACCGCTCTTGACGCTGGTGTTGCAGCAGTCGTCCAACCGGGAGGCTCAGTCAATGATGATGATGTAATCAGTGCATGTGACGCACAAGATGTTCCGATGGCATTCACCGGGCATCGGTGTTTCCGCCACGATTAGCGACGCTGATATAGAATCATACGTTTGGTTCAAAGACCGTAATGGGTTTGAAGCGGCGCAGAGAATCGCGTGTATGTCCGTTACTATCGTCGGATCCCAGTTAGGTGACGAGGGAAAAGGCGCTCTCGTTGACCTTTGGGGCGGCGAGGCTGACGTTGTTTCACGGTATCAAGGCGGTGATAACGCCGGCCATACTGTAGTTGAAAATGGGGAGGAATACAAACTCTCGCTCGTGCCGAGCGGAGCGATCAGAAATAAGATTGGTGTTCTCGGCAATGGCTGTGTCGTGAATCTCGACACTCTGTTTGACGAGATTGATACCCTCCGTGACCGCGGTATCGACCCTGAAGTGCGCATTGCTCGCCGAGCGCACGTTATTATGCCGTATCATCGTGTTCTCGATGGTATTGAGGAGGACGCAAAATCCGACTCAGATCTTGACGCTGGGACGACTGGCCGTGGAATCGGGCCGACATACGAGGACAAAGCAGGCAGACGTGGCATTCGCGTTGGCGATCTTCTCGACCGATCGACACTCCGAGAGCGGCTTGAGTACGTCGTTCCACAGAAGCGTGCACTCGCCGAAAAAGTGTTCGACATCGACGTTGGTGCCCAGTTCGATACTGACGTCCTATTCGATAAATACGCAGGGATTGGCGAACGGCTTCGTGAGGAGTCAATGACAGTGAATGCTGGTAAGTTCCTCAACGACTGCCTCGGGTCGGGGAAAAACATCCTCTTTGAAGGAGCTCAAGGGACATCAATCGATATTGATCATGGAATATATCCGTATGTCACCTCCTCAAATCCGACCGCGGGTGGTGCTGCAACCGGAACGGGTATCGGCCCGACTGTAATTGGTCAAGGCGAAGTTGTTGGCATTATTAAATCCTACCTCTCGCGTGTCGGAACCGGTCCGCTCCCGACAGAATTAATCGATCAAGATGAGCCTCTCGCAGATGCGATTCGAGAGCGTGGAAGTGAGTTTGGAACAGTCACCGGTCGCCCTCGACGCATTGGGTGGCTTGATATGCCGATGCTTCGACATGCACAGCGAGCGAATGGATTTACAGGCATCGCGGTAAATCACATCGATGTCTTAGCCGAGCTTGAGACGATCAAAGTGGGCCATTCATATGAATTAGATGGCGAAACACGGATGACGATGCCAGCAACGACAGAGCGATGGAACGAATGTGAGCCGGTCTATCGCACGTTTGATCCATGGCCAGATGTCAGCTGGTCGGATGTTGGTGAGGCCGGCTATTCATCTCTCCCATCGAATGCACAGGCATATCTCGAATACATCGCAGCAGAGCTTGATACATCTCTATACGCCATTGGTGTCGGACCTGACCGAGCTGATACTGTCGAACTGACGAATCCATTCGATAGGTAGTACTGTGGTAACTTTCGGTAGGCTTTTTTCGACCGATAATCAGTAGTCATACAATGAAAGAATCGCTGATGGATATTCTCTGCGACCCATTAGACAAAAATCCACTTGAACTCGAAGTCGAGGAGCGTGACGGAGACGAAATCATTGAGGGTCGTCTTATCGGGACTGAGACAGGAGAGGTATACCCGATTGAAGATGGGATTCCGAATCTCCTTCCACCAGACATGCGCGAAGAGTAACTCCATGTGTATAGCTAAATGAGGTGAGGACAGCACTGCTCACGGATTAATTTCCACTCAGTCGTTGGCAATATGACCAATATGTATATCCGAAACCACACCAACTTAAGCTGAAATCATACTTGCACGTTCTGTTTTGAATCAGGAAACACAGTCCTTACAACTGTGACTCGGGTTCGGATTCGAGAGCATCGGAAACGATGCTTCGCTTGCTCAGAGTGGGCTCTTATCCAAGATCGAGAGAAATATCTGACTCTTGAGGGTCAGGATCCGACTACTCCTCTACAATCCACCGTCGATTGCAGAAGACCGGATATTTTCTCGTTCTCTGAATCCCTACTCTATGCTGCATTACCGGTACGGCATGGAAATCGCGCCCTCTACCTACATCACCCGTCTTCTTTCTCAGACGAATGTGTCGGCGTCCCAGAGAGGTTGCCCTCCTCATCCATTCGCTTCTCCCGCAAGAATCGAGTTCGATATCGATTAGCGCCTTCAGATACGTCTGCTTCGCGAATCTCGGATATGTTACCCTCGGCGACAGACTCAATCATATCCTCTATCTGTTCCTTTTCTGCCGGTGTCAACTCGAATGTATACGAGCGAGGTTCCTGTTTTTCGAGTTGAGTCCACTGTCGGGAGGCCGCAACAACCAGCGAACAAGGCTCTCGACAAGGAAACACGCCGCTGCCACCGTCAGCCTCCAATGTAGTGTTTTCATCATACTCCCACTCTCGCCGCTTCAGACACTCTGAATCTGCACAGCAGGAGGCAGCCATCCAGTCGACAGCTTCAGTCGAGAGTTCCTCGACCATGTCGTAGATTCCAGTCTGGCGCTGGGCAGTTTCATGCCAGTGTGTGATGTCAAGTTCACCCGTTCGTTCAAGATTCCAGTTCGGAATCGTCGCAGGATATAAAATATCGACTGTCTCGAACACTTCTCTCTGTGTTAATGCAGGATAGATCCAGCCATCGATTAACGAAGGAGCGGTCTGAAGCGGTCGATACCGCCCTTCACTATCGAATCTGGCAATCTCTCGAGCGTCGAAGGGATTCTCATATGTCTCAAGTTTCGAGGCAGAGGTCCCTGCATCACGCTCATGATGCAGTTGATATTCGCGCACACCGTGGCTCGCGAGTGTCGCGGTAATGGAGAGTTCACCCCACGTCGTTTGCATTCCTGATTCCAGTGCGGCATATCGATCGTGCACATCCATCTGTGCTGCAGATTCAAGGAAACGAAGAAACGCTCGCCGATGACGCCCATCGTGGGCAACCGTATGCTCCCAGAAGTGCCAGTTTGAGATGTATGGCGCTATCTGCTCATCCGAGAGGGTGGAGTCGAACGCTGAGGCGGAGAGTCCGCGAAGACCTCTCTTTGCTGTCTCAATCCAATAGCCATCGCCGTTGTTCCCGAATGAAAGACCATCGAACTCGATCGGATTTGACTCAGATTGAGCTGCTGTCCGTGCTAAGCGGCGCTGCTCATCGGCTAGTTCAATCATCCGCAAACGGTGTCTGTCGTGTCTTCTCTCGAACCATTTCTATCGCTGATTCGATATCTGCTCCCGCATCTGCTGCACGCTCAAGAATGACATCTGCGGTGAGGCCTTCAGTCCCAACGGCACCAGCATACCAGATCTGGTGGCCATCGACCGCAGCAGGCACGTCGTATCCCGTTCGGTAGTCATCGGTGAGGCCCATATCTTCGGGGATATCCTCTTGGGTGTGAAATCCATCAGCAATAAACAGCGGGACGACGACAATATGTTCAGTGCTGAAAAAGTCGGTCACATCGTCAACCTCCGGTTCCTCGTCCATATAAAGCGCTTTTACCTCTTCAAATCGCGTTGATTCTCGAACACGGTCAGCATGATATTCGATTGCCTTTGCTGAATTTTCGTTTCGCTCAGTTCCGTGTCCAACCACAGCAAATCCGACGTCTGATCCAATATTTGGGTCACCAGTCACTGTCTCTGCCCGACGAATAAGCACGTCGGTCATAGCTCGATGAGTGCCAACTGGACCGCAATAGTGAACTGTGTGATCGGTGTCAGCTGCCTCTAACGTCGCTGTATCTGCGCTCAACCCATCTGAGTTCCATTCAGAAACATCCCATCCGTCCAGTCGCAGTTCACGTGGAATCACCTGTTCGGTAAAATACCCTTCACTAATAAATAACGGAACAACGTACACCTCCTCCGACTCGACGGTTCGCAGCACTTCTCTCAGTGATGGCTCCTCTTTCCAAAAGCCTGTCTTGACCTCGTCAAATGCGTTCGTCGCCCGGATAGTATCTGCGTGTTGGTGAGTTGGCGCAGACGAACCTGCGCTGAGATGTGACCCGTGGGCCACAATTACGAGTGCTTCCATACAGCCTGAAACTTGCTACGTGGGGTCTTATGAATTCGGGATTCAATGTAACGTCATGAAACGCAAGCAGCCGAGTTGTGAAAGTAATCAGCGGGCTCTGAGTGCTTACTTCCCACGAAACTGAGTCCATCCCACAGCACTGAATACGTGAGATACTCCCCCCCAATGAGGAATGTTCCGACGGGTTGAAGCCGTTCTCGTGAATACTACACGGCGATGACTTTGTCCGTGACGAATACCCTTACTGACGAACAGGAGACGTTCAATCCATATCACGATGATGAGGTTCTCCTGTACGTGTGTGGGCTGACCGTCTCGGATGATGCACACCTTGGTCACGCACGCCTCTGGGTGCAAGCCGATGTGATCCACCGATGGCTCGAATATTTAGGGTACCACGTCACCCACGTTGAGAACTTTACTGATGTAAATGAAAAGATCGTAGCACAGATAGACCCCGATAAGGAAGCAAGCGATGAGGCATCAGTCGCCGAAACATACACCTCCTCAGTCATCCAAGATATGCGAGGGCTGAATCTCCGCCGCGCATCGGTGTATCCACGTGTCTCTGGGCACATCCCCGAAATCATCGATTTAGTCGAGACACTCGTCGAGAACGGATATGCGTATGAATCAGATGGGTCAGTATACTTCGATGTCTTAGCATTTGACGAGTACGGAAAGCTCTCGAATCATGATGTTGCATCGGCGACGACAGAGACTGATTCGGCGATTGTCGATGAGAAGCGTAATCCAGCAGACTTTGCACTCTGGAAGAGTGGCGCTGTCAACCCATCAGACGTTGCCTCCCACCGTGATGATTCGCGCGAACCCCTCAGCTCACCAACCGGACAGACTTGGGACAGTCCGTGGGGCGAGGGCCGCCCTGGATGGCATATCGAGTGCTCTGCAATGGCAATGACGCATCTCAACCAAACGATCGATATTCACCTCGGTGGTCGAGACCTAGTGTTTCCACACCACGAAAATGAAATTGCACAGAGTGAGGCAGCAACTGGACAACCGTTCGCTCGTCATTGGATGCATGTCGGACTTCTTCAAATGAAGGGTGATAAGATGTCCTCGAGTATTGGCAATATTCTTACCGTTGAGGAAGCGCTCCGTCGGTATGGAGTGAACGTTATTCGAACGTTTTATCTCTCGAGTGCATACGGTAGCGAACAAACACTGGATGAGGCCGCACTCACGGAAGCGGCTGAACGATGGGAAACAATTTCGCGGGCATATGACCGGGCGGTTGAAGCCTGTGACTCAACAGCAGCCCGGACCAAGACAACAGATAATCAGTTTCAAGCAGGACTCAAAGACGTCGCTGAGACGTTCACTCGGGCTATGAATGATGATTTCAATGTCCGAAAAGCAATGGCAAGTCTACTTGAGCTCGCCTCAGCAGTTAATGCGCATCTTGAAGATTACGATAAGTACGATTATCAGTCACTGTATCGTGCGATAGCACTCTTTGACGAGTTTGGAGGCGACGTTTTCGGGCTCTCTCTCGGAGAAAATACTGCGACCGACGCCACAGACACATTATCTGAGGATCTTATCGATCTCGTCGTTGATATTCGTGAAGAAGAGCGATCTGCAGGCAACTACGAGCGCTCTGATGCACTTCGCGAGAGGTTAGCCGATCTTGGTGTTGAAATTGAGGACAGCGATACAGGTCCGACATACCGAATCACCAACCACAGAAAGCAGGAGTGAGGGTCATGTGGTAAATAACTCGGTATCTGCAGGGATATTAAACAGACCCAGACGAACGCCTGCATCTAACCATCCGTACCCATATGAAAACGCGGCGAGTGCGTTAACTAAGTCATCATTCCGATAGAAATGTTGTCCGTCTTGGAGATAGGCCTCTGCCATGTTTAGCACCTCTGTCGCGCCTGCGTAGAGGGCCGTTTCTGGTGGGACAGCGACTGTTGCTTCGCTCAGTGCTGATTTGAGCATCGACTCATACTGTTCGGTCTTTTGATCCAGCTCCGCAGACATGCCCACAGATTGAACCGGTTAATAAAAGAGTCTGTCACTCCTATCAAGACATATGAGTGAGGTAACTGAACATCATAAGCTCTTGATTGCTGGATCGGGGATATCGGGACTCTCCGCGGCTATCTATGCGGCACGGGGCAACAATGAGCCACTTGTCTTGGAAGGAGATGAGCCCGGTGGGCAACTCACGTTGACAACTGATGTAGAGAACTACCCGGGATTCCCAGAAGGGATCTCTGGTCCTGAGCTGATAGCAAATATGAAATCACAGGCTGAAAAGTTCGGGGCCGAAGTCCGTCACGGCGTCGTTGAGTCTGTGGATGACGATACGCGACCATTCAAGATTTCTCTATCGAATGGTGATCAGCTGACCGCAGATGCGATCATCGCGGCTTCAGGGGCCTCAGCACGAACACTCGGCATCCCTGGTGAAGACGAGATGATGGGATATGGCCTTTCAACATGTGCAACGTGCGATGGAGCGTTCTTCCGCGACGAGGAAATTGTCGTCGTCGGTGGTGGTGACGCAGCGATGGAAGAAGCAAATTTCCTAACAAAATTCGCTCCAAAGGTCTATATCGTCCACCGTCGCGAAGGATTCCGGGCAGAGGACACCTGGATCCAACGAGTCGAAGAGAAAGTTGAACAGGGAGAGATTGAGATCATGCGCAACACCGAGGTGACCGAGCTTCACGGGACAAGAGAAGATGGCCTTGACCACGTCACGATGGCACACCACCCAGATGGCCATCCCACAGACAAACTCGATGATGATGATACTGAGGAATTTGAGTTTGACGCTGGAGCTGTTTTTTACGCAATCGGTCATACACCGAATACCAGTTATCTTGAAGATACCGGCGTCGAGATCGATTCACGAGGGTATCTCACTACGAACGGCGGAGAAGGTGGTGGACAAACTGAAACGAATGTTGAGGGTATCTTTGGCGCTGGTGACGTCGTTGACCACCACTATCAGCAAGCCGCCACTGCAGGCGGAATGGGTGTGAAGGCAGCGCTTGATGCTGACGAATACCTCGAATCAATTGAAGGATCATCTATCATGAGTGCTGGTAAAGGGATTGCTCCTGCTGGGAGCGACGATTAACCTGAGAGCTACCCGATTCTCGCTTCACAAACTGGGCTGGGGTGTCGTTTGATATCCCTTCCACGCTGAGGGGTGAGGGCTTCTCTTTGCAGTTCAATACCAACCACCAGTGACGGCGTTATGTTCCGCCTTTGATTGGTCATGTCCATCGACCGAGATATGTTCGAGAACACGAGCGAGGACGAGCTCGCGGATCTTTCGGTCCCTGATCAGGTCCTCGGGTTTCTCGCCGCCAACGAGGATCGGGCGTTCAACACGCGCGCAATTGCCTCTCAGATCGACGTTGACGAGGGGGCAGTGAGCACTGCACTCCCACGAGTGAAGGATCGCGGTCTGGTCGAACACAAGGCGACGCACTGAGCGATAACCGACGACGCCGAGCGCCTCGGAGGATGCAGCGGCTACGAACGGGCGACCGCACTGTTCAACGACCAACTCGGTACAGAGGACAAGGAGGCGTGTCGGGTCGCAAACGTCAGTTCCCAAACCAGCGCACCGGGCGTGGGAAGCCCACGACTTCAGTCGTGGGAGGATGTCACCCGCGGTACAGTCCAGAGAGTGAGTTCTACCTCCTCTGAGGTCTTACCACATCTTGGGCTCTATTTGTGCCTAATCTATGCCCAATCTCGGCGAAATACTATGCCGGGCCTCTAGCAGCAGCCGACTAGATGCCTCCCGAAAGCAGCTTCTTCGCGCGAGTAGAGTTACTTTTGCCGCATCGCCCGCAGGGTGTAGCAGTTTCCCGAGTCACTTGCCCTCGAAATCACCGACGACACAGACCTCACCCACGAGCCAAATCACTCAACCCGATGAACGTTCGCTGATCGTAACAGCTGACAATACGCTGACGCTGCTGAAGGAGGAGACTGGAATTGGGTAGAGAGACACTCAATCCAGGTTAGCGTGCCGTCTGAGTGGCTACACTGTTGGAAGTCGCGAAAATTCGCCCATACAATTGGAAGTATGACAGGAATGACCGCTTGGGGAGTGATTTGAGGTGATCTGCATTGACTGAATCGGCCAAATTCACGCATCACAGCCCCGCTGAACCCAGTGTAGTTTCAACTCCACTTCACTACCAAGATACACCATTATTCGCTATACAAATATCACATATCTCAATTCCACCAGGAGTGTCAGATCGATATGCGAATTCTGAGATTGACCTCACAGAATACATACTCGCTAGCGGCTTTCAAAATAGTGATCCTCTGGTATCTGTTCCTGATTGCTGTCGTCCATGGATAGATGCTGGGACCGTCATACAAACAAGAGAAACGACGTGTGTTAATCGATTGGATTGTATTAATACTGGTGGCTGATTTTGAGCATGGTCAATTTCCCACAGGCACTTAACTATGGGTATTGTTTACATTGTATGGAAGAGACAGAATCATTTACGATTGAAGGTCCTGAAGGGGTGACCGAAGAGGTTGAACTTCCAGCAGGCTTAGCAGATGTATTCACTAAGCAGGGTGAACCATCGACTGCAGTCGTTGGTGACCTAATCGTTCAGTCGTTTGCTCAACAATCACACGCAGTTGTCCATCACTCTGAAGATGAGGTACCAGCAGATCTTGATTCGCTCAATGATAAGATGGAATCTCTCTTTGAAGAGCGCTTTGGTGAAAGCTTGCAAGACGCAATGGGTCACTCCCACTAAGCTCTCGTCTCATTGCTGGTATCGACTTCCTGCACGTCCCAGCACCGGAAACGCAAGGAGCGTTTTGCGAGCAGTGATGGAACATGCTAAGATGTCTCGATGCATCTGTTCAAGAGGCTGCTGTTACTACTGATGATCATTACAAATGTTTGAGGCACAAGCCCACTGAGCAGTTAACACCGACACGATCGGAATCAACTCAGGTCACCGTTCGATAGCCAAACGGAAGTCTGTCCGACATGTCCAATCCCGACCTTCCCGTATGACTGCGCGATAGCGTTTCTCGGTTGTCGGGGTATTTGACTCCGACAGGCCGCGTCCACCGCCGGCTCAGAAAGTTGGAGAACTAGAACCACCCAGTCACTCCTTTAGGGTGTACGCGCTGGAATGCACTTGATTAGTAATAATGATGAGACACCTATCGAACGGTTTAGGAGTGTTGGCAATACAGCGTATATGTATATCCGAGACTACACCAATTTGACTTGGAAGCATAGTCTGCACGTTCTGTTTCGAATCAAGAAAATCACATTCACAACAATTGTTACACAACGGCGTTCTTCAGTTGAGAGATCGTCTTCAAAAACGTGCAACCGTACCACTCTCGTTTGGGGAATCTCACCCCTTTAGGCTGATGCACAAGGAGCTCAATGCTATTATTAGGTCCTGAGCGCGAGACGACTGTGTGAGGCTTCAAATAATGGTTGTCGTATAAGAACAGAGAATCATACAACTACACGATGTCATGGACACGGTCACGCGATACCGAGACGATGGTTGAATGGGAACGACAGGATGCCATGGTCACTATTCGATGTCGACAGCGGCCCGATGAGAGCTGGGTCATTCGTTTAGATGTTCTGGAGCAGGCACCTGAGCCGGCAGAGTATCGATCTACCACGGCGAGCTCGTACAGTGATGCTGCTGCGCTTGCTGAGTCATGGCGCTCGGAGTTTGGATAGCTTCATGAGTATGGTCGGATGCTTCACTGCAGACGTTCAGTCGTCTCAACCAGCGGGTGTCTCGCGTAATCAACAACATTGATATCCTCAACAGACTCAAGTCCCTCTTTTTCAGCTGTCTGTGCCATTCCCAATTCAACAGGATCATCCACAACAATCACATACGCCTCTATCTGGTCGATTCCTAACTCCTTTGCTGCCATTACTCGGTGGTGACCATCTGCCAGGAGCATCCCTGTTACGGTATCAATTGTCACTAACGGCTCAGTAAGCCCCCGTTCAAGTTCATATTGTCGCCCCTCAAGTTCATCGCTGTACACGCGCGCTTGTGTCGGAGTAAGCTCTTCGATTGACACAGCCCGCCGATCCTGCGTGACAGTTATTCCATGTATTTGCTCCAGTGTTCTCATCAGCTTTCCGACTTTCTCTGGGGTAGCCCGCTCAATCTGTGAGCGAACGACATCAGTGTTCGAAATAATCCCAACTAAATTATCAGCATCGTCGACAACTGGTAACTTCTGAATACCCGATCGCAGAATCACACGCCCAGCGTCGACAATCTTCATTTCTGGATGAGCAACGACGATATCCTCAGTCATGACAGTGAAGATGGCTGCTTCATCATCGACAAGTAAAAGATCGCCGGCAGTGACAAACCCCTCTACTTTGCGACCATCTGCGACTGGAAAGCCTGTATGCCTCGTGCTTTGCTTGATTCGTTGTGCTACCTCAGCGACACTATCCATCGGTGATACTGTCTTGACATCTCGCGTCATATAGTCATCGACAGTCGCTGTTCCACTCATCACCAGTTGGTACGCATCGAACCGTCAAAACACGTTTCCACACCTGCTGTGGGTTCGGTCTAAAATCAACCAGACGCTCCTTGCTCAAGATTCCGTGTCCTCAACTATCGAGCTTATTCGGTCTGTGAAAGACTGTGCGTGACTGATGAGGCGCCTAACTCAGCGTTTGAGATTGCTGTTTCGTGATTGATCGCTTCGAACACCCGAGTGGAGATGGCAGTCGTTACAATAGGTATCAACGCCTCTGCTGAGCGCTCATCCGCATTTGCAAGCGTCTCAACTGAGACCTGTGCCCCTGCCATCTCTGCATGTCCGCCCGCATTCCCAATTGATCCTAATGCATTGCTCAACACCTCTCCCAAATCAATATCTGCGCCCATAGCTCGTCCAGAGACATACACCATTTCACCACAGATCCCGTACACAACTGCAACCTTGATATCATCAAGATGAACCAGAAGGTCTGATGCCTGTGCGAGTGTATCCCGATTCCGTAATTGGCCAGCGTTCGTGAGTAGCACGTCTCCCCGAATATTTCGCTGTTTGACAGCCCGCGCGAGCGTATCTAGCACCGACGCCGACATGAGCGGTGATTCAACCTGTGAGAGAACGTCGAGGTTCGCGCGGGGGAGCAGCCACGATGCGACGTCAAAATCAACGGCTGAGACCTCGCGGGTAAATTCGTTCGTGTCCGTCCGAATTCCATACAGCAACGCAGTAGCAAGCTCTTCATCGATTTCTACCGACAGTCGCTGTATGTAATCTGCGAAAATCGTACTCGTTGCGCCATACTCGTTACGCAGATCAACGAAGCGTCCCTCTATGGGACCACGTGCAGTATGGTGATCAATCACCAGATCAACCGGCGTTTCAGTGCTCAAGCCATCATTAACGCCTGGACGCGAGTGGTCGACCAGTGCAATCGCATCAAACTGTTCGGCGGTTTCAATGTCAGTTAATCGTCGCAAGTCGAGATCTAAGAGATTGACTAGTGCCTTATTCTCCTGATGGTCGATATCGCCGAAATAACACACCTCCGAGTCGAGATTGACAGTCTCGGCAAGTTTTGCGAGACTCAACCCACTTGCTATCGCGTCTGGATCGGGAGCATCGTGCATAATAATACCTAATGTCCCGTCGATACTCCTAAGAACTTGAAACAGCCGTTGGAGTCGCGATGCCTCTGGCGAGACAATTACTTCTGAGACTTGACTGACCAAGCTTTTACGAGCTTCAACGAGCCGGTCCATTGAGTCACGCATTGCTGCTCGTTGCGCATCTGTTGCAGTTGCTCCAACGTAGCCAATGATAAACGCCTCTGGGTAGTGCTGACGGGCTAATGAAGCGATTCTTACTGCTCGATCGGGTACGCCTCCATCAATCAAAACCGAATCAACTGCTGTCGGATAGGACTCACTGTCGAGTGGCGAATCGGCGCGTATTTGAAGCGACTCACCGGCAGTGTGTTCGATATCCTCAGCATTTTCGGCGATAATTGTCGTCTGGCCTGGTCGGTCGACAATTGTGTCGACTGCAGGTTCAATGAATGGTCCATACCCGAGGACCAGCCGACATAACATACATTGCTATCATGGGTGCGAGGCGTAAAACACTGCCCTCTTATGAGGAGGGTGTATTTAAAACAGCCCTGCTGCAACTGTTTGTGCAGTCTCGATGACCGGAGCAAATCCTGGGAGTAATCCAACGGTCACGACCCCAGCAAAAATAACTGCTGTATACAGCCCCAATGGCCGTCCTGTGAGTGTGAGATCATCCGTCGGTGACTCAATCCACATAGCCTTGATTACTCGACTGTAATAAAACAGTGAGAGCGCGCTGTTGATTGCTCCAACAGCTGCAAGCCACCAAAAGCCAGCCTCAATAGCCGAATAAAAGAGGGTTAACTTCGACATGAACCCGCCGAAGGGAGGCACTCCGGCCAAACTGAACAAGAACACTGTCATAGCAATAACTGCAATCGGGGCCTGTTTGACCAGGCCGTTATAATCCTCAAACCGTCGGCCAACGCCCCAGTACTCGACCAGCGCGATAAAGAGAAATGCCCCCGTATTCATGAATCCATATACAAAGAGGTGAGCCATGGATGCCCCGAGGACATCCCCGTTTGGGCCGCCAGCCGAAAGTGCAGCGAGGCCAATCAGCGCATAGCCTGCATGCCCGATCGACGAATATGCTAACATTCGTTTTACATGATCTTGCGTCGCAGCAGCGAAGTTTCCGAGCGTCATCGTCATGACGGCGAGAATCTGGAATGCAAGTACCCAGTCAATACTTGCAGGCAGTTGCGCTAATGGGAATGCCTCGACAAAAACTCGGAATCCGACGGCAAACCCGCCTGCCTTTGAGGCCGACGACAGAAACGCTGAGATCGGTGCAGGTGCGCCCTCGTAGGCCTCTGGAGCCCAAAAGTGGAATGGAACTGAGGCAGTTTTGAATGCGAACCCTCCTATCATGAATAAAATCCCCATTCCTAATAGTCCACCAAGCTCACGTGTGCTGACTTGCGCGGCGACAGCCTGCAGTTGTAGTGACCCAGTCGTTGCAAAGACGAGGCTCACTCCAAAAACGAATACTGCCGATGAGACAGCTCCAATGAGGAAATATTTCAGTCCTGCCTCTACGTTCCCCCGGTTAGATTTTAGGAACGTCACCAGAGCGTACGATGGGAGAGATGCGAGCTCAAGACTGATGAAGACCGTAGCAAGCGAGTTCGCACTTGCCATCAGTGCTAGTCCTGTGGCAGCAAAAAGAACAAGCGAATAGAACTCTGTCTGATGTTCTTTCCCTTTCAGGTAGTCGTATGATGCAACAACGACCATCGCTGTGACGATCGTGAATATGAGAATAAAGAAGAGGCTCACTCCATCAACAGTGAGCGCCCCACCGTACAGTGAGATTGCGCCTGACCCACGTGCCTGTCCAACACCACGCAGTAACAGGCCCCCAGCGACACTGAATGCAGTTACTGAACCGACAGTTGCAATCCCAGCCAGCAATCGCGGTCGGGACTCGGAGTTACCAATCGCATCCATCGCCAAGAGGAGTAACCCACTCAGCCCGAGAACAACGACGGGAGACAGTGCAACTAGGGCCGACGGTTCCGTCATTTGGAGCGCAGCTAATAGATTCATCACGCACCACCCCCAGTCAGAATTGGTATGACAGCTTCTTGGATGATTCCAAAGAAGAGATCAGGGGCAACACCCAAGATAATCACGAAACTCAACAGGATTGCTGGAGGGACTATCTCCGGGATTGGTGCACGGTTAATCGTATCCTCTCCATCGAATCCGAACGGTCCAAAGAGCGTTTGTTGCATTGCAAATAAGAGATACCCTGCGACGATGACGATGCCAAACATCGCGGTCGCAGTGAGTACAGGCATTCCATTGTAGACTGTTGAAGCGAACGCGCCTTTAAATATAAAGAACTCCCCAGCAAATCCAGCCATCGATGGAAGTCCCATATATCCAAACGCTCCCGCGAGGAATATCGCCGCTGTCACTGGCATACGGTCGGCGATTCCAGACATGTCGCCTACCATCCGAGTATGCGTCGTATTGTAGATCACACCAACAGACATGAACATCAAACCCGAGATGAGCCCGTGAGCGACCATCTGGAACGTTGCTCCTCCGATACCATAGGTGGTGTAGGCGATGAGACCCAGAATTACGTATCCCATGGATGAAACTGACGAATACGCAATAATTCGCTTAAGATCCTGCTGTGCGAGCGCTAACAACGCTCCATAGATGACACTAACCACAGCGATGATTGCAATCGGGATCACCAGTGTTGTTGCAACGTCAGGCATCATGGTGAAATTATACCGTAGTAGCGCGTAGGTTCCCATCTTCAGCAGAACACCAGCCAACATAACTGACACAGGTGTTGGGGCCTCAACATGTGCATCGGGCAACCACGTGTGGAGCGGTACGACAGGTACCTTCACTGCGAATCCAATGAACATAGCGATGAATCCAGCTGTTTTCAGCCCCTGCGGGGCGAGTCCAGCAAATCCAGTCAGTTGGCCGCCTCGCAAGGCCTGGGCAATTTCAGGAAGTCGAAGCGACCCGACCGAGTCCCCTAATCCAAATACCAACGAAATGAAGCCGATGAACATGGCTAACGAGGCAATGTTTGTGTAGACGAAAAACTTGATTGCTGCATACCGTTTGTTCGGTCCGCCCCAGATACCAATCAAAAAGTACATTGGGACTAAGACAGCCTCCCAGAATATGAACCACACAAAGAAATCTAAGGCAGTAAACACTCCGAGTAAATTCGCTTCCATGAGGAGCATGAGTCCATAAAATTGTGACTCTCGGTCACTGATCGGCGTCCACGCACTCACAATGGCAAGAGTGCTAAGAATTGTCGTTAGTATTATTAGGGGAAGGCTAATTCCATCAACACCGACGAACCAGTGGATGTCTAATCCGCCCATTGTCAGCCAAATAATATCTGTCTCAAATGCAATTGCTCCACCTAACAGCGCATTGCCTGTCGCGTCATACTGGAGCCACATCAAACCGCTTCCAACTACCGGGAGAAGACTGAGTCCAGCCGCGAGCTGACTTGCGAACGCTTCCGGTGACACGAACACGACAAGTGCAGCGATAAACGTCATTCCGATGAGTAATTCGATCATCATACAAACCACCCGCCAACAAGACCGACGGCAAGAAGCAGTGCCGTTAGCCCGAGTGTGAGCAAGACAGCATAATCATTTACTGCACCCGTTTGAATTCGTCGCATTCGGCTACCGATGAATAGACTGACACTTGATATCGCATTTACCAGCCCATCGATGATTCCTTGATCGAATTTATTCGAGATTCTTGAAACACTCCGAGTTAGTCCAGTCGCCAGCCACACCTGATACTCGTCTTGATAATAGTTATTATATAACACTGTTTTGGCTCTGCCAAGTTTTGCTGTATGCTCGACCGGCTCTGGCACGCTGTATAGATGCCGGGCGGCTAATGCTCCTGAGAGCGCCAGCCCTAACGAAACCGCCCCAGGAAGCAACGGACTCAAATGGAGTTCTGCAACACCATAGCCTGCGTAATCGTGTAACAAGACCTCATAATGCTCGGTGGTAAGTCCCGCAAACCCATGTTTGAGCCACTGATGTATGAATTCAATCTGCAATCCGGTTAACTCAGCAACTGGCGTCATGTTCAGTAATCCAACGGTAGCAGCTAAGATCCCCAGAACGACAAGTGGCAGCTTCATATTCCACCGAATCGTGTGCGGTGATCGCGCAGCATCTGTCCGAGGCTTTCCATGAAATGTCAAAAATACCATACGGAAGGTGTAGAACCCTGTGAGAAACACTGCCAACAATCCCATCGCATAGGCAGCTAGCAAGATAGTGTTTCCATCAAGCCCATGCAGAAGTGCCTCAAAGAGTACCTCATCTTTCGACCAAAACCCAGCAAACGGGATGATTCCGGACAATGCAAGTGACCCAGCAAGAAATGTATAGTACGTGACGGGGAGCTTTCGCTTGAGTCCACCCATCTCCCACATATCTTCAGTATGATGCATGGCGATAATAACTGATCCCGCGCCAAGGAATAACAGCGCCTTAAAGAATGCATGCGTCATCAAGTGAAAAGTCGCAGCGACGTACCCGCCGCCGCCAAGTCCAAGCATCATATAACCATACTGTGAAATCGTCGAATAAGCGAGCACCTGCTTAATTTCTCGTTTGACGACTCCCATGCTCGCAGCGAACAACGCAGTAAATCCACCAACGAATGCGATAATCGCTAACGCATCCGGCGAGATCGCGTAGAACCCATACATCCGTGCGACAAGATACACGCCAGCAGCCACCATCGTCGCCGCATGAATTAATGCTGAAACTGGTGTTGGCCCCTCCATCGCGTCAGGAAGCCACGTGTGTAAGGGAAATTGTGCTGATTTTCCAATTACACCACCGAGAACGAGTAGTCCGAGAATAGTGAACCATGATTGAGGGGAGAAGCCAAATGTGTTTACCGCCACCTGGTCCGTGTTGATCGCAGCCTCTGCGAGTGCCGGAAACGATGACTCTCCCACGAACATTGCCGTCCCAAAAGTAGCAAAGACCGCTACCACCCCGAGGAGGAAAAAATAATCACCAAACCGAGTAACTAAGAACGCCTTCTTTGCTGCGCTCGATGGTCCCGACTCTCGGAACCAGAATCCAATCAACAGATATGAACACAACCCAACGAGCTCAAAGAACATGAATGCCATGAGTAGGTTATCTGCAACAACAAAGCCAAGCATAGACGCCGAAAACAATCCTAGCCCAGCATAATACCGAGGAATACCGTCTTCACCTTCGTCATTCATATAGCCCAAACTGAATATGTGAATTAAGAGTGCAACGAGTGATACAATTATGAGCATCATCGACGAAAGCGGGTCAATCAATACCCCAAATGTGAGATTGACAGCGTCAAGACCGCTTGCCCATGTGTACACTGTCTGGTGATAAGGACCACTACCGATTGCCAATGTGAGTGCCACCCAGAGTGACAGCCCCAACGCGCCGGTCGTTGCTGCAATCCCGACCTCAGCACCACCCCAGGGGAGGTAGTCACCAGCGAAAAGTGCAATGACAAATGACAAGACCGGCAGAAGGACGATTACCGGTGTGAGATCGAATGCAAGCACCATTGTCACCACCTCATCGTTGTTGCATTCGTGACATCGACGTCGTCGAAGTTACGATACAATACTAAGACAATCCCGATTCCGATTGCCACCTCAGCAGCGGCGAGCGCCATGGTAAACAGGCCAAACGTTTGACCGGTTATATTCCCCCAGACAAGAGAGAATGCAACCAGATTAATATTTGCTGCGTTTAACATTAACTCTACTGACATCAAGAATAAGAGTGCGTTCTGTCGAGTGAGAATCCCAAACAGTCCGATACAAAACAGAGCTGCAGAGAGTAGTAAGTAATACTGCGGTGGAACCATTATTCATCCTCCTCGTCAAAGACGACTGACTTCAATCGCTTTCCACCGTCAGAGAGGATCGTTTGTTGCTTTTCAGAGCGCTGCCGCCGGGCTAAGTGAACTGCGCCGTCAAGGGCAACATCAAGCGTAATTGCGATGATAATGAACGCTGCAAGGAAACTCTCACCTGGAACTGACCCAAGTGAGAGGTTGAAAATCGCGTAGCCAATACTTGCCGTCACGTTCGCCCCCTCTGGGAATCCTTGTACCTCGGGAAGCGAAGCGTTGAGGATGGTTAATGCCATCACAACAAACAGTGCAAAGGCCCCAAGACCCGCGACGAGATTTGTGCCAATGTTAAGACGTGGTCGCGTGGTCATGCTGCACCTGCTTCTGGTTGTGTCCGTGTGAGCATGACAGCGAAAGTAACGAGAATTAGAACCCCTCCAACGTAGACTAAAATCTGCATCGCAGCTAAAAACTCAGCTTGGAGCATTACGTAATGGACGGCGACACTGAGGAGCGCTCCGCCTAAAAGGAGTGCTGAATGCCATACATCCCGCACCAGCACGACGCCCAAACTGCATCCGACCGTCACCAGGGCAAACAGCCCAAACGCGATTGTTTCTAAAACCATTAATTAAGTCTCCTTGAGGTATCCCTTTGAATATTTCGAGAATCTCCCGGTGGAAAAGTGTTGTATATGTAATACTTACACCCAGAGCAGAGACACCAAATTAGGATTGAAGACCGTCGTGAGGACTCCCCGAAGAGGTTCATCTGTGATATAACAACCGAATACGGTGCTGTGTGTCTCCAAACGCTCGGACATACGATAATGAAGTGAACTGAACTCCCCGCCTGGCCTACTCGCTGTCTTTGTGGCCTCTCAAGACAGAGGCTTCCTGTCTCGACGACGTCTGACAGCTCGTGAGATGGCTTCTCACCAACGTGATTTAGATCCGCGATATCGAACGATTTCGAGGCGAACAGAGCGAGTGCAGTCTCCACATCTCATCGAGTAGCGGTTGAGAATATCAACAGGCACTACTGTATCAATTCACTGCAGTCGTCAAAATCGAATCAATTTTTGCTCGTCAGGGAGAGCTCAATATTGACTACTGATAGTCGATTTCACCGTCGCCCTCACCGATCCAGGCCCCCCGGTCAGGCTCCCGCGAATTAAGCGGGTCAATATCCTTGTACCACGGGACATTCTTTAGTTGTTCTTTATTATATACAAATTCGTCTTTTGTGTCTGCGGTGAACTCGAAATTCTGTGTCAGCAAAATCGCGTCAACCGGACAGACCTCTTCACATAGCCGGCAATAGATACATTGCCCAATGTGGAGATTGTACTGCTCACCATTTCGTTTTTCATCCATGACGATTTGGATCGTATCGTTCGGACAGACCTTCTCACACTGCCGACACCAGATGCATCGCTCTTGACTGAACTTGTGCACCCCTCTGAATCGCGGCGATACTTCAGGGGCAACATCTGGATATTCAACGGTAAATGTCTCTCCGTCCAGTGCGTGTTTCATCGTCGTAGCCATTGATTTTAGTAATCCAATCATCGTATTACTCCCACAATTATGGCTGTGAGTGCCAGATTCGCAAATGAAAGTACAAGCATTCCTTTCCACCCGACATCGAGGAACTGATCAACGCGGAGTCGTGGGATAGCTGATCGTACCCACTGCGTGAATAGATAGAACATCCATATTTTGACTGTGAACCAAATGAATCCAGGCAATACCGGTCCTGCTGGACCACCTAAGAACAGCGTCGTTGCAATTGCCCCGCCGAGAAAGATGTGAATAAATTCGCCGAGATAGATCAAAACAAAATACACTGATGAGTATTCAGTTTGATAACCAGCGACAATTTCGGTTGGCGCTTCTGGGATGTCAAACGGGTTCCGACCAACCTCTGCAAGGTTAGCAATAATGAAGAGCACAAACGCGAATGGATTGACAAATGCAAACCACTGTGGGATTGTCACACCTGCAATCGAAAACAATGGTTGTGCCTGCTGAGCCACGATCTCACTCATCTGTAGTGTCCCAGTGAAAATAATCACAGAGGCTGCCGTCACTACGAGTGGTATTTCATACGCAATATTTGACGCAATCGCCCGCAGTCCACCGAGTAGTGAGAATTTGTTATTTGATGCATATCCCATCATAATGAGCCCAACTGAGGCAATTGAGGAGACAGCAAATACAAAGACAATTCCTGTTTCTGGATCAGCAAGATGAATTCCATTCCCCATTGGAATCACGGCAAATCCAAGGAGTGCAGAAAATGGAATGATGAGTGGACCAAGATCCCATGCTGGTCGGTCAACGTTCTCAGGAATAATGAGTTCTTTCGATAATAATCGAACTGAATCAGCGACAATAACTAACAATCCAAAAGGACCAATCCGATTAACGGCAATTCGATTAGTAAATGCAGCCGTGATCTTCCGTTTTGCCCATGGACCAGCAACAGCGGTCTGAACGAGCAATAGGTTCGCAATGATAATCGCGCCAATCACTCCACCAACGATATCACCAGCAACTCCCGAGAGTCCAAGAAGATTCGCAATCGTCTCTGGCAACAGCGTCTTTGACTGCAGTGTCACCGGCATCAACGGTCCACCTCGCCGAGGACAATATCAAGACTACCCAGTGAGGCGATCATATCGGGGATGTACTCGCCGTTCGACATTTCTGGAAGAGTTTGTAAATTCGAGAAGCACGGACTTCTAATTTTAAACCGACCAGGCTGCTCAGTCCCATCTCCCCGGATATAGATACCTAACTCTCCTTTCGCACCTTCAACGGCTCGATATACCTCAGCGTCGTCCTCGGGACGAAGTGTCCGCGGAACGTTCGACTGAATTGTCCGTTCTTCCTCAGGCCAATCCTCAAGTAAGTCTACACATTGGTCGATGATTTTGGCGGATTCCTCAACCTCTCGAAGTCTGACAAGCAGTCGGCTGAAGTTATCGCACCCATCCTCAGTGACAACGTCCCACTCCAGTTGGTCATAGTATCCATATGGATCATCACGTCGAAGGTCGTAATCGATGCCTGATGCGCGGGCGACTGGCCCTGTTGCACCGTATGACTTCGCTTCCTCTGGAGGAAGAACTCCGGTGTCAATTGTTCGGACTTGCAGGATTTCGTTTGATGAGATTAGATCGTGATATTCCTCCAATGCTTGTGGTAATTCGTCAAGGAAATCACGAATCGTCTCAAAGAACTCTGTTCGTGGATCAGGGAGGTCCCACACAACTCCGCCAAGGCGAAAGTAATTGAACATCATCCGCTGGCCAGTCAAGTCCTCAAGTATTTTTTGTGCCTTCTCACGGTCTCGCATTGCATACATGAAAATAGCAGTAAAGTCTCCATACACATCAAGCGCAAAGGTTCCTACTGCGAGCATGTGTGAGGCAATTCGACAAATCTCTGCACCCATTGTCCGGATGACCTGCGCGTACTCAGGAACCTCAATATCATTGAGGTCTTCTGCTGCACGGGCATATGCCCATTCGTTAAGCAAACCAGAGGAAGCGTAATCCCATCGGTCGGGATAAGGCATAATTTGATGCCGGTATGTTTTCGATTGACATACTTGTTCTTCACATCGGTGGAGATACCCTATATCAGGATCGACATCGGCGACTTGCTCACCGTCTAGCACCGTCTTGACGTGGAGCACTCCATGTGTGGCTGGATGATGAGGACCGATATTCACGTACATCGTATCCCCTTCATCCTCACGATGGTCTTCTGCGAGTGGATTTTCCCATTCGGAGAGTGTCACAATCTGCGGCCGGTCCTGATCATAATCGAGCGAAAGTGGATGTCCCTGCCATGTCTCAGGGAGCAGAATGCGGCGGAGATCGGGGTGATTATCATACTCGATACCGACGAGATCATATGCTTCACGCTCATGCCAATCTGCCGTGCGAAAGACAGGTGCAGCAGATTCACTCACCGGATTATCCTTCGGCACAGGGACGATAATGCTCACCTCTCGCTGTCGGTCGTCGAAACTTGTGAGATGATAGATCGACTCATACCGGTCTGTACGCTCCTCGGCCGTGACACAAGAGAGGTGATCGAAGCCGGCCTTATCACGAAGTCGACGAAGCGCAACCTGCACGCTATCTGGTCGAATAACCATTCCTGGTGCATTGAGATGCGACTCACGGTCAATTACCAACCCATCAAGTAGTTCAGCGATCTCATCGCCAGTGCTTGGGGGCTCAGCAACCGCTGTTGGTGACGGTTCAGGTTCCTCCAGGCTCATGATGAATCGGCCCAATCATAGCGCATCACAAGCTCATCTTCATCTATCTCTCCAGCAAGCTGGTCGACGATTTCGTCTTTCGAAAGGTCGCCAAACTGCTCAAGCTCATATGGTTTGACCGTCACAGGTGATGATTCTCCATTTGCAATCCGCTCCTGCAGTTTGGCGATTCCATATACCAGCGCTTCGGGCCGTGGTGGGCAGCCAGGAATGTGGATGTCAACTGGGATGATTTCCTCAGCCCCTTTGATCACGTTATATCCCTCCTGAAATGGGCCTCCAGAGACGGTACATGATCCCATCCCGACAACAAACTTTGGCTCAGGCATCTGGTCATACACGCGCTTCATTCGAGGTGCGAATTTTGAGACGATTGTCCCTGGGACAATAATCACATCGGCTTGTCGAGGAGATGCGCGCGGCACCCCTGCGCCAAATCGATCGAGGTCATGCTTTACCGCGTATGTATGCATCATCTCAATGCTACAGCAGGCGATGCCAAACTGCAGCATGAACATTGAGGATCCTCGAACCCAGTTCATAAACTGATCAAACTTCGTCAGTATGAATGGCGATGAGCCAAATGCCTCGCGAAGCTTCGAATTGAAGCGGTCGTCTGTTCCAGTAATTCTGGCATCTCTTGTAGCCGTCTGTACTCCAGTCTCGTCTGCGACGAATGCGTTGTCTTGATTACTACTCATGTATTACGCTCCGTTTTTTGCCGTGTGGCAAGGGGACTTTGCACCCAATCAACTGCACCGGCCCGCCACGCCCACACTAATCCGACGACCAGAATGAGTATAAATACGAGCATCGGGCCCAGGACAGTCCCGAGGCCGACCCCCTGTTCCAGCGCAGACCGATAGATGACAGTCCACGGGAAAATAAGAACAGTCTCGACGTCGAACACTAAAAACAACAGTGCGACCATATAATATTGAATATTGAACTGAACGCGTGCTGTTCCGGTGGGTATTTCACCGCTCTCGTATGTTGCACTTTTTCCTTGTTCCGGTACTGCTGGGCGGAGAATGGCAGAGACAGCCATCATCCCAAGTGGAATACCGACTGAGACCAGTCCAAGGGCACCAATTGCAATCCATTCACTCATTCCATGGGCTCCTAACAATCAGATGTTCGATGTAGCATGTTATAAACATTGATTTGTGCGAGTTCGATCATGTAGCGATCAAGTATGCGGCGCAATTCTACAAGTCGTGCAAGGCGAGTGCCTCGGGGCTTTGATGTGACCCCCTGAAGCCGACAGACACTTTCATGATAATTCAGGTCGTGCAGGAAGCGACAGCCAGAGAAGCTCAAGACGAATTAACGACGTGAATTCAATGCTGACTGCGACAGTCTGGAAATGTGGCTCCTCTCAAAATCCGCCACTGGCAGTGCGACAGGAGTTTCAACGGGCCGAGTGAAGCGACCGACTCCCACGGTGCGTTCGGGTGTGAATTCCATCCTTCACAGGAAAGGTCGGGAGGAATTCACCTGCGGGTGTGGTGTCGTCCCAAGACGGTGAAGCCTCGGGGCTTGTCCCCGTGGGATTTCACTCATCAGTCATCTGCATGAACTCATCAACACCGAAGTCGTGAAGATCGACAGCGGTCTCAGCTACATCGCTCACGAGCGAGTCTTGATACGATTGAAGTGCCTCAGAGAGTTCCGGATATCCTCGCGCGAGTATCTGCACTGCTGAGAGCGCAGCATTAAATGACTTTCCTGCATCAACAGCGACGATTGGTGCTCCAGTTGGCATCCCAATCACCGAGTCGACTGATTTTTCTTGCACTGGAACTCCAATAACAGGAAGTGGGTAAGCCAATGACGCCGTCATATTCGGGAGGTCTGCCGACTTCCCACCAGCACCAGCAATAATCACTTCGATACCCCGATCAGCAGCGGTTTTCGCATATCGGTACATGAGCGAGGGCGTTCGATGCGCCGAAACAACGTATGTCTCGTAACTAAATCGACCATCTGGCGGGTGTCCAAAGCTGACTTGTTCACCAAATCCAAGTGTATCAAGCGCTTTATGTGCACCTTTCATTGCGCTCAGGTCTGAGTCGGAGCCCATGATGATGCCAATATCTGGAGTGCGTTCTGGTGACACCTCAAGATCAGCTTCGTTAGATAGCTGCGATTTCAACTCGGATAGATTTTGATTCTTCATGTCTGTTGACTACAGGCAGTTCTCAAAGAAGTTACTTGAAGAAGCTGATTCTCCACTCACATCTTGAGAACCCTCACCTATCATGCAGATGTTGGATCCTCGAATGAGACAGCCTCACGTACGTCTCGGGCTTGAGCGAGCAATTCATTGCGAGAGATGTCACGACCGGATGCTGTCAACGTGACATGCCCCATCTTCCGTAATGGCCTTGCCTCATCCTTTCCGTACCAGTGTGGAGCACAATACGGCTGCTCCAATAGTGTCTCGACGTCCTGAAGACGAGCAGAGCACGTCTCTTCAACTGTTGCCAGGAGATTACACATGACTGTTGGGCACAGGAGTGATGTCTCACCAAGCGGCCACCCTACGATTGCACGGATATGCTGTTCAAACTGCGATGTTACAGCGCCTTCGATCGACCAGTGTCCTGAGTTGTGTGGTCGTGGTGCAATCTCATTCACCAGTATCTCTCCGCTCGTCGTCTCAAATAATTCAATGCCGAAGACACCACGCCCGTCAAGTTCAGCTAACACTTCTCTTGCAATTTCCTTTGCACGCTCCTGTATGGTTTCATCAGTCCGTGCTGGGACGACTGTCTCACGTAATATCTCAGCTTGATGAATATTCTCGCCGACTGGAAGAGTGCGAACGGAATCAGCCCCTTGAATGGCAATTACTGACAACTCCCGCTCAAACTCAATGAACTCCTCAGCCATTGCCGGCCCGGCAATACTCTCCAAGGCAGTTGAGGCGTCGTCGGGATCCGTGACTGGAACGTTTCCTCGCCCATCGTATCCTCCAGTGCGTGCTTTCAGCATCACTGATCCAAACTCAGCCAGTGCCTGCTGCAATTCTGCGACAGTGTCTACTTCTCTAAACGAGGGAACAGCGATACCTGCTGCTTCAAGCGATCGTTTCTGCTCAAGTTTATCCTCAATCAACGCCAGCGTCGCCGGAGCAGGGTGCACAGTCACATCGTGAGTCTGCTCGACGTGTGTGAGTAACGCTGTATCTGCCAACTCGATTTCGAATGTGACGATATCTGCGAGGGAACTCAGTTGATCAAAGGCACGTTTTTCATCGAATTCACCGACAATTTGTTTGCGTGACACAGGTGCTGCAGGGCAATCGGGTGTTGGATCCAGGACAATCACGTCAACTCCAAGTGGGGCGGCTGCTTCAGCGAGCATTCGACCGAGCTGTCCGCCACCGACGATACCGACAGTCGGGCCAGGTATACGAGATGACACATCTGTGTGTTCCAAAATCTGATGAATAAAGATTGCCATGAAGAGGGTCTCGCAAATATCCTTCTCTTTCTGAGCCATCTAAGAGTCGACTTCTGCCGGTTCAGCCGGTGGAGGAGGTCAACTTGACTCTTGTGTCCGGTTATCCATTGCGTCTCTATCAATGAAAATCACGATACGGTCTCCCCACAGCCGAAAGTTATGCTCGAAAGCCTGGTACTCCGACAACACAGTTTCAACCTCGGCCTGATCGTGGCCCTTCGAAATAACAATAGGAGGAGGATCACTCAGTGCCTCTGATGTGCTAACTGATGGATCCGTGCTCGTGACGTTCGCATTAGCACGCTCCAAATACCATGGGATTGGAAGGCGACTGTGCCATGCGGGTCCACCCGGTGGCGCCACGGCAGCAGACGTCTCGTTGCGGACATAGAGGTCCTCAGTATTCCCATTTGGAGGCGTTGTTCCAACGAATAACACATCAAGGCCCTGATTTGCCTCTGCGACAGCATCAACTGTGTCTAAAGTCCCCTTCAACTCATTCTCTGGCTGTGCCCACTGTAGTACCTGTTTATCAGCTTCTGCTGTTGAATTAAAATATGTCGTATTCGCTGCAGCAATACCAAACACCCCTGTAAATAGGATCATCGCTGCTAACCCAGCGGTAACGTAGTCTGTATTCTCCAGACCCTCTCGTATTACATTGAACAGAACAGCAATGCCGACCGCCGCAGGAACTGCCAGCGGCACGAGAACGTGCACACCTACCCATGGAGCCTGAATATCTGTTGCAAGTGGATATCCGACGAGTGATGCCGTCGCCCAGAAAAATGTGAACGAGATAAACGGCCTTCTGTGCGTTTGTCCGAGTCGGTAGCGGTTGGTGAAGATTCCAATGAGACCGAACGTGACGATGGCTGGTGCGCCATAGACGAGTGTTTCAGCCAAGTCGTATAGGTAAGGCAGGTACGGGTGGTCCTGTCGCTCGCCGGTTGCCCACATAGAGATAAAATCTTCAATTGCACCAATGCTACCAGCTCTCAGCACATCTGGTAACTGACCAGGGGTCGAAAGTGCTTGCCACAGCTCAGGGCGTGGGGCGTAGAAGAAAACGAATATTATCATGAATATCGCACCTGACCCGACAGCAGTTGCTGTGATACGCAGTAGTGCGTTTCCGCGCGTCGAACCATGCGTCGAGAGTGCCGAACTAAGCCAGATCTTCCATTGACGAAGCATATTGGCTTTATTCTCGACTACAAAAAATCGCCGATCTACGATTAACAAGCCTGCGCCAACGAAACAGACAGGGTAGAGGATTGCATTTTCTTTTGTCGTAAATGAGAGTCCGAACGCGGCAGCCGACATGAGTATGTATCGAAGTTTGCCAGTATCTATCGCTCGGATAATGAATCCAAGCGCGAAAATAGCGAAGACGGCGACCAGTACATCGTTTCGCATGAATCGTGAGTAATAGACTAACAGCGGACTCAGTGCAAAGAGGACAGCAAGAACTACAACCTCAATTCTGCGGAGACGACTCCGAAACAGCCACGCAGCCAACGGCAGTAAACCTCCAATGATTGCGACGGGTAAGCGAGCAGTCGCGTCTGTCACTGCGAGTATTTCAAACAGCCATCGATCAATGACTGGAATGAATGGCCCGTGAACGATTGGCCGGTACGTGTGGATACCTGTCTCATGAAATCGAAGAATCCAGTAACCAACCCGTCCTTCATCCCAGTGGAATACGCGTCCACCAAGATCGACAATTCGGATAAAAATGGCAGCTATCGTGGTGAACCCGAGTAAGAGTGTGATCTGATAACGACGACAAAGTCGCATGATGACATTCGCTTAGCCCAGCGACAGGATCAGCATGGATAGGTCGAGATTGTAGTACTCATGTGATTGCTGGTGTGTGCACGCGAAAACACCACTCATCAAATCAGGGTGGGGCTCATCCTTCGATAATTCTTTGGACCTTTCAGTCGTGGTCTGGATATGGCGAACATTGCACTCGTTGTTGCTCAATTCAATGCAGCAGTAACAGATCAAATGACAACAACTGCCGAGGAGGCAGCCGCCGAACGAAATGTGACAATTGTGACCACTATCGAAGTCCCCGGTGTATACGATACACCCCTCGCTGCGGACCGAGTTGCACGTAAAACGTCAATCGATGCAGTTGCAGTGGTTGGTGCGGTGGTCACTGGAGATACTGATCATGATGCTGTTATTGCTGACGCAGTCGCAGAGAAACTCACTGACATCAGCGTTGAACGAGACTGCCCAATCACATTTGGCGTCTCAGGGCCTGGTATGAGTGGGGCCGAAGCCCGCGAGCGTATCGACAAGGGGGCGGAAGCGGTAAACGCAGCGGCTGATTTGGTGGAAGTGTTGCCATGAATTTCGACTTTGCAGACCGTGTAGAGCGAGTAGAGCCAAGTGCGACGTTAGCAATAAGTAACAAAGCAAGTGCATTAGAGGCAGAGGGTGTTGATATCGTCGACTTATCTGTTGGCGAGCCTGATTTTCCAACCCCTCAGAACGTCGTTGAGGCTGGTAAGGCAGCGATGGATGCTGGTCATACGGGATATACCCCTTCAAACGGAATTCCCGCACTTCGGGAAGCCGTCGCAGCGAAGCTCCAAGCAGATGACATCGACGCGGATGCCAAAGAAGTGATCATTACTCCGGGCGGCAAGCAGGCGCTGTATGAAACCTTTCAAACTCTTATTGATGACGGCGACGAAGTAGTCCTTCTTGATCCAGCGTGGGTATCGTATGAGGCGATGACCCGCCTTGCCGGTGGTTCGCTGAAGCGGGTCGATACGGCACCGCACGAGTTTCAGCTTGAACCCGCACTCCCTGAGCTGCGCTCGACGGTCTCCGATGAAACAGAGTTGCTCGTCATCAACTCTCCATCAAACCCAACAGGAGCAGTATACGCTGAGTCAGCACTTCAGGGCGTTCGTGACCTCGCCGTTGAGCATGAGATAACAGTCATTTCGGACGAGATTTATGATATGGTTACATATGGGGTTGAACAGACCTCTGTAGCCTCACTCCAAGGTATGCAAAGTCGAACCATTACGATCAACGGATTCTCAAAAGCATACTCGATGACTGGCTGGCGACTTGGGTATCTTCACGCGCCAGAATCGATCGTCTCACAGGCAGCAAAACTCCACTCACATTCTGTGTCTTGTGCAGTAAATTTTGTTCAGCATGCAGGCGTTGAAGCGCTGAAAAACACTGACCAGGCTGTCTCAGATATGCGTGATGCATTTAGAAAACGACGCGACATGCTGGCAAATCTCTTCGATGCACATGATGTCGATGTCCCAGTCGGAGATGGCGCATTTTATATGATGCTACCCGTGGATGACGATGATCAAGCGTGGTGTGCAGGCGCCATCGAAGATGCACATGTTGCTACAGTGCCTGGGTCAGCGTTCGGTTCTCCCGGCTATGCTCGTCTCTCGTACGCTGCCTCTGCAGATCGACTGCAGGAGGCAGTCTCTCGTCTCGACCAGGCGGGATATATCTAAAGAGTACAGTGAGAGTTCCACGGGTCACCCGACCCGTGATACTTCGCGGGTGTTATCTGGAGTTCGACTGAGGCTGATTTCCGAGAAGATGATACAGATCGGGTGTGTGCCACCTTGACGAGCACGCTTTCCCGTACACCATCGGAGAGTTATCCAATGACGTTGATGACTGTGCGAATAAAGACCCGCATTCCAGCACGCGCACTTCCTCCATCGAGCAGGATTACACAAATTCAACGAGAAAGCTCACGAGTTCAGTTGTAGGATAAATTCGACGTCCTGTTGATGACATCCCCTGGCGTCTCAAACCGTTGACTTCATACCCGGCCGGGCAGGTCAGTCCTGACGATCAGAAACTGAACGTCTGCTAAACACTCAGCCAGCTACGATGCTCGAATTGTCACCTCAGATACGACGCACTCGCCGCCACTGACGAGCGAGTCACCGCAGAGTTCGTCTTTCCAGACGAACAGCGCGACATACCATCGAAAATATCTGTTCAACGACGATGAGGTGAGGAGGCCACACTTCACGACGACGAGAGTAAGAACTGTCTCTATCTCCGCGTGCACACGAAGCTTGCGCAGTAAAGATCGGTGATGCTGGTCAAGCCGATTCCAAGCATGTCCATATCCCTGCCTCGACATCATAATTATCGCAGTCACCTCACTGGGCGCTTTGAGCAGATGCTTCATATCATCTCTAACGGACCTGTTGAGGTGGCTCCAGAGAATGAGTATATGTGTGTGTGCTATTTGACAGCTCAAACGAATCCGCGAACGCTTTCCGCATTTGGAGGGGGGTCACTGGTGGGCGTTCCACCACTCGACACAGAAATTCAATCGGAGAACGAATCACTCAGTATCCTGGTTGGTGAGGTGGCTTTTGTATCAATAGTGCATACAATGACTAATGGACGTCAGTGACCTGCCTGTGTCTCCAGCTGTCAAAGACTCGGTCCGATCGGATGATATCGAGCGTCTCTATCCACCGCAGGCTGAGGCTGTCGATGCTGGCGTAACACAGGGTGAGAACGTTGTCGCTGCTATTCCGACTGCTGCGGGAAAAACACTGATTGCGGAGTTAGCGATGTTAACCGCTAGTGGCCCTGGACTCTATATTGTCCCGCTTCGAGCGCTTGCACGTGAGAAGTATGAGCATTTCAAATCGCTACCCAACGTGTCAGCAGGTATTACTACCAGCGATGTCGAACCAGAAGCAACGGCCGTCAATCAAGCAGATATCATCGTCGCCACTGCAGAGAAAGTAGACGCTGCCATTCGCAACGGTGCAGCATGGATCGAACGGTTAGCGTGTGTCGTGATTGACGAGGTGCACTTGGTTGGGAGTAAATCACGCGGGCCGACGCTCGAAGTCACAGTCGCAACATTACAGCAACGCGCACCTGGTCTGCAGATCGTCGCTCTCTCTGCGACGATTGCCAATCCTGAAGCCATTGCCAATTGGCTAAACGCGACACTCGTTTCTTCGACGTGGCGACCAGTCTCGCTACGAACTGGCCTGTACAATCCTGCTGATGACGCAGTCCTATTCGACGATGGAAATCGTCTCTCAGTGGACACAGGCTCACTCGACGACAAGACAAGCACTGATTTCGATCCCGATCTTGATACAATTATCACTCGTGAACTTATCAAGCAAGCAACTGCATCTGGTGGGCAATGCCTGGCGTTCGTTCGATCGCGACAACAGGCAGAAGCGCTTGCAGAACACCTTCTTTCAGAGTCATTCGATAGCTGTCCGGAGCTTCGCGCTTCGATCATGAACAGTGGTAGTTCAGCAGTGAGTCGCCAACTCGCTGCCTGTGCAGAGACTGGTGTCGCCTTTCACCATGCAGGACTCAGAAATTCGCATCGTGAGCTAGTTGAAAAAGCATTCCGAGACCGCACACTTCGGGTCATTTGTGCGACACCAACACTGGCAGCCGGAGTCAATGTCCCCGCCCGCCGGGTCGTCATTCGCGATCTTGAGCGGTTCAGTGGAGACAGTATGGAGGCACTTCCTGTGATGGAAGTTCATCAGATGTGTGGCCGCGCTGGCCGTCCACATCTTGACCCTTACGGCGAGGCAGTACTCATTGGGGATATCGATACAGACCATCTCAATACAACCGAATCCTCAGTCATGGACGCACGTGACTTTGAGACAGATCGATATGCGCTCTGGCAGCGATACATAGAGGCCGGTCCCGAAGCAGTGCACTCACAATTACCAGCAGAGGATTCGCTCCAGACACACGTGCTAGCCATCATCGCGAGCGGATTTGCTGCATCTACCACAGAGGTTATTCAGGTACTCACAGGAACCTTTTTCGCGCATGAATCTGGCACACAAAGACTTCACTCTCACGTTGAGTCGGCTATTTCGGATCTTATTTCGATGTCCTTGATCGAATCAGGTGATGGGTCGATATCGGCTACTCAAATAGGGAGAACTGTCTCCAAGCAGTATTTGACACCGACTACTGGCGCACAACTTCGCCGCGGCATCAAAACAATGCAAGAAATGAGTGCATCGAATGTCACGTCGCTCACTGCACTCGAGTTGATCTGTTCGACGCCGGATATGTATACGACATATGTCGGGAATAAAGAGCGTGCTACCACCTATCGATTTGCGATGCGAAATGCCAGCCAATTCACAACCACAGTTGAAGATGCCTCGCCATTTGAAGCGTGGCTGAGCTCAGTAAAGATCGTGCGTATCGTGGCCGAGCTACTTGATGGAACAGAAATATCAGCACTTACCAGCGACTTTCAGGTCGGCCCTGGAGATATCGAAACATATCTTGAACGCACGACATGGCTGTGTGGAGCAACCGATGCAATCATGCGCACGATGTCGTTGGAGACCGAAATAGCAGTCTTTGACCGCATTCACCAGTCTCTCTTCGAGAGAATGGAGACGGAATCTCCACTCATTGACGAGCAAGATTGATCTATCTAAATCTTGAGCTAATCGTTGAATCGACAGTTCTCGACTCTGTGTCTGAAAGCTCGGTGCGCGATGAGAATTCATCCTCACCGACACGAGCGTATGTCACCACTGCAATCACGACGACAACAGCTCCGCTTGTATTGATAATCAGATCAACAATTGTGTCAGTAATATAGAACTGGAGGCTCCAGTGGTGCCAGAATGATTTGAATAAAAATTCATACACCTCGAATCCAGCCCCAATCGCAAACACACCCGGGATGAGCCAACTCGGATATTCACGTGTCGATTTTCGTGTCATAAGTGCTAAGATTCCAGCGACCCCAAACCCACCCATTGCATGTGTCATCAGATCCCACCAACCGATTGCGGTGTAAATACCGTAGATCACCCCCCAAAAGTGCAAGCTTGAAACGCCCACTGACCAGATACTAAAGAACACCCAACTGAGTGCTGGAAGACCTCCACTGGCCATATCCTCTCGAAGCTGACCGATTAAATATTGGGGAATTGTCAAGAGCCGTATCCCTGCTGGATATCCTCGCATCCGTATCGTTACACGAGTTGCCCAGACTGTCAAACAGAGACACCCGATTCCAATCACAAGTGCTGGACTGATGTGTGGCGGCAATTGCACAGTTGAGAACTATCCCAGATTTAGATAAAACCCTTCTGTCAATTTTCGCGAAGTGTACCTACTATTATCCAGAATCGAGGAGAATGCCTGACGCCTCAGGGTCAGGATGAATCCGACACGACACTATCCTACATCAACCACCATTCGATTGCGCGGCTGGATAATCCGCTCCCTGTCCAACCTTCTACAGGCGGAGTAGATCGAGTACCTCAGGGTGGTTCTCGATTGGAAATCGGCGGCTCCCGTTCTTGGGATGACGCTTTTCGTCTCAAACTACTTTCAGCTGACCCTGAAGCTGAGGCCCGTAAGCCGCTTAAACGCGTTCAGTTCGCTCGATACACTGTTCAATCGTATTGGTCGAAGCATCGCCCCCCGTCCCAACGTCGTATGATTCCTCGTAAAACCCATCGCCCCACGGGTAGTCTCGCAAGAACGGTTCGTGCTGTTCCTACATCTCCCGCGCCGTGATGGTTTTGACTGTCCATACAATCTCGCTCGGTGAGTGCCTCAGGTAAGTGGAGACGGACGTGTACGTGGTCAGGCGAGATGTGGAAGGCATACGACATTGACGTGACGGAAAAAAATATTCGTCTCGAAATGAATCAAAGTAACTCCGAGTCTGCACCTGTGTTAGGTGAAGATGGAGTCCTTAGGTGGTTGGCACAGCCTGAAGTCTAC
>UEYZ01000007.1_pt1 | contig 53313 bp, 46 predicted proteins | sample 1903591 | NCBI WGS metagenome assembly UEYZ01 (sample SAMEA4776352, study PRJEB27445) | saltern metagenome | biome: Hypersaline environment; feature: solar saltern; material: Pellet | place: Spain | collected 2014-08 | depth 0 m | reverse complement strand
CTGTGGGTCACCACACAACAGACATTGTTTTGTCCCGTCGCTCATAGTGATTGAGACTCTATAGGTTGTGATAAATCCTTCCACGTTGGTTGAATCGCACTCAGTGCTTGGTTGAACACTGATTTACGGTCAGCGTAGATAGCTGTCGCCTCGGGGTCAGGTTCGTGCTGTCGAGCTATACTTACGAACTCGGCAATCGCCTGGTCATGCGTCTCAAATATTCCAGCTGCGAGTGCTGCACAAATCGCGGCACCGCACGCACCCGCTTCTTCATTCGCTGGGATCTGAATATCTATCTCCGTCGCAGAGGCAAAAATATCGGCCCAGACTGCACTCCGTGCGCCACCTCCACCAAGACGGAGGTCGTTTGCGTGGCGGTCACGGGTGACCTCGCTCAAACGAATCGCTTGCCCAAGTGCAACGCCTTCATACACTGCTCGAAGCATATCGGCTCGTGTGTGCTCACTCGTCAGTCCATAAAATCCACCTCGGTCAACTGGGCTATCGGTTGACCCGTCAATGTATGGATGAAATAAGAGCCCATTCGCTCCGGGAGGAACAGACGCAACCGTCTCATTATAAACAGTGTATGGACTCACCTCACGCTTTGCTGCCTCTCTATCCCAGACGTCACCGAATTGATCAGTGAACCATTCAAGACAAGCTGTTGCGGAGCGAAGTCCCTTATATCGTAGATACCGTTCATCAAGAAATCGACGGGTTAGTCCGGCCGACTTCTCGTTTGTTTCAACCGTTTCTTGAATTGCAATACTTTGTCCCCACGTTCCAACGATAAGCGCAGACTGTCCAGCCTGGTATGCACCTAGTCCAAGTGCAGTTGCTCCGACATCGTGTAATCCCGAAGCGACTGGGACTCCAGCCGGGAGACCAGTGATTCTAGCAGCCTCCTCAGTCACCGTTCCACAGGTGGTCTGGCTTGGTACAACAGATGGAAGAATAGAATCATCGACTGGAAGCTCAAGATCTCGAAAAATTCCTGATGCGTAGCTATCTGTACCGAATTCATAGAATACGCTTGCTTCCATTTCATCCGTGCAGCACTGATCTGTTAATCGGTATTTGAGATAATCCTTGCAGAACAGGAGGGTGTCTAATGAATCAAGCGATCCCGGTTCGTGGACCGAAAGCCATTGCAGGATCGACAGTGGGTCTGCTCCGAACGGGCCATATCCCAGGCGGTGACGCATGATATCTGCTCGTCCATCAGCCTCCCACGTGTCAACGACTTCAGCACCACGGCTGTCTGTTGATTTTATTCCCGGTCGAACCGCTTTGCCCTGGTCGTCAAGGAGGTATGCTCCATGTCCATGGCCTGCAATCCCCACACCAACAATCTTGACGTCTCCAGCCCTTGAGACAGCAGTCTTGATAACTTTCGCGACGGCACCCCACAGCGTATCAAGTCCGACTTCTCGAAATCCCTCTTGCGGGCGTGCTGTGGGGGTATCGCATGAGGCTTCAGCATGTACCTGACCATCGGTATCATAGATGACTACAGTTGTTGTGGTTAATCCCGCATCAACTCCAACGACTGCGCTCATCGGTGTGCCTGCTGGGCACGACTCTGCCCAGCGCTCCCAGATAGAGTGGCGAGTTCGCTGTATACCTCTGTGATCTGTCGGTGAACTTCATCACCAAACGCGTGTGTTCGAAACCTCGTTTTGTCAGGTTGCCAACTGTGACCAGCGAACATTGTTGATGGGGTATCTGTGGTATCTGGTGGTGGCATGATGGCCTCCCTGTGGTCCTCGCAGTACTCGCACATACGCCGCGCCAACTCGTACTGATATCGAGTGTTCGTATTCAACTTGCAGACATCAGTTTCCATCAAAGCAGTCACCTGTGACTGCGTGAGCCCCGAAGACCCGTGCACGACAAGTGGAATCTCTAGTCCATGTTGACGAAGAGCCTCGCCAATCTCTGTTGCCAGCTCAACCCGAAGGTCAAGCTCTACACCTGCAGCGACCCCATGTTTGGTGCCGATGGATATGGCTAATAGATCACATCCTGACTGGTCGACGAATTCAACTGCTTCGGTCGGATCTGTATAAAGTGCTTCCTTGGTAACCTCTCCACTTTCAGTCCCTGCGATGGTGCCCAATTCCGCCTCAACAAGAATATTCGCGTCCATCTGTTCGACGCGGTCGACAATTTGGCGCGTCTTCTCGATATTCTCCTTGAGTGGGCGCTCAGACGCATCAATCATTATTGAGGATGGTGTAATCACGTCAAGCGCTGCATCAATCATTGCTCGGTCAGTTGCCTCGATATGATCGACGTTCAGAAAGACTGCATTATCCATGGTGGTGCTCAACGCAGAAATATGTGCGCTGGCGGCTTTAAGACCGGCACGAATATCTCCATTCCCGAAATACTCTGCAGTGTCCCGCTTGATCTGGAGCACGAGATCCGAGTCTGCTGTCTCAGCACCTCGCAACAGCCCCTGTAGAATGTCTGGATGCGTCAAGTTACTTGCAATGAACCCATAGTCACTCATCCGAGCACGCTGATAGACCTCTATTAGGTGGCTCCCATCGGCATATGTCATACGCAGTGTGTCTAATCAGGGATAATAAACGTTTGTAGACGCTGATACCGGTTGATGGCTGTCTACAAACAGTTATACACATAAGCAGTCAAAATCGCACACATGTCGGCGAATGACTCGGATACGATTAATTTGGCCACTCGGAATCAAAGTCAATGGACACTCCAAGATGCCGATGCGCGTCAATTTATTGCAAATGCTGTTCGGGCGACTGCTTCACTCGTCAGGACGACATATGGCCCAAAGGGCCTCGAAAAATTGATCGAAACACAAGACACGCAAAATCAGGACGAAATTGTCCTCACGAGTGATGCCGGTCGAATTATGGATGCAATCGAGCGGGGAAGTGGGTTTGGCCACCCAATCACGGCCATTTTCGTCGATGGAACTGATGGGATGCGAAAAGGAATTCATGATGGGACCACTGCGGCGGTGCTCCTCACAGAGGCTCTCTTTTCACAGGGACTTTCATTAATACAGCAAGGTCTCGAGCCGAGCAGCGTCATCATCGGGTATAGTATTGCACAGTCGTTTGCCGGTGAAACGCTTGATACATTAGCACGTCCACTCAATCTCGAAGACGCGGGTCGACTCACCAACGTGGCGGCGACGACAATGACCACTCTCTCCCCGACAGCGCGAGAGCGAATCGCGCCGACAGTCGCGAAAGCTGCTCAGCAGTTGGCCGACGCCTCAGAGACTGAGTGGTTGAACACCGATGATGTTCGAATCTTGGCTGCTCCCGATGTCGAAAATACAACGTATCGTGGACTGGTGCTTTCGCGTCCTAATGACGGTGACCCAAACGGCCAGGGTGCAGTCACTCCGTGTATAGAGCCGGGGATTGCTATCATTGATCGCGAAATCGACTTTGAAGATACAGCAACTGTCCTTGACGGGGGCGACGGGGTGCATCTTTCATCTGCTGACGCTCTACAGCAGTATCAATCAGAGCTACAGTCAGCGATAAGGCAGACAGCGACGCGCCTCGCTGACATCGGAGTCGATACACTCGTCTGCATGGAGAAAGTTGACACTGAGATCGCTCATCAACTTGAAAAAGCTGGTATTTCACTCATTGATAAAGCAAAGTACCCGAAAGAGGATATATATAGGCTTGCCAGAGCAACAGGAGGGAACGTCGTTGGGAAACTCACGCAGGTAGAGTCAGATGACTTGGGTTACGCAGCACGAGTTAGTCAACAAACTGTTGATGATGAAGTGTGGACTCTCGTAGAGGGCTGCTCTGGACCAGTCATTTCAGCGATCATCGGGGGAGCCACACCTCGCAGTGCTACCCAGTATGAAAACGCAGCTGAAGATGCGCTCGAGACGATTGCCGTTGCAGCGATGGATGCGCAAATTCTTCCCGGAGCGGGGGCTGCTCCAGCGGCTGTTTCGGCCGCTATCCGCGACCGATCGACAGCCGTCTCAGGGCGAGAGCAGCTCGCTGTTAAAGCATTTGCTGAAGCAATTGAGATTCTCCCTGCCACTTTAATAACAAATAGTGGCCATCAACCGCTGTCAGTTCTTCCTTCACTTCGTGCTGCACACGCAGACTCAAATCCTGTTCCAACTGGAGTCGATCATAGAACCGGTTCTTTGCACGATGCGTATGAGGCTGGCATTATCGAACCACGACGAGTGTTTTCTCTGGCTATCGACTCAGCCGTTGCACTTACTGAGCGGCTATTGACCGTCGATGATGTGTTATATCCAAATGTCGACATCGAAAGCTTCGAACCGATTCCCGAGCGAGATTGATTATCCCTGTTCAGGCATGTCGACATCTTCGGGCGGATCAATATTTTCATCGGCAAGTTCAGTGGCCGGAAGTTGTGCATCAATCCGGATTAACTGGGTGACGATATCTGTCGCGTTAATTATGATTGCTCGTTTGAGTTCAGCTGGCTCAATCAGTGGGTCAGACTCAAGCACGTCCCGTGTGTTTCCAGCAAGCACATCAACACCCGTCGCTGACCGCCCCTCTGTATGTGCGGCCCGCAGTTGCACTGCTGTTCGTGTCCCATCCATTCCGGCCGTCCGGCCAAGTAGCTGTGGAACTATCATTAACGCGCGACTGAATGCCTGTGCAGCCAGTTGCTCTCGCCCCCTCAGCTCGTAAGCAAAATCATCAATCTCTTGTGCAATTGCCGTCTCAATAGCACCACCCCCAGCAACAACCTGTCCGGTCGAATACGCCGTCACTGTTGCAGCGAGTGCTGCCTCTATCGATTGGTTAAATGCTGTTACACTCCGGACATCTGGTGCTCGACAAAATAGTGTCTGGACTGCTGGATCCTCTGTCCCGGTGATGATTGCAACATCCTGTCCTGCCTTTCGTTGGATATCGACACGACCCTGACCAAGTGTCCCCGCCTCAACCTGAGAGAGTGATGGGACCACATTTGCACCTGTGACTGAGGCGACTGAATCAAGCTGTTCACGATCCACACGGTGGACAGCGAGCATATTCTGTGCTGCGAGTGTCGCTTGAACTCGGTCATTGACCGCACTTTCGGTGAATATGGCTCCACATCCTATCGAGAGAGCATCACGGAGCTGGTCGTTAAACTGTGATGTCTCCTGTTCGCCAAGCGCTGCTCGTTCGTCATAGGAGTCAACATCGGCAATTACTCGTCGAGTAACGGGACCCATCTGACTGCCAGCATGTGGCACATCGACACTACCAGAGAGAACTGCGATATTACCGGCATACTCTCTGGGCATCGTATCTAACACCGTTCCCTTATCAATAACTACCCCCGAGATGAGATCGGTCTCTGAGGGTGACCCACCATCTTTGAACAGTATTGTTGTTGAGTCTCCTGCGGCATCGCCTGCACGCGCGGTGGCCTCAGCAATATACTCTGCAATAATCTCTCGCAGAGATAGATTTCGCGTCCCTGTCAGGGCGGTCTTGGCCACTGTCTCTGCATCAAACTCTGCCAATGGGTACGTGTTTAATTCGAGCGTCTCTATGGCACGATCACGAGCGGCTCGAAACCCACCACTCACCGCAGTCGGGTGAACTCCCTTCTCAGTAAGGCTCTCTGCCTCCCGTAATAACGCTCCAGTCAGTGTAACCAGCAGTGCAGTTCCATCACCATGCTGGCTCTTGAAGTCTCTCGCTGCTGTCTCAAGTAATGTTAAGGCTGGGTCCTCAATGTCCAACCGATCTAATAACTCGATTGGAGCCGCCGTTGCGGTTACATTCCCACTGTCCTCGATAACTAACTTGTTCGCCCCGAATGGGCCCAGCATTGTTTCGACTGTCTGACATAGCGTGCGCACACCAGCAGCGAGGTCTGTGTCTGTCTCTGTCATTTCTTCTTAGCTGCCTGCTAAAAGTACATAACTACTGTGAATTATAGGTCACTATCGTCAGATCCGAGACGTGCTAAATCCACTAAATATAAATGCAATAATAATGAATTATCCTCTGGAAGATGGTAGACAATGATGATAAATCAACGAAGCATAGTCACACGACCTCTGATGGGACGTCCCGAAGAGATTTCGTAAAGATAACCACCGGCGCAGCCAGCGTTGGTGCACTTGGCTCGCTCGCCGGGTGTAGCGGTGGTAGCGATAGTGGCGACGGTAGTGACGGTAGCGATTCATCCGGTGGTGACTCAGATAGTTCTGGAGGCAGCGATAGTGGTGGCAGCGATACGACTTCATTCACATTTATTTCGGCCAACGCTGTCGAGAACGCTGATACTCAGGAACACTTCCAAAGCTCAATGGAGGACTTTGCATCGAAGAACGAGGGATATCAAGTTGACCTCCAGACAGCTTCATATGGGGACATCACTAGCACCATAACGACGACCGTATCGTCCGGAAATGTTCCGGCATTTGCCGAGACAGGAGGTCTTGGTCTGCAGTATCTCAAAGAGGGACAACTCGCCGATCACTCAGCCTTCATGCAAGAAAGCGAGACGTTACCCGATCAGTTGACCGCTGCGGGACAACAGGTCTCGAACTTCCGTGGCTTCCAATGGTCACTCGGAGCAATCCGAAACACGAACAGTAACCTTGGAATCCGCCCAAAAAACTTCGCACAAGCAGGAATCGAAGATCCGTTTGAGGAACTCAATACGTGGAGTCAATTCTATGATGCACTCCAACGAATTGATGAAGAACAAGATATTATTGCCTATGAAGAAACAGGCGTGCCCGGAGATCTCGAATCTTACTGGGGGTACTGTCGAACCGCTTATGAAGGTGGCACCGACCCATGGCTTCGTGGCGAGGGAACCGATCCAGACGTTGTCGTCGCCAATCCTGAAATGGAGGAGGATCGCCGGCGGACTGATGGTATGATCAAGACATGCATTCAACTAGCTGATGAGTTCTCAAGTGACGAAGCAGCATCACGGGGCGACGAGGACATTCCTGCGCTTATGATCAGTGGACGAGTCGCCTCCTTCACCTATGCACTGGCAACGGCAAATCGGTGGCAATCTGTTGACGAGGATGTTCAGATTGGGTGGAATGACGGAGAGGGCGACTACATGCTTCTGCCGAACCCACAGTTAGATCCTGACTTTGGTGACGCGATTGGAGTTGAAGATCTTTCGGGACTCTCTGGTGGCCACGGCGGGCATGTATGGGCGCTTGAGCAGGCTCACACCATCTTTGATGGTGTCAGCGATGCGAAAAAAGAGGGTGCATGGCGTCTTGGTCAGTATCTGCTTGAGGACAACGATTTTGTTTTGCCAGCGTGGGGTGAATTCTATGAGGCGATTCCAGGACTTGCTCCAAGACTTGATGCAATCCGGAATGAATACGATCTTCCACAGAACTTTGAGCAATCGCTGCAAAACCAGGCCGAATTCGGTGCTCAATACAGTAATACCGGAGGGCCATGGAACGTATGGCCAAGTGACCCAATTCGTTGGACAGACATCAATGAAACAATCAGCCAGGCAATTGCCGGGCAACACACCGCAGAGGAGACACCCGGGCTTGTACGTGAACGCATTCTGACACGTCTTGAGCAGGAAAACACTGGCTCGGTGCCATCCTAATCACCTACCAGCAGACGCACATATCCTTCGCATCAAATAGACCTTTTTTGAAACACTCCGTTCCCGTGAGAAAAACTACAATCTTTATCTCATTCGAATAATTGTTAAATATCATGGCACAGCAGGATGTACGCTCACGCGAGCAGATCCGCGAACGATACGGTCTTAATGAGCGAACACTGACGGATCGGTTGAAAGAAAACTGGACTGGGTATATTTTTATTATCCCCACATTTGTCGCGTTTAGCGCACTGTTTTACTTTCCAATCCTTCGCGGATTATATATGACATTGACAAACACCCAACTTGGACAGCCGGGTGAGTTTATTGGACTGGAGAATTATGTATGGCTAGCGACAAATGACCTTTTTGTGTACGCACTCGGCGTCACAGTGGTGTTTGTCGCTGGGACAACGTTCCTTCAGCTCGTCTTGGGGGCGACAGCGGCAATCTTACTGAATGAACTTCGTGAGGCTGCACAGGACTGGGTTGGTGCATTGATCATGTCTCCATACTTTGCGGCTCCGCTTGCAGGTGGTGTCATCTGGATGTGGTTTTTAGACAATGACTTTGGATTTGTCGTGAAATTCTTCGGCGTCTTTGGTGTTGACCCTCCTGCACTTTTGGCGACAGGCCTCTGGCCATTTGTCTCACTCATCGTTGCACAAACATGGCACGACTACGCTTATTCAGCGATTATTTACGCTGCTGCGATCTCGAATATTCCGTCCGAGCAATATGAGGCCGCTGCACAGGCAGGCGCAAACAGATTACAGCGTTTTCGAGATGTAACGCTTCCAAGATTGCTCATTCCAACGGTGGTCATTCTCTCGCTGCGAACAGCGTGGAACGTGGCTGAATTCTCCCAGCCGTTCGCACTCACAGGCGGCGGCCCGGGAACGCGCACAATGCTTCTCAGCATCCTGACATACCGCGTGGCCTTTGTCGATCTAAACTTTGGGCGGGCATACACAATTGGAATGGCAATGATTCTTATGACGATGTCCGCAGCCGTTGTTTATGTCAAAGCTATCAGCGAAGAAGAGAATCTATACGTCTGAGGTAACCAACTATGTTAAACGATAATAAACGTGACCGCGCACTGCTCTACGGTGGAATCATTGCATTTGGCTTGTTTGCGATTATCCCATACTATTGGGTAATCAGAACATCCTTCCTGACGAATATCGCCGCGATTAGCGTTGACACTGGATTTATCCCCGCATTCGATCTGCTAACAATCGAATCATATACACAAATTTGGGATCGATTTGCTTTTGTTACTTACTTTAGAAATAGCATGATCGTCTCGGTTGGAGCGACACTTATCTCGCTCTTCTTCGCTATCCCAGGCGCATACGCTTTCGCTCGACTTGACTTCCCTGGCCGAAAGGTTCTATTCTACACTGCTGTGTTCACAATCATGTTTCCATGGATTGTCTTGACGATTCCCGTCTATGAGGTATTCTATATCTTTGACCTGGTGAACACACTCTTCGGTGTCATAATTGGACTCTCAATATTCGTTCTCCCCCAGAATATTTGGCTGCTACAGGGATTTTTCAGACAGGGTATTCCAGAGAAAATTGAGGAGGCTGCGCTCATTGACGGACACAACGAATTAACTGCATTCCTCCGAATTGTTCTCCCATTGAGTCTTCCTGCTGTCGCAGCTGCGGCGTTATTTGCCTTCCTTACGGCGTGGAATAATTTCTTGTGGGTATTCGTGCTCACAAGTGACGAGGCGAACCGGACAGCCACAGTCGCAATCTACTATATTCTTGGTAGTGACGTATTGCGCGAATGGAATGTACTCATGGCGTCGCTGATGTTGCTTGTCGCGCCTCCAGTCATTCTCTACGGCCTCTCTCGTCGCTACGTTGGGGCTGGCTTAGGCGGCTCTCCTGGTGCATAGCTTTGAGACAACCAACAACTATACACGGTAGAATATACCATACGAGATAATACATGGCACGATTAGAACTTGACGATGTGACAAAGGTGTACGATACGCGTAATGAGACGATTGTCGCTGTCGAAGAACTTGACTTGGACATTCGAGACGGCGAATTTATTGTCGTCGTTGGTCCATCCGGATGTGGAAAGAGTACCACGCTCCGGATGATTGCAGGACTTGAGACGGTCACCAATGGCGAAATACGCTTAGGAAATGAGCGAATCAATGAGCGAGCGCCAAAAGACCGCGACATCGCAATGGTATTTCAGTCGTACGCGCTCTATCCGCACAAAACTGTTCGCGATAATATTGCATATGGGTTGCAATTGAGTACCGATCTCACGGGTGAAGAGATTGACAAACGCGTTGAGAATGCAGCAGACATGATGGGAATCACCGACCTCCTTCAGAAGAAGCCATCAGCACTCTCGGGTGGACAACAGCAGCGAGTGGCAACTGGCCGGGCTATTGTTCGTGAACCCGAGCTCTTTCTCTTTGACGAGCCGTTGTCGAATCTTGACGCCAAACTCCGGAAGCACATGCGGACCGAACTCTCGCGTATTCACTCGGAATTCCGCACCACGACGGTATACGTAACACACGACCAGGAAGAAGCAATGACGATGGCTGACCGTATCGTCATTCTTCGCTCTGGAGAGCTACAACAAGTTGGTGCTCCAAAAGAAGTGTATCACCGACCAGCGAATCGGTTCGTCGCAGACTTCATCGGGAGTCCATCAATGAACTTCCGATATGTCGAACTCAATCGTAGCGGGGGTCAGCCACGTCTCAGTGGTGATGGGTTTGAATACGATCTTGATGATCGTGTCCTCTCACAGGTTAATCGGTCAACCTCAAAATTGGAGATGGGTGTTCGGCCTGAAGACGTGACGATCGATCCAAATGCACCAACTGAGAAGAGTTTTGAAGCAACCGTGGACGTGGTTGAAATTGTTGGCTCAGATAATTTTGTCTACCTCTCTCTGTCTGACAAAGAGTTTCGTGTCCGGGTTGATTCATCAATTGAACCCAGCGAGGGTGAAGTTGTTCGTATGACATTTGATGATGATGATATTCATCTGTTTGATACGACCTCTGGCGAGGCATACGCACACGGCCTCCCACGCACAGATCGAACAGTGACAGCGGACCAAGGTGACACAATTGCAGATTAACTCGATACGTTAACCTGTTTTATCCTTCGGCGAGCTCTCGTGTCGTCTCATCGATTGTCGCCGTGCTCGTCACATTTTCTGAGCGAGTTTTTTCGTCAACGGCGGTGACGACAGCGGTCTCTGCTGAAGTTAACTGCACCCTGAGAGATTTAATCTGTTCACGTTGTGCAGTGGTTGGATCAGAGGAAGCCGCAGAATCAAGAAGCTCTCTCGCTTCCTGAGAAACGGCCAATGCCTGTTGGCTGTGGCGTTCAATCTCGGTCGTTTTATTCTGTGCCCATCCAATTTCAGTGGACTCCTCCTCGACGATACTAACAAGAAACGCTACACGTGTCAATGTCGTATCTGTTGCGCTTACCCGAGGGTTCAAATCACCATGTGCGTCAATTCCCATTAACACGGTTCGTTCTGCTGGGTTGTATGCGTCGTTAGGATACGCACCTCCACCAATCATCACAATCGAACTCATGAGGGCAATAGCAACAAATACAGAGAGAAAGACACGTGCAGCGCCGCGGATTGGTGTATATCCAACGAACGGGCTACGATTTGTTTGTTCAAATTGTATGTCTTTGATTCCCCGAAGCGTATCAACAACATCAATTGACCGTTCAGACGCACCGGTGACAACCACCATGCCAGTATCGGAAACACGGACAAAGGAATTATGAAACCCGGCATATATAACTGAGAGACCGGGCCCTTCGCTGAATTCTTCGCGGGTGACCGACTCATATGTGTCATCCCGGTCGATTGCTGTATAAGCTGCCTCTAAATACTCAAATGCATCCTCAACCGGAGAGGTTGAAACAAAGATAGTGCCTTCCCCTGGCCCATGTCTGGGACCAGAAGATAGATACCGAGAGTAAATACGAGTGAGATAATATTTTATTCGAGAGAGGACTGAGGGGAGAGCTGTGGACCCAACTCCGAATATCCCTGCAAACAGAATGGCTGATTGCGGCCCGTAGTGTGCCATTGCCCATGATGTGACCAGACTGACGATGCATGCTCCAGCGAGACAAAAATATTTCAGCTTGTTCATATCGGGAAAAATATATTTTTTATCTTGCCAATCCACCCAACTCGCCGCGAAGCGCTCTCCGATTCGCAGACTGGCTGAATCTTTGCTTCGAGATCACTCCGGTCATCGAAACGTTTGACGTCGGCTTCATGCAGTAATTCAAAGAGCATCATTGAATTTCCTCTTTCGTCGATGGTTATGTTCTCCATCGGCTTTTGATTCTCAAGTCGCCTCACACTTACCGGATAGGACCATCCCGACTCCTCAATGAGTTCGTGCACTGCGTCAGGCCCATGTGTCATACCCACAGTTTAGCTGATTGCTGGATAAATATATACTGATAGTAGTGCTGAAGCGTCTTGAGGACGGCCCTGAGGCTTTGCCGTTGGGGACTGCAACGGCATCAGCATGCGAATTTTAACGCCGAGTTTCTGCAGAACAGCTGTTGGCGCTGTGATTTTCTTTTCTTTATCCGAGACGGAACATTCATGCTGGATACAGCGCGGAAGCTCAATGCAATAACCCACCGACGACGACAGGGCCAACTCCCCAACGTTTCTCAATCACCGAGCCCACATGTGGTATATGGAGAAGTGACATACTGTCCCCGTCAAACTCGACATGGACAGCTACAGTGCCGCACTTCTCCGAGACACCGTAGACGAGTTTCTGTGGGCGGCTAACTCCCTTGTACGCCACGCTTTCGTGAGTACGTGACGTGACGACAAGCAAGACCACGCTCCACGACGACATCTACGAAGACGTGCGCGACGAAGCGAGCACAGTAACCACGTGCGGCACGAAGGACGCTGAACGCGAACGAAGCGTATGAAACTCCTACTGGAGATTCGGCCGGAGCGGGAGTCCACGCTGAAAGCCCATCCCTTGAGGGGTGGGTTAGCTTACACTGGCGTCCCAAGTTCTGTGAGTGTGGATTCGTCTATACACGTTGGTCAGATTGGCAACCACTGGAAAGGAATCGACTAGAATTCATCCTCGGACGCATGGTAGCGTCCATCAGGATCGGCCGCTTCACGACGACGACAACTCCATGACTCCCGTTGTGCGCTCAGAGACCGATTTTGAGGGGTGCCACGTTTCTCAGCTCTCAAGTGACCAGCAGAGAAATTTAGATTTTCAACTCCACACTTTGAGGATCGTTTCTTGTTATTATCGAAATATGAACGGCTGCAGTCAGAGCATGTATGAAAATAATGCGACTGGTTTCACTCTCTCAAGTGATTCGAGGGTGCGGAGTCTTGCCATTACCACGCAGATTTCGATCCTGAGGCACAAACCCTGCTCAGCCTGTAGACCACAAATTGTTAATCATGAGCAATCGAAGATTCAAAAGATGAGCCACTTGACACTGCCACCAATCGGCCTTGGTACATGGGAAAATGATGATCCCGACCAATGCCGTGAGTCTGTAAAAAATGCTATTGAAATGGGGTACCGACATATCGACACGGCACGATTCTACCAGAATGAATCGGCCGTTGGAGCGGGCATTGCTGCTGCCGATGTTGCTCGTGATGATATTTTCTTGGCAAGCAAAGTCCACCCCTTTGCCGAAGGACTCAGTTATACTGACGTGATTGAAGGCTTCGAAAAATCTCTTTCGTTACTTGAGGTGTCTTATCTCGATCTGCTGTATATTCACTGGCCTGTCGGTGATTATAATCCAACTGAGACACTCGCTGCATTCGACGACTTAGTTCAAGATGGCCGACTCGGCTACGTTGGTGTCTCAAACTTTGATATTCAACTCGTTGAAGAAGCCATGGAAGTGTTAGATGCGCCACTTTTTGCCAATCAGGTTGAGCGACATCCACTGTTACCCAGGGAGGATCTACTTGAGCACGCTCAAACGAACGACTATACACTTGTCAGTTACTCCCCACTCGCTCGTGGGAATGCGCTCTCAGCATCCCCGATACAGGCCATTGCACGGGAACGCGACGTGAGTCCTGCAAGCGTCACCTTGGCGTGGGTAACAGACCCAGAAGCCGTCGTTGCAATTCCGAAAGCGACGGGAACTGACCATCTAATAGATAATCTTCATGCTGGCGAGTTACGCCTTACTGCGGGTGAAATCGAGCGCATTAATGACATTCGTGGACGTGAGCGATTTGTTGATCGTGATGGTGCTCCGTGGCATTAGATCCGCGCCTGAAGATCAGAAATAATCCTCTCGGTACTGGCATCGCCACCAAGATCTGGTGTTCGCGGAGCCGATGTATCGGTTAGTTGCTTGCTTACACCCTCACGGAGCGTTTCCGCAGCAGCAGTTTCATCGATTTCCTCGAAGAGCATAGCCCAAGAGAGCACAGTCGCTAACGGGTTAGCAATCTGCTCACCTGCAATGTCAGGTGCTGACCCATGTACCGGTTCAAACATCGAGGGGTACTCTGGATCAGGATTGATATTTGCCGATGGTGCAAGCCCCATGCTACCAGTGATTTGTGCGCCAATATCAGTAATGATATCTCCGAACAGATTCGACGCAACAATAACATCGAATTCATCTGGCCGTCGAATAAGATCCATGGAGGCCGCATCAACCAGTAAGTGCTCCACAGTCACATCCGGATAGTCCTCAGCAACTGTCTCAATGACATCATCCCACAGGACCATCCCGTATGCCTGTGCGTTTGATTTTGTTACGTTCGTGAGGTGTCCCTGACGGGCCGAGGCGGCTTCGAATGCGGCGTGAGCAATCCGAGTGACACCCTCCCGCGTGAACAGTGCAGATTGAACTGCTGTTTCTGTTTGGAATCCTTGGTGCTCTCGACCGCCTATATCAGCGTATTCACCCTCGGTATTCTCCCGAAAGACAACAAAGTCAATACTTCTGCCTGTGTATCCACGGAGTGGGCTTTCGACGCCCGGATACAATACACTGGGCCGCTTACAAATATACTGATCAAATGCTTTCCGAATGGGCAATAACAGGCCATTCAGTGTAATATGATCGGGAATATCCGGATGTCCGACTGCCCCAACAAAGATTGCATCCGCAGGGCGTAACTGTGAGAGACTATCATCCGGCATCATCGCGTCAGTCTCGAGATATCGCTCGCTACCCCACTCATGGACATTATACTGTATTGCAAAGTCGTGGCTGTGGGCGACAGCATCGATGAGCGGTCGTGTCTTCTCAACAACAGTCGGCCCAATCCCATCGCCAGGAATGAGCGCAATCTGATAGGATTCCATTCTCTGCCGTTTACTACGAAATGAATTGAAGATATGAGTTTCGAAGCGTGTGCCTATTGATAATCAGAAATTACGATAAACCGTCTTGGTCGAGGTGAAAAAGTCTAAGCCAGCGTCACCTTGCTCACGGTAGGTGTTCGTCGAGGAGTCCTTGTAACCACCAAACGGCACGTGTAGTTCAAGACCAGTTGTTTTCTCATTTACTTTGGCGACTCCTGCTTCAATATCTCGAATGAACTCGTTTGCCTCTGTGAGGTCCTGTGTCATGATAGACGACGAGAGTCCATACTCAACATCGTTCGCCAACTGCATAGCTTCGTCGAAGTCTGCAGCCTCGATCACAGCAATGACTGGGCCAAAGATTTCCTCCTGAGCTAATCGTGAGCTGTTTTCGACATCGCTGAATACCGTCGGCTGAATGAAGTATCCGTCTCCATACATTGCTCCAGACAGTTGTTCACCTCCGGTTTCAAGCGTCGCTCCCTCAGTGATGCCAATATCAATATACTCGAGTGTCGATTCGAGTTCAGATTTGCTTACCTGTGGCCCCATATCAGACTTCTCCATCCCAGGTCCAACGTCCAGTGACTCCGCATAGCGCACCATTTCCTCAACAAATGTCTCATACACATCTGTGTGGACGATAGCTCTGGACGTCGCTGTACAGGACTGTCCAGTTGTCCCAAAACCACCGACACCAATTGTTTCGGCAGCCTCGCGCAGGTCCGCGCTTGGCATGACAACTGTTGGGTTCTTCCCACCCATCTCACACTGGACACGGGTGAGATCCTGCATCGCTGACTTCGCAAGATGTGTGCCGACACTTGTGCTCCCAGTAAAAGAGACACCGTCAACTGACTCATGCTCAACGATCGTTGAACCGACGTCCGAACCGGATCCCGTGATGTAATTCACGACGCCATCTGGGATTCCAGCTTCTTCAAGAAGCTCGACCATCCGCTTGGACACTCCAGGGGCGACTGAGGCTGGTTTGAAGACGACGGTATTTCCTGCCGCGAGCGCTGGGGCCATCTTCCATGCTGGAATCGCAATCGGATAGTTCCACGGTGTAATTAACGATACTACGCCGAGTGGTTCCAACCGTGTCGACAGTTCTGTTCGTCGGCTACTCGCTGATTTGACTGTTCCACCAAGGTCACTCGATTTAGCAGCGTAATAGCTGAAAATATCGATTGCCCGCTGAACTTCACCGCTTGCCTCAGCCCATGTTTTACCTTCCTCAGCCACGAATCCCTCTGTTAATTCTTTTTTGTGGTCCTCAAGCAATCGGCTGGCCTCTAAGAGCACTGCCCCTCGGTCCGGTCCGGGGGTGTCCGCCCACTCATCCTTTGCAGCAACAGCAGCGTTAACAGCCATTTCAGCGTCTGCCGGTGAGGACGCTTGGAACTCACCGACCACAGCCGATGGATCGGCTGGGTTGTGTACTTGGAATGTTTCGCCACTTTTCGCCTTAAGCCAACTCCCATCAATATAGTTTAAATGTTCCTCAGCCATCTCAATTATGACGTATGCTGGTTACTGATACGAATCTTTTGATTCTCAGGTTGATTCAGTGGGAGTGCATTATACATCTAATTGCAGTGAGTCACTGTGGTGAATGGGTATGATAATTGACGTGTAGCTCCTGATCCTCTTATTCAAAACGCGTCCGGTGACCCTTACGCAATACCTTCGTCCCATCCGACTTTGTCGTCGTTATGCTCTGCATCGATGTTTACAGCCACGGGAGAAGATCTCGATGAAATTGGCGAGTAACGCTGGTCGGTTCTTTGGCGGGCTACTGATGACCAGGTGAATGCGGTCGGGCTGGACGGTGCGCCTAAGCATTTCGATATTTTGACCGTCAGCTATTTGTCGTCGGATTGATATGTGCATATATAATTTTTGATATGTTTCTACCGGGTTTTATTAGCTTCACTTACTACCCTGCTGTATGCACGCTGGGGAGCATCTGACCGTTCCTGAGGAGACGGTAATAAATGCCTGCGGGGAATGTGAACTTCCCCCGCTGGGTATCATTGAGCAACGCTGGGAAACTGACCCAATCGGAGAGTCACACATCGAAACAAACGCCTACGATGCAGTCGAAGCACTCGATTTCTCTGCGGTTCCCTCACATGGTGAGGTAGCCATCGGCGTTGGTAGCCGCGGAATAGCAAACATTGCACAAATCGTGCGTAGTGTTGTTGAGGCAGTGGGGGATAAAGGGTTTGACCCATTTATTTTTCCTGCGATGGGAAGTCATGGTGGGGCAACCGCTGAAGGCCAGAAACAAATGCTTGCATCGTTTGGCATCACGCCTGATCGTGTCGGCTGTCGAATACAGTCGGATATGGCTGTTGAACAAGTCGGTGAGACACCAGACCGGGGTGTTCCAGTTGTCGCTGACAGAAATGCTGTCGCGGCTGACGCGATTCTCCCGGTTAATCGCATTAAACCACACACTGATTATGATGGCAACGTCGAAAGTGGCCTCTCAAAGATGCTGGTGATAGGGATGGGTAAGCAACGTGGAGCAAAAATAGCACACGAATGGGCAATGGAGTGGAGCTTCCGGAACATGATTCCTGAGATCGCCAATCTGTTGCTTGAATCGCTCCCTGTTGTTGGCGGTGTTGCTATCGTTGAGAATCAACATGATGACACAGCGATTGTTGAAGGGGTCCCGCCGTCAGGATTTCTCGACCGTGAAGCGGAACTATTAGAAACCGCATATGATGTCATGCCGACACTCCCATTTAGACAACTCGACGTGTTAATTCTTGATGCACAGGGTAAAGATATCAGCGGGCAAGGCATGGATACGAATGTAATTGGTCGTCGACCCTTCGCGATCAATGAACCAGAGCCAGAACATCCCAGTATTAAACGCATATACACCCGGTCGTTGAGTGAAACCACACACGGAAATGCAATGGGCGTCGGATCGGCTGATTTCGTTCACCGTAATATCGCGACAGATATCGCTGCCGAAACAACACTCATCAATGCGATCACCGCGAGTACAACACGAGGTGTGCGTCTTCCGCCGGTGGTCGAAACCGACCGAGCGGGCCTGACAGTCGCACTCTCAACTATTGGAACAGTGGATCCTGCCAGGGCACGGATTATACGGGCGCCTAACACGATGCACCTCAGGCGACTGTATGCCTCACCACCACTTGTGAACGAGGCTCGTACCCGGACAGATTTGAGCGTGGTCCGTGAGCCCGAACCAATTTCATTTGACGGTGGTGACTTCGCTCACTCATTCGCTGAGGACTAACCTAAACACTCAAATAATGCAGATGGATAGATGAAAACACAGGACATTGAGAGTTAATTCGTATCTCAAAGACGGGTGGCTCGCGTGATAATCGCCTCAACAGTGTCTGCGGGCATCCAGTGAACAGGCAGTCAAAGACTGCATGGACGGTTGCAATCTTTATTTTTGTGAGCTTTGAGTCAGTTGGCTTCCAACTACGAGGGTCGCTTCTTCCAGCTATCCAGAGTACCTACTCAACATCAACAGAATTACTCGGACTCGTGGCGACTGCAGGCACTCTTGGATTCGTGGCAGCAGTGCTTGTTACTGGTGCGATTGCTGGTCGACTTGACATCCGCCTCACGATGATCATCAGTGTTGGTTTAGTCGGACTGAGTATTTTTGCTGTTGGAATCGCGCCTTCATTTGGAATCCTCTTGGCCGCATTATTTATTCGGGGGATTGCTACGGCTCCATTCCGTGCACTTGATCGTGCTGTGTTGGGCCACTTCTACCCGGAATCGCGAGCACAAGTATTCAATGGATATGCAGTCGTCTGGGCAGTTGGAGCAACAACCGGGCCGCTCATCGCTTATCTTGCGACACAGTTCGGGAATTGGCGGTTTGCGTATCTCGCACTCAGTGTTGCTTTTATTCCTGCCGTTGGATTGCTACTCTACTTGGATGTTCCCGACTCGCTCGCAGCCGAAAAACCGCTGAATCGCGATAGTCTCCGTGTCCTCGGTAGTGACCCAGCAGTGAAGGCGATGATTGTCGGACTCATTTTTAGTGGTGGTGTTGAAGGATCATTATTTACGTGGCTGCCATATTTTGCAACGACACGCGCGGGCTTTGACGATGGGTTCCTGTTATTGATGGTGTATCTAGCAGCCTATATTCCCGCTCGATACACCTACAGCCGTGTGCTTGGTTCCTTCAATCCGCAGATTATGATCATCGTTCTCGCGTCACTAGCTCTTCCGTTGGCAATTGCACTCCCCTTGGCCGAATCGAAGATTGGACTGTATGTCGTTGCCTGTCTGTTGGGCGCATGTGTCTCGGGTCTGTTCCCGACGCTATCAGCAATCGGTGTCGATTCAGTTCCTGCATATTCCTCGCCGATTAATTCACTCGCAGCAGCGGCGGGATTTATCGGGATATCTACGTTCCCCCCTATCGTTGGTATGTTGACCGCCCAAGCAGACATCGCGAGGGCATTCTATCTTCTTCCTGTATTACTCGCTGGGTACTTGATTGTCGCAGGATTTCTGTACCGGACCTGATCGATTAGACGTCTGAAGATATTGATATTCTTCCTGCCTCTTGACCCTGTCATTAGCGTTTGCCAGACGACTCACGAAGAGAGACCGTTGGCTGTGCCAACCGGCTGTGATACCCATATCCACCCAAATCAGTCGAAGGGTTCAGTGCAGATATCAAAATGAATAATCGTGGCCCAGCTCATATCAGCACTAACACTGTATTCCACTCCTCGTAGACGCAAAGGGCTTGGATCGTCCGCCATCGACAATCGAGTATTTCTATAATAATTCTCTACGTGACCCTCAAATTAGTCGATTCTCAGATCATCAATCTGTTCGTATCCCATTTCTGTCGCAGTGAAAATTTTTCGGCAGACCTAAAAATAATCGTCTGCATACATGATACAATGGCCTCTCGCGCATACGACTTTGATGACGTCAGCGTCGTGATGGGAACATATAATGAGTCAGCAGCAATTGAGACTGTACTTCGAGAAATCGATGATGCAACCGGTGGCGATGCGGAGCTAATCGTCGTCGATAGCTCTACGGACGACACCGCAGAGCGAGCGCGCGAACACGGCGCTCGAGTCATTGAGCAACCTCCATTAGGATATGGTGTTGCTGTTCAGACCGCACTCGAAGCAGCAACACGGCCAGTCCGTATCACAACTGACTGTGATGGCACATACCCAATGGATGTGCTCGGAGAATTTGTATCTCAAATCAACCACGGATATGACGTAGTGAGTGGTGACCGACTATACCATGGGGCTGCCGAAATGCCACCATTGAATCGACTTGGAAACCGACTTTTCGCCTGGACGGCAAGTCTTCTCTGCGGTACGCGGCTTCATGACGTAACGACAGGTATGCGAGCTTACCACGAATCGGTGATTAAATCATGCTCATGGACTGAGAATACAGGGCTCTCTGCGGAGTTACTCATTCGTCCAGCAATGCGGAAGTACCGTATCACAGAGAAGCCAATCCAGTACCACGAGCGAATGGGTGAAACAACCCTGAACCCGTTGCAGGGCGGCATCGACATTGCCACCTCAATTGTACGCGTCTGCCTCGCAGAGCGCTATCGTGAGTTCCTCTCAGTCCGATCACGTGACATTGAGGTGGATCGTCAGTCATGAGATATATTTCCTTCCGCTGACGTAGTGCGCACACGCACCTCAGGGGTTTGCTTGGATTCCCCGACCGCACTCGGGACACATCGCGTTGGAACCGTACATCGATGAACTAGTGGGGTAAGGGCTCTCACCTCACCGTTTGTTCGATCAAGTGAGAGTTGTAGACGATAGTTGTATCCGCTTGCTTGACCTGTTTGAACGAATATTTGTATAATGAGTTCTTCTCCGAATTCGACCTGTGCTTTCGACGATTCTGAATCCCAACCAACACGTATCGTGTTACTGTCGGCAATCAGTTCAAACTGCTTTGGACTTTTGAGCGTTCCTCGTTGGTAATACGTAGTCTGCTCTCCTCCATGAACCCGAACAGAAACATCTTGTGCAGCATTATCCGCTGGTATCTGTATCCGTGTCGTGAGCCGATCACCACGATGAACCGATACCGGTTCAATAGCTGCCCGAACAGGCTCAGCATCTGTCGGATTCCACGACCCGGCATAGACATACCGATAAAATCTATACTGACTGAATTCGTCGATGACCGAGAATGGTTCCTGGCTTGCTAATGCATACACGACCGTAGAATTATATCCCGGCTCATTACGAAGTTGTTGGAATGGGTGGTTGAGCCACGGTCCATACGATGGCGGGAGCATTACGACTGCTGGCGAGGTAATTGCTGCCGAATCGACCGGCGCGTATGCACTTGCGAGTTCATCACTCACAGCAGTATTCCGCTCAATTGGCTGTTGGATTGACACTGATATCCCTCCGGCGAATATGAGCATCAAACAGACTAGCACGACCCGTGGCTGATCAATCCGTGTGTGCAGACGATGCCATCCTCTCACGGCACCAATGGCCGCAAATATCGCGATAAGAAGAACCACATCAAAATGGTAGTACGGTCCTAAATAGGAAATGAGTCCATCGCTGCGCTGTGCGAGTGAGCCAGCAATATTATAATTGCCCCAAAATGCAGTATTACCAATGATATTCGTCAAGAGGACGCCACCTAACAGCATTCCCCACTGCTGACGGCGGTGCCATATCGTTAAGAGCCCGTACCCAGCGAGAAGGCTCCCGAATGCCCCAGCAATCGTCCATTCGGTCACCAATATCTCTAATACGTGTGTATTAGCAGAGAGTGCAAGTTCCGGTGTATAATCAACGCCATGTCCAGCAATTTCTCGATAGCCAAATCCAATACCATCTTGCGGAGCGAAAGCAAGATACGGGAATACGAGTGTCTTTCCAGTGAGGAACCTATTATACACGAGCGTGCATATCACTCCAAGCCCTCCAGTAAAACATGCACTCAGGCGACGATATATGAGGTTTGAGCTCAGTAGCTCGCTCAGAGTGTCAGTGTTCTGTCTCAGTCTGTATGCAACTGAGCCAATCGCATGTGTAAGGAATGGGGCTGCAAATATGACTGCAGTGTAAGGCCGCGCAAAGAATGCAGCACCGATAGCCCCTCCAGCTGCAATTGCATACACAATACTCGCTAACTTTTCAGCCTGCACGTACCAAACGGCAAACGAGACTGTCAGGAGTGAGGTCACAACATATGGCAAAAATACCCCAGAGTGAATAATGAATAACGGCGAACCAAGCACACAGATTCCTGAGAGAAGTCCAGTCTGAGCGTTGCTAATCACTCTGGCTAAGTGGGTTGTTGCGAGCACGACCCCAGCAACAACTGCAGCCAAGCCTAATACCGGATCCCATATGAGCATTCCAGTGGCGAATACTGCTGCTGGTAGTGGTGCGTATTTGGGGTACATTCCATCCGGGCCGTCAACGAAAAACCATGGGCGAAAAGCACTTTCAACCGGCGGGTAGAGTCTGAGTTGCCCATGAAGCAGCATCTCTGCCTGCTGGAGATACACCGCTTCGTCGTGATTCAGTGATCGATGAGGGAACACAGCATTGTTTACGGCGACCGATACCCCGATAGCAACCACTGCAAGGCATATTTGCTGTAATCGGTATTGTTGTGTCGGTGTTCGCCGCTTCCACCACTCAGCTACATTCATCGCAATCACAAACACTGTCTGAGTTACTTTGTCGTATCATTACGCCGGACCAGTGGGATAATTGAGAGCCCAGATAATATGATCAAAAGAAGTGCTGGCAGAGCAGCCTGTCCGTAATAGCCGGCCTCCTGCACGCGCCATATATATGTAACAATTGTCGTAAACCCTGTCGGGTGGAGTATTAATGTTGTATCAAGCTCTTTCATCGTTGTCAGAAACACCAACGCAGCACCAGCGAGTAATCCAGGTGAGATGAGCGGGAGTGTCACGCGGCGAAAGGCACGTTGAGGCGGTGCCCCGAGAAGTCGTGCTGCCCCAACAAGTTCGCGGTCAACACCGAGCACTGATGACCGTGTGGACCCGACTGCTTGTGGGAGAAATCGGACGACATATGCGAAAATTAACAGCGGCAGTGACTGATATACAGTTCCGGCTATGCCTGGACCAATACTATCTCGGAGCCATTGACTCGAAAAAAACACCAGTGCAAGACCCAGTACGACACCAGGCATAGCGTAACCAAGATAGGTTGCCCGCTCAACTATTGTGGCAACTGGGCTCCTCACACGTCCAGCATAGTATGCAATAGGCAATGCAACGAAGACAGTGATGACTGCCGCGAGCACCGCGACGAACACTGAATTAACAGCAAAAGATGGCTGGAACATGAGCCCCCCGCCACTGTATCCAGGGCTGGCACGAAAGAGCCACATGGTGAGGATTGCGATTGGGAGAATGAGTGTGAACACAGTGATTAGAGCTGGATATACGACGCTTACCCAGCGCCATCGCCCAATTGAAACCACTGGCGTCGTCGATGGTGTTGCGCCGTATCCGGCAGCAGGTTTTCCCCGTACGCGTGATTCGAGAATCAAGATCACTGCAGTGATCACAAGTAGTTGTATCGATAGGAGAGTCGCGTTCGCCCGTCCAACACCGAAACTATTCAGTTCAATATAGATTATACGCGTGAATACGTCGTACCGCATGATAGCTGGAGTCCCAAAGTCTGACAGTGTGTATAACGCGACCAGCAAGACACCAGCGGTAATTCCGGGAGCGATTTGTGGAAGGATGACACGTCGGAATGCGCTCAAGTATGAGTGATTCAATGTCCGGGCGGCTTCAAGCTGTTGTCTATCAAATGAAATCAATGAGGCACGGGTAGTGAGGAAAACGTACGGATACGTGAACAGTGTCAGTACGAGCGCTGTACCACCAAGTCCATACACCGTTGGCATCGTCATTCCGAGTGGCGCGAGCAGATCAGACAATGCACCGCGCGGACCAAAGGCAGATATATATGCGAATGCGCCGATATAACTCGGGACAACGAGGGGTAGTGAGATCACGATCGTCCAGAACCGACGATACGGTAGATCTGTCTGTACAGTAAGGATAGCCAGTGGGACGCCGATGACCACTGACGCAGTCGATACGACTATCACTAAAGTAATGCTGTTGAATAGAATTCGACTCGTGCCCCCAGCGAGGATAACTGTCCAAGCCGCATCTATTTCCAGTGTCGAGGCACTGATCAGCAACCAGAGTAGCGGTGAGAGCACAGCAGCAGCGACTCCTGCAGCCAGCAATACAACTGAGAGTGGTAACTCTGATTCGTGTCTATCGAGCGCTGACCGCAATCGACGCCAACTCCTGTCGAGATCCATTAGTGCTTGTTACTCACAGTATGTCCACATCCCGTAGTAATTCGATGGTGGGCTGTAAATTTGAGAGCTCTGAGAGGTTAACTGATGGAGGGTTCAATTCATCAATCGACGGCAATCCCCCTACGGGTGGAACAGCCGATACCATGGGGTAACTAAATGTCCGTGTGGCGAAAAATTCCTGTGCTTCGGCAGAGAGCAGGTGTCGAATAAAGTTTTGCGCACGCTCTTGCCGCTGGCTTCCCTGAAGCACAGCAGCTCCTGCTACGTTAATTAACGCCCCAGGACCATCTTGAGTAAATGTGACACTAATTGGTGCTTCGGGTCTCGATGCCTGCACCCGCAAGGCATAGTAATGATTAGCAAACCCAGCAGTTAGTCCACCATCGGCAACTGCATTCGAGACGAAGAACTCATTCTTGTATGAAGATACCCCTGCAGCCACCATCTCTTCAAGCCACGTTCGGGTTGCTGATTCGCCCTCTATCAGGCGCATTGCGGTAATGAACGCTTGAAACGCCCCGTATGTTGGTGCCCATCCGACGGCACTGTCAAGCGCAGGCGCATCTGGGAAGTCCATGACACTGTTAGGGATCTCCTCAGCAGACAGACGAGCGTTGTTATACGGGATCGCACGTGCGCGACCGGCTGTCCCTATCCACTGGTCATCTGGGTGGAACTCATCAGGCACATCTCCGATGACTTGTGATGAAAGTTCAGTCGTCATATCTGCGTCAGTTACAGCTGCTAACGATCCGGCATCCACTGACCAAAACACATCAGCAGGGGTAGCACTCCCCTCACTAATGATAGTGTTCGCTAAATCAGCTGTCCCCGCCTCACGTAGCCGAGGAGAGAACTCTGGATATATCTCTTCAAGTCGACTAATAAGGTCACGATAAAGTCCACCCTCTCCCCCGCCAAGGTAGATGGTCAACTCTCCGCGAAGCGACGGGAGCTGTTTAATACGTGTTCCGCCTTCGACTGATCGATCCTGTGTCAGTGGACCAGATCCCCTGAACGACTCAAACGCATTTGATGCCACCTCTCCGTTTGATTCAGGTGTCGTTGTCTCTTCAGAGCTACCTTGCGAACACCCTGCCAGGCTACTCACTCCCACTGTAGCAAGACTTCCCAGGACACGACGACGGTTCATCCAGTAGTCAGTCACCTGCTATCACCTCTGTTGCAGACGGGTTAGCTGAGTGTGATGTGATTGCTTCGAGACAATCAAGCCAATCTAAGAGATATTTGCCACAGTGGTTCAGAAACGCCCCGTTCTGCCACGAGCTGAAATCGCCTTGTTCCAACCGCTTGCCGACAGCAACTGCTGTCCCACGGTACGACTCACGCTCAGGATTCACCGCGTCGATAACCTCCCAAAAGTGCTCGTTCAGTTCAAGCCCAGCTACTTCGTTAGCCAAGTCTCCAAATGTTGACCGCGGGGCTTTGTTATGAGCACACAATGGTGCACCATTGTAGATCGTTTTGTCCTGTAGGTCGACAGCACGTTTTAGCAGCACCCCTGACCAGATATCATCGAATCGACCGACTTCCCATTGGTTATCATCCATGGGGAATTGGTAAAATGCGGGTATGATTTCTCGACGAAACGCAAGATTCATTGAGCAGACGGTTAGATATTGGCCTTCCGCAACAGTGAAATCCTGTTTATAATCATCGGATGTCGTCCGTGTCTTTGCTTGGCCGTTGAGATCACCATCCATCAAAATCCGCACTGCATCAAGATCTGGAACGTTCGTCCATAATCCCTGAGATGCTACCACAGTGTCAACATCTGTTGATACCGTATTCACTTTGGCGTCCATTGCTTGATAGGGGTACCCACGCGGATAGAGGTCAGTCGAACTCTGATAAAGCACGTTAACCCATTGAGCGTCTGATTGTGCTGTTGGCATCCGCCCGCCATGAGATAAATTCCGCAAGTGTTGGCCAAAAAAGTCGCACTCGTCATGGGGAGCAGTATCGTCGTCGATAAATACACCAAATTTGAACGTCTCATTCGCCCACATGTATAGCAACCCGAACGAGGTTTGAGCATGGCTTGCCTCTGGAATCAGATGAGTATACTCTGTGATTTCTTGCGTATCGAACCAATCTCTCCGCGTAGACTCGTCATAGACCCCCCCGCGGACCTCAAGACGCTCAAGCATTGACTCGATTGCTGATATATCACAGAAATCTTCAGTCAGAATCAAAAAATGAAGGCGATCAGTATTGAATCCATGAGAACGCGCGTTTTGAACGTATGCACGTACACAGTCGGGGTGACGGATTGTAGGAACGATGACACAAATATCGGGATGAGTAGTCATGTACAAATCGCAATGATTAGGCGGACCTAAAAAATGTCGATTTCGATATCTTCCTCACCAAGTCTGGCTGCAATATGCTCACTCGCCCACAACGCAAGTGCGGCAATGCTAAGCGTTGGGTTCATTGCCCCGCCAGTGACAAAGACAGAACTACCAACTAGGGAAAGATTCGACAGCTCGTGACAGCGCAACTGTGGATTGACGACGCTTTCGGTCGGGTCTGTGCCCATCCTTGTCGTACACATGTGGTGGTATGCTGGCCCAGTTGAATCTGGACCAACTGTCCATTCAATATCAACATCAAGTGTCTCCAGAACGGTGCGTTGAATCTCATTTGCCCGCTGAACAGTCTTTTTCGTCCGAGTGTCGATATCCCAATCAATGACTGGAATAGGCATGCCACCGGGATCTGTGGTCTCAGCTGAGAGTGTGATTCGATTCTCCCGGTCAGGCAACTGCTCAACAAGCGCACCCATTGCGATATGACTACCGTAGGCTTGCTGTATCGAATTGAGTAACTCATCTCCAAACTCTGTTGCCTCTATCGCCATTGCTGCAGGCGAGGGGCCTGCATTATTGAGAAACTCAAGTTTGATAGCCGTTCGAGAATCATCCGGTCGATCATAAAATTGATGTGACTCAGTCGTGTGAAATCCGATATGTTTTTGACGTGTTTGTTTATTTATTGTTCCTCCCATGCCAGCAAACAGATGTTCACTAAAGAATCGACCAACAGCACCTGACTCATTCGCTAAACCATCAGGATGAGTCTCAGTAGCCGAAGCCAACAGCAGCCGAGGTGTTTCAATACCACCTGCAGCAACAACGAATTCTTTCGCTTCTTGATGATACCGCTTCCCCTCTGGTGTGCTATACTCTGCAGCGGTGATATTCGACCCAGAGTCGTCGTGAATAAGCCGTTTAACTGGCGCACGGTCGATGATCCTTGCTCCCTGCGACTCAGCATGTGCAAGCTGCCGAGTTGAGTCATACTTCGCTCCCGATGGACAAACAGGTGCACAGGTGCCATAGCCGACACATGCACCTGCTTCATCAGTCGACTCAGAGTTACGTGCATTTGGGACTGAATGTGTCGTGATACCTACCTCTGCACAGGCGGGTGCGAAGATTGAGTCGCTCTGCGATGGTGGGAACGCTGTCATTGGAAACGGTTCACTCCGAGGCGGCGCGAATGGATTATCATCTGCACCAGCAACACCAAGTTCACGTTCTGCCGCTGCATAGTATGGCTGTAAGTCTGTATATGATAGCGGCCAGTCACGACCCATACCGACGCTTGATTGCAGTCTAAAATCCTGCTCGTGTAATCGCATAACCATCCCTTGCCAGTGTAGTGAGCTTCCACCGACTCCCTTAACACGGGCGCTATTGAGCGGGTAATATTGCGACCCAACGCTCTCATAAGCATCTCTCGGCCCACCCATCTCCCAGATTGTTTTCGAATCACCAGCCTGAAGAGCTGATTCCATCTGCTCAACCCGATCTTCAGTGTCAAACCGGGGGCCAGCCTCTAAAAACACAACTGAGTAACCCGCTCTGACAAGTTGATCACCAACTAATGCACCAGCAGGCCCAGTTCCAATGATACACACCTCGGCAGAGGACTCTGGTTGGCGACTCATCTTAATCGGTCCGTGTCCTGTCTGACTCCGCTGCCTGATAAGAAGCGATTCCCCCTGGATGCCCTGGCGGGTTCGATAAGCCAGCTAATTTAGCGCCTTTCGGTGAGGCATACAACGCAAACAACAGATCATTAACGATGTAATGACGAATTCGCTGCGCAGCAGTCCCATCTGGATCAGGTGACTCTACGTCAATGCTGAGATAGCTAATCGCTGCTCGTTGTTCGTCACGGTCAAGAGTGTGAAATGGACCACCAGATATTTCGCTCGTGTTCGCATTAAGTGTCTTGATGGCTGCCTGAACTCCCTCTGCGTACGAGGGATCATTCGCTCGCCGACGCATGAAACGGTTGACAAATGAGCGAACGTTTGATACTTCTGTTGGATACAAAATGCGCGCAACTGCGGTGAGCGTGTCAAGCTCTAACTGTGTCAGCTTGCCCTCTTCGGGTGAGTCCGAAATATCACTCGAAGATCCTGCGAGACCGACTGCACCAGCAGCGGCGATTGCTGCCACTGCATCGCGCCGCGTGAGTTTCATTTCCTGATTGTTTAGGCGAACCTAAACAAGAGCGTTGTGTTTTGAGCTTGTCCATGCAATCAATCATAGTAGCTCAGTCGTTCGACGACTGACGCGAATGCAACACTGTCTCGCACAGATTCGATTTTGACACTTACACGCTCACCTAACTCGGTATCAGGAACAATCACCACAAACCCCCGCTCAACACGTGTAATCCCATCACCTTGTTCACCGAGGTCTTCAATCTCGACATTCCGCTGTTCGCCAACCTCCACAGGAGCGGTTGGTGTCCCGTTAGACGGCTCAGATGATATCTGCTCGGTGGACATCCCTCCCGACTGGCCTTCGATTGACTCTGCCAATAATGCCACTTGATATGATTCAGCGGTTTCTAAACTCCCGATATCTAACTCCGTATCTGGAACAGTAATCGTGTACGTGTCATCATTCTCCTCAATAGTTGCAGAAAATAGACACTGAAGACGTTCAGAGATGTTCATATAACTCTCTTAGTTGCATGTCGTCCTACAGCATATTTGACTCTACTCATCGGCTATATTGCACTCTATGACACCCACCTCGTCGTGAGCGGCGACACTCCGAACGCGCAACGAGCACAAAGAGCCTCACCAGCCGACACCAGCATTGACTCACCCTCACTGTAGGCAGTCACCGCGGGGATGTGTTGTTCGCCTATATCGACGCTGATGGGCATCTCACCCGATGTGTCGGCGTCGTACTCGATATTGAACGAGCAATACCAGTCCTCTCCACAACGGTACACTTGAATACGCGTCTTCTTTGCATCACCCTCAACACCCGGTCTACGGGTTCGGCAATATCGTCGGACACCTCTATCGGCGTGTATCACCATTGGAGATGTATGGAAGCCACCGACGATCGTGCCGTTCTCGGTCGTGTCAATTTCCCAGTCCCAGTCATTGACGGTGAACGGTTGACTCTCTCGGTTGCGAACCTCTCCGTGCTTGTCGTGTTCGGATTTCGCCTCTCGAATGGCTTAGTTCTGGATAGTCGAGTAGAGGTTGTTGTCGATGCTGGCGGTGGTCACAGATTTGTCGAAGTCGCCGCTCTCATATCCGTCGATACAGAACTGTTTGATATCACGATAGAGGCGAGTGGCGTGTTGCTACTCTTTTCGCCGTGAGTGAGATGTGCTGTGTAACTTCGCGGCGACAGTCATCTTGACCATTACGTTCGTAATTAGAACAGCCACTGACAGCTTCATTCACGCGAGCGAGAGGTATTACGAAGCAATCTCACCAGCGTATGTTTCATTTTGTCGGTGAAATCAACCTCTGTAGTGCTTTGTGATAATCACATATCACTATTGGAGTGCGTAGCCGTGCTGGATTCTGCACGCACAACTTGAGTGGTGATTTGTAGTCAGGGGATATTCAGCCCACAATGGACAGTGGGACGTAAGAAAATTATCGGCTTCGCGATGTAAATCGGACTCTCATCGCAGTCTGAGTACAGCGGATCGCTTACATCAAGCGGTATCATGACACAATTAAACCTGTCTTTCTACACCAGTGACATATGCATCCCATGAGTGAAATGTGCCGAGTACACTCACTTTGTGAGCTTGTCGTATCATTCACGTGAAAACTAATCATAAAACGAGTAAATAGACTAACAATAATTCCATCATAAGATGAGGTTAAAATATAAATAGAGATATTTAAATTCAATTGTGAAATGATTTAAATTATAACATGGTATTTTGTATATATGCACAGCAGCGAAAGTTTCATGTTTACGTGTTATAAAATTTAGATGATGGGGGAGAAAGGTAGATCGAAATCACGTCGCGGTGGGAGAGGGCCGAAAATTGAACGCGTTGCGAAGCGGTACAGCATTCCCGAGCTTGGCGATGATCTTGTTGCTCGATGGTTAGGTGAATCATCTGGTGAACAACAAAGCTTGCGTGATCTTGCAGAATATGTAAACCGCTTGATTGTTGAGTCCGCGCTCGAATCGAGTGGGGACCGCGTTCTTGATGGTGAGGCTGAAAACATGTATCGGCTCCTCACTGCTGATGAGGTCACCGCCGGGATGCAGACGGAAGCTCGACAGACATTAGCGAACAAAGGAATTGAGATTAATCAACTTGAGGCTGACTTTGTCAGCTATCAGGCAGTGTATAATTATTTGCGAAAGCATCGCGATGTCTCGTCCGAAGAGCGAAAAAAGAAGGCTCAAAAGCCGATTTCTGCAGACTTAGAATCAGTGCAGAAATTGTCAAGCCGTCTCCGCGCTGTCCTCTCAGGAATGATAGACAAGTGGGAGGGACGCAACGCTGTCACCGTTGACGAGTACGATGTTGAGGTTGATGTATGGATTTCATGTCAGAGCTGTGGTGAGCGACTTCGCCCGGCTGAATTCGTTGACCGGGGTGGTTGCAGGTGCGATGAGGTCCCTGAAGTCAAAACAGCGAGTTAGTGACTCACCTTCGTATCAGGTTCGTTCTTTTTTATTGTGTGAATCGCATCTATCGCTATCAGGGCCAAGTCTGCACAATCAAAATCACGTGCGATCATTGTATGCTATCGACTACTGGGCTGTCCAGCCTCCATCAACGCTGAGGATAGTTCCAGTGACGAACGAACTTGCCTCCGCAGCGAGGTAGATTGCTGCGCCGACAACTTCCTCAGGCTCGCCAAACCGCTCAAGCATATGTCCTTCACGCATTTTCCTCTGCCACTCTTTATCATCCATTGCCTCCCGGACTAGCGGTGTTTTCATGTATCCAGGTGCGAGTGCATTTACCCGGACACCGGGTGCCCACTCAGCTGCGAGCCCCTTGGTCAACTGGACGACGCCACCTTTGCTCGCTGAGTATGCAGATTGATTTGGCCCCCCATCAAGACCACGAATCGACGCCATATTGATCACGCTTCCTGACTGTTGATTGACGAGCGGCTCACCCAGCACCTTCGCTGCGAGAAACACGCCTGTCAAGTTCACTTCGAGTATTTGTCGCCAGCGTGCTTCTGAAAGCTCCAAGACCGATTGTCGAGTATTGATACCTGGAATATTACACAGAATATCATATCCTCCAAACTCCTCAATCACGCCATCGCGCAGCGCCTGAAGTGAGTCAGTATCAGTCACATCGACTTTGACAGCCGTTGCGTTATTACCGATATTCTCTGCAACTGTTGTCGCATCTTCAATATTAATATCAGCACAGACGACGGTAGCATTCCGGACAGCGAACCCGTGCGCGATTGCACGACCAAGCCCAGATGCTGCTCCCGTCACAACTGCGGTCGAACCCGACGCCGTCGTTGATGTTTCAGCAGCATACTCAGACTTCACAGAGGCAGTCGCAAATCCCTCGGCAGCGTCGACTGTGAGTGGGGAAACGTTCAATCGTCATACCATTACACATCTCCCTCCGATTGAAGCAGAAAATACTGTTTTTTGCGCGGCACTTAATTATGAAGCGCATGCGTCTGAATCCAATATCGCTGTGCCGGACCCTCCACTTGTCTTCATGAAACTCCCCCGGACGTTAGTGGGTGCTGATGCACCTATCTCGTATCATACGACCGTCACGGAAGAGATCGACTATGAGGCCGAGCTTGCTGCGGTTATTGGAACACCTGCTCGCCATGTTGAGCCAGATAACGCACTTGACCATGTCGCCGGATATACTATTTTAAACGATACATCTGCCCGCGATCTCCAGTTTGGCATGGAGGTCGGCGAGGACGACATGCTGGATTGGTTCTCAGGAAAAACGATGCAGGCAACGACACCAGTCGGCCCAACAGTTGTTGTCGACGAAATTGATGACCCACAAGATCTCGAAATCTCCTCGCGGGTCAACGGCGAATTGATGCAGGATGACCACACTTCGATGATGATTCGATCTGTTGCAGAGCTCGTCTCGTTCGTCTCCTCTCGCGTAGAACTCCAACCTGGTGATATCATAGCAACAGGAACCCCAGAGGGTGTGGGTACGTTTCAAGATATCAAGCTCAACCCTGGCGAAACGGTTGAAATCGAAGTCGAAGATATCGGTATCTTAGAGAATACGGTCGAGGAGATTCCAAACTGATATGTGTCGACGAGTCACGTCATGAGAATCTCCGACTGAGAGGGAGTTCATACGCAGTGGAAGTTGGAGTGGAGCATGGGAGATTAGCGGTGGAGTGAACCAAGCCAACGCCCCCCACTTCACTCACCCAGAAACGCGTTCGCTCGTTGAGGGTGGGGCTTGTCAGTGGCGTCTTCATCTCACCCGTATAGGTGAGGACTGTCTGCCCTCACTCGGTACCGTTGGCCCTGAGGTGAGAGCAGATTGACTGACGCTTCCCCCACGAGACGGCTGATGGCCTCGCAGGAGATACAACTCCACAATATTCTTCAACGTCGTAAAGTCACGCCGTGACTTTGCTGCCCGCCGGATGGAGACCGCATTGTGGTCTGCGTGGTCCTGCTTTCCACACCGCTGGCACCCAAACTCGTCTCAATGACGGGTGTCGTCATGAACGCACCCACATTCGTTGCACCGCTTGCTCGTGTTCTTCGGATTCACTGTGCCCACAAACATGCCTCGTGTACCACTCGCCGTCTCGATAATGAAGCGTGCTTTCCATGAACTCCCAGCCTTCGTCAAGTACCGGGACTGGTATTCGTCTTCGTTGCTTGGAAGTGCGAGCCCTGACACGAGAATGGTTGCCTAACACTGTCAGCGACACGTGCTCTTTGACTGTGTCGGGAAACACGGTGGGTGTTCGCCTGTCGTCCGTGATTGAGTTGGACGTGAGTTGAGCGATATATACACTTAGTTCAGAATATATTAAAGCTGAATTAAACTCGAATAACGGCTACGTGTCTCGGGTTTTGAGTTCCACATCATCCAGCTCTCATATCCAACAGTCACTACTCATCCCGTCCGCAGCACTGGAGTCGGAATCCGCTCACGTTCGTCACTTGCCGAGGTTGGTGTTGACGTCGGTCCTTCAATTGAGGACATGTGCTGGACCCAAAATGCTGTTGTCGTCTGTGCCTCGTATGCACCTGGCAGGACGCTGCTCACTCGTTCAACCGTGAGAACGCGGTCAATGAGTTCAATTCGGTCAGGTGGAATAAATCCTGATTCCTCTCGACCGTCATGTACAGTCACTTCGTCTGGGACAACGACAACGAGATGTCCTCCACCACCGACAGGCGTTTGTTTCATCCCTAATGCGTATACGCCTGTCTCTCTTGCTGTGCGGATGAGCGATGATAACTCCACCTCAACATGCGCCAATGCACGCCCCAGATTTGCTAGCCCACGCTCAGGTGGAGTCTTTGAGCCGAATAGGGGTAGCATCTTCCGATGACTTGTCTCAAGACTGCGTATTTCACAACTGAATGGCACTATGTGACCATCGACAGTCAGTACGTCGGCCTCTGCTACTTTGCTCGGGTGTGATGGATCGCTGACATGGACCGAAATGGGGAGTTCACGGTCCCATCTCGGCCGGACGGTTTGAACGCCAATAAAGCGAATTTGGTCATACGCTTGTTGAATCGCGTCAATTAGATTCTTTAATTTAATTGACTCAACCTCACTCAAGAGTAAGCGATTGATTGTATCAGTAAAACTTTCTGTCCCCTCACGCGCCTGAGCCAACTGTGGTATGAGCGATGATTCAACCCACAGCGGCACCGGATCACTGAGAACATCATCAGGATATGGTGGTGCATCGCGATGTCTCAGTGTTGAATCAGCAGCCTGCATTTTCGCATGGGCACGATCAAAGTACTCTGAGACGATTGTTCGGGAAAGGGGGTCTCCCTCTGTAGCGCGACCGATTGCCCAGATATACAGTCCAATTGCTTCAAAGCTCAGCCTTTCGGCGCCTTCACGAACAAACTGACGTAAGATCCACGTCTGCGCTTCACGATGAGACAGTGTCGTCTCATCATAGACACTCTCGATAAATTGCTCGTACAGCTGTGCGACTGTATAACAATATTCTTCGATTTCGTCGCGGGTGACGTTTGAAGGGAGCGGCGATGACTTCGCGTAATTTACACCCGAACCAATGATATTGAGCTTGGTGGTTGGATGCCAGTGTGTCTCAAGATCTACACCCATTAGATACGATTGAGCGCCTCCATAGACGAAATAGTTCCTCCAGAATTATATCTTTCCTTCAAAATATGAAAGTGGCACTTCTTGATTGAGCTCAGCAGTTCCATCTGAGACTCGCATAATCCGGTATGGTACTACTGGTTCGAGATTTTCATTCAAATCGACCGATCCTGATGCGCCCTCGTAGTTTACTGGACTTCCGTCTGCGAGAGCCTCCTTTCCATTGCCGAAGCCTGCAACGGAGACCTCAGTGTCATCACCAGTTGGGCGTGAGACGCTCCGAACGTTCTCTCCAATTGCTGTTCCGCTGGCTTCGCCCCCCTGCTCAAGCGCGAGGCCCATAAGATATGTCGCATCATAGGCATGCGGAGCAAACTGTGTTATCTGTTGTTGACCGCCCATATTTTCTTGGAATGTTGAGCTATTAGCTGTCTGCGGTGATGTAATATACATTCCCTCAACGACATCTGAAATCTCAGAGAGCATATCTGGCGACCAAATCGCCTCTGCACCAACCCATTGTCCATCATAGCCACTATCACCCCACTGCTGTAAGATGGTCCGCCCGTTTCCTGGGTACATAACGGCTCCGACTGCATCTGGGCCGCCATCAAATACCGAATCAATCGTTGATGTGTAATCGCTGGTCTGCATACTGTATGCGACCATATTGAGCGTTTCACCATCGAACGCCTCACTTGCCTCAGAAGCTAAGCCTTCACCGTATGGATTATCCACGTACAAGAACGAAGCAGTTTCAGCCTCAACCGTTTGATTGAGCACACGCGCCATAACGAGTGCCTGTTGAACATCATTCGGAGCAGTTCGACCATAGTATTTGACATTATTATCTTCGTTCACCCCTGCTGTTTCCAGCGCTGGTGAGGTGTTCCCATTTGAGATTTCCATTACACGGCTGTCTTTCGCGATCGGGGCAAGTGTCGTCCCGATCCCTGACGAATATGGTCCGACTAAGCCGACGATCCCCTCTTCGTTTATCATTGTCCGGAATTTTTGTGCAGCGCGTGAAGGGCTCCCTTCGGTATCGCTATTTACTGCCGTGACTTCGCGTCCGCCGAGAATTCCACCAGCATTATTGATTTCTTCAACAGCGAGATTAAATGCCCGCTGATGACCGCCTCCATATGCACTGTTCGTTCCCGTCACGGGGAAGCCTTTGGTGAAAAAAGCAGACTTTCAGAGGCTAGGCTTCGTGGACATAGTTGGGGTATCGGAGAAGTCCAAACTCACGTTCCGCTCCTTGTCAAGCATCCTAATCAAGAAAATAGTAAAACCGTTGAGGATATTGCGACGTTGACACAATTCGTTCAGGTCGTTGAAAAAACTGTTTCTGACGATTCCTCAGTAGCCGCTTGCTCGGTCGGTTCATCACCGCTATCGGATCCACTTTCTGGTGTTGAGGTTTCTGTTGACTCACTACTCGTTTGCTGGCTACACCCGGCGAGTGAGATAGTTCCAGCCGTTCCAGCAGCTCCGAGCGATTTAATCACATCACGTCGGCTTCGGTCTGACATTGTGTGACCGGTTGTGAGTCAATATATATATAACTACTGACGCTACATAATTCGATGAAAGATATTCTTGTGAACACACAGTTTAGACGGTTTTCTGTTGACGATGTCACGATTTAACCTATGAGATGGATGCCTCAGGATCGGTCAAAACAACGAAGCCAGTGCCGTCTTGTGGTGACTCTAAGTTGCTCTTTCCAACTACGCGTCTCTGAATGGTAATTCACCGAAATGATTTTATCCAATTCATTAGCAGTTCTTGACATGACAGCCGAGACGGGCTTGTTGAACGCGATGATGACGGGTGTTGTTACGGGGAGTATTGTTGCATTAGGAGCCACAGGGTTGGCGTTAGTGTACGATATAGCTGAAGTGCCTAACTTTGCGCATGGTGATCTCTTAACTCTTGGTGCGTATCTTGCACTGCTTGTGAACAAGCCAAATACTGTCCCGCTCTTTGATGTATTCGCCTCCGAGGCACAGCAAGTAACCCCGACAGGAGCAGCGATTCTGTTTGTTCTCTCTGCTGGTGGGGTACTTGGGAGTGTATATCACCTGGGTGGTGTGCCAGCGCTCAAGGGAAGTTGGTGGGGCATTTCAGCCCCAGTCACGCTTGCACTGGCGGTTCATGTAGGGATTGCAGTGCTCGTTGGTGTAATTGTGGTGATAGCGGTCCCCTCTTTTTTAGCAGCAGTGCTGTTTTCGTTCGTTATGCTCGGAGCAACTGTTCCACTATTGGAGTCGCGTATTTTTCGGCCGTTTCGAAACAAGGATATTGAGCTGGCAATGATGCTCGTCGTGTCATTAGCTGTAGCATTTGTGGTTCGGTTCAGCATTCAGACACTCTATGGCGGTGAGATACGATTTTATGCCGTCGATACGACACTCCCTTTCTTTGGTGGACAACTTGATGTCACCATGGCAAAATTCTTCGATCTGTTTCTCACTAATGGTGGCATATTCATGTCAATTCAGAGTACTCGGACTGGTGAGTCTGGAGCGGTCGCTGTTCTCTCATACGGATGGATCGAAGTCGCATTAATGAGTGTGCTTACAACCACGGCTGTGATTGTCGCATACCGGTACCGCACCACAAGCGCAGCTGTCGTTGGGAAGCGACTGGCTGCTATTAGTGCCGGCCTCGTCACTCTGGTGTTCTCCGGAGCACTCCTCTCTGCTGGAGTTGATACACCGGAAACATCCATCATAGCGACTCGTATTAGTATTTCGCCGCTACGTATTGGCATTGTTGTACTCGCTCTCACGATGATGGCAGCGTTACATTATATACTACAGGCGACAACTCTTGGCAAGACAATGCGGGCAACGAGCGATAACCGAGAGCTTGCGCTTGTTCGTGGAATTAATACCCGTCGTGTAATGATGTCTGTCTGGATTATCGCAGGCTTGTTTGCAGCAATTGGTGGCACGATGCTCGGGTTCTTATTCAACTCTATCACGATCAATCTCGGATTTAATCTTCTCTTACCGATGTTTGCCGGTGTCATTCTTGGTGGAATTTCGGTGTATGGTGCTATCTTAGGAAGTTATATTGTTGGACTAGCTATGGAAGTTGGGATATACGCAATTCCAGGATTGAGCGCAACATACCGTATCCCAGTAGCATTCGTCGTACTACTCGGAGTCTTATTGTTAAAGCCCGAAGGCATCGTCGGGGGAAAATAATATGGCTGTTGCAGATGTCGTTGTCTCATTCCTGTTGCTTGTCTCAATATATGGAATTTTAGCTCTTGGCCTGAATATCAAATATGGGCACACAGGATTGCTAGACTTTGGACACGTCGGATTTTATCTGGTCGGGGCTTACACGGCAGCGTTATTTGTGCTGGGGCCAGATACTCCGGGTGATTTTACTGTTTATGTAATTGGTCTCGGCAATGTCCCACTTCTTGGGACATGGCCGATAGCAATCCTCGCTGGGACACTCCTGGCGGCCGTAATCGGTGGGCTGGTGACATTGCCAACGATCCGACTACGGGAAGATTACTTGGCAATCACTGTGTTGGGTATTTCTGTCATCTTCCAACGCGTCATCCAGTCTGAAACCTGGTTGGCGAACGGCCCAGACGCTTTGCGTGGTTATAGTCCCCCATTGCAGAGTTACTTTCCTGTGACTGGACAGAGCCTGGTGGGTGCAGTGCTATTTGGGGTGTTTGTCGCCGTCGTTTGGGGCTTAACGACTGCTGGCTTTGGATGGTTGTGTCGTCATCGCTCACCGCCACTTCAAACACGGCTGTATCAGTTCGCTGCACTTGGCCAGACCGCTGCTCCCCTGCGTGGAGCGGTTCTGGCGGCACTTGGAGTAGGTGCTATCACAACGGTTGTTATTATTCTCTTTGGAATTATTCTGCCAGTCGGACTGGTCGTATCGATATATACATGGACTGTCGCCGTGACGGCAGTTCGTCTACATTATAGTGAACTTTCTCGACCAGCGCTCATAACTGCAATATTGGTTGGCAGTGGTCTTCTCGTTAGTCTGGTTCCACTGGCAGTGATTGAAACGGTCAGTATACAGATTGCGGTGACACTGTCAGCGCTTTCAGTGCTCGTTCTCTCATACTATATAGCCATCCAGCGTTCAGCAGTCATAGCAGCAAACAGACTTTCGATAATCGGCGTTGGTTCACTATGGTTTGTAAGTATCTGGTATTTTGTGCTACCACTAGTGGACCCACTGACTGCGGGCCGTCTCACTGGTGCACTACAGACGCTATTTCAAAATCTGGTTTGGATGCTTGCCTTTGGCGGTGACGTAGGCGTCGGATACGTCATTATCGGATTGGGAGAACTCACCGTGCAACTTGATTATCCGCGGATACAATTGGCTGGGTTTATTCTCTTCTTGACGGGGCTGTTTTATATCGTCGAACAGACAGTTCAGACACCGTTCGGTCGAGTGCTTCGGGCGATTCGAAATGACGAAACTGTTGTTGAATCGCTTGGAAAGAACCCATTTACTTACAAGTTGCAAAGTATGATGATTGGGTCAGGATTGGCTGGGTTCGCTGGTGCGCTGTGGGCGATGTACGCACAGGGACTTACCTTCACGACGTTCGCTCCACGAGTAACGTTCATTATCTTACTCATCATGTTCGTCGGTGGTGTAGGCAATAATAAGGGTATGATATTTGGAGCTGCGCTGTTCTGGGCATTCCAGCAGGCAACGACACAACTGGCTGGGTTCTTTCCTCCTGCGATTCGGGTTAATATTCAGGCGTTCCGGCTTGTGATCGTCGGAATCCTGTTCCTGATCGTCCTGTACTATCTCCCGGAAGGCTTGTTAACTCAAGAAGGGAGTACCACCGGTGAACAGCGGACTCGCCGCACGGAGGGTGCCGAATGAGCGATCCATTGCTTGCCGTCGAAGATCTTCGAAAAACGTTTGGTGGGATTGTCGCTGTTGATGGTGCAACCTTTGAGATTGAGTCAGGAACGATTACCGGGCTTATTGGACCAAACGGCGCTGGGAAAACGACAACGTTCAATCTCATCAGTGGATTTTATGTGCCCGACAATGGTCGGATCAGCTACCGCGGAACCGATCTTCAATATCTTATGGCACCAACAGATATGGAGACAACTATCTGGGGTAGCGCCGCAGGATTCAGTGGTGGTGTCATCGGCGCGGCGGTCGGCTTAGGAGCGTTTAGCTTTGGCGCGCTGCCTGCACTGGCCATCACTATCGGTGGAGCCGCAGTTGGTGCAGGCGGATACATTGCTGAGGAGCGATTGACTCAGTCGCGCGAGCAAGCACGCAATGCACGCCCATATCAATTAGCGCGCGAGGGACTTGTTCGCACATTCCAACTCACACGCGAACTTGGTGAAATGACAGCATTGGAAAATCTTATGTTAGCTCCGCAAGGCCAGGCAGGCGAGTCGGTCATCAACACTTGGTTCAGGCGTGATAAAGTAAGCACCGAGGAGGAGACGGTACGTCAGCGAGGGGTTGAGATGCTCGAATTGTTAGAGATTGAGCACTTACGCGATGAACCAGCCGAGAATCTCTCTGGTGGTCAGCGAAAACTACTCGAGTTAGGCCGTGTCCTCATGCTTGATCCCGAATTAATTCTACTTGACGAACCTGTTGCAGGGGTGAATCCGACACTCACACAGAAGCTCATGGATCGTATCGAGAAGTTGAGCTCGGAGGGGTACACCTTCTGTATCGTCGAACATGATATGAATGTCATCATGGAACTTTCTGAGACAATCATCGTCATGAATGAGGGCAAGCGCCTCATTCAAGGGCCGCCAGAACAGATTCGTAACAATGATGCGGTAATTGATGCATACCTCGGAGTGGAGTAAGATGGCACTGCTCAAGGCTCGAAATATTGTCTCTGGATACGGGGATGCAGAAATTCTTCATGGCGTTGATCTTGATGTCGCACAGGATGAAATCGTGACAATAATCGGTCCAAATGGTGCAGGAAAATCAACGATGATGAAGGCCATGTATGGCCTTATCGATTGCTGGGACGGGACAGTTAGATTCAATCGTGAAGAAATCACGAACCTCAGACCGGATGAAGTGACACACAAAGGGCTTTGTTATGTGCCACAAAAAAACAATGTATTTCCGACGCTCACTGTTGAGGAAAATCTTGAGATGGGTGCATATATTGATGGTAATCCCACAGCAGAGCAACTTGAGGATGTCTGGGAACGCTTCCCCATCTTGGCGGAGCGTCGAAACCAGCGTGCAGGATCAATGTCTGGTGGGCAACAACAGATGTTAGCTCTCTCATCGGCTCTGATGATCGATCCAGACCTCTTATTGGTTGATGAACCATCTGCAGGGTTAGCGCCCGATCTTGTTTCTGACATGTTTGATCGCTTAGTCGAGATTCGTGATGTAACTGAGACAGCTATCTTGATGGTTGAACAAAACGCTCGCCAGGCACTGCGAGTATCTGATCGCGGCTATGTATTAGATATGGGTGAAAATGAGTTTGAAGGGAGCGGCCAAGAACTGCTGGAGAGCGAGGAGGTAGCGAATTTGTATCTTGGTGAGTGACGCCACCGACATCAGCGCAAAGCGAGGGACTCTCCTCTCAGCACCCAGCAGACATAATGACCATCATGATTTTGTAGATCACTGTCAATATCTCCCGTATGGATGGAGTAATCCTCGCTGCAGGCCAAGGCACGCGGATGCGACCACTGACTAAACCCCGACCAAAGCCACTCCTCCCAGTTGCCGGCAAGCCGCTTTGTGCACACGTGCTTGATGCCTGTGCTGAAGTCGTCGATCGATATGTACTCGTCACGAGCTATCGCGGTAACTTAATTCGTGAGACATTTGACGATGCATATCGGGGAACTCCAATCACCTATATCGAACAGGACGCACCACAGGGAACTGCTGACGCAGTTGGCGCAGTATCAAATGTGGTGCATGATGAATTCATCGTCTTAAATGGAGATGTCGTAATCGACCCAGAGTTGCCCAATTCACTCGCAGCAACACCAGGGACCGCAATCGCGAGCACACCAGTGGAAAATCCAACATCTTATGGAGTTCTCTCGACAGATGGTGACACTTTGGCGGCGATTTTCGAAAAGCCAGCCGACCCACCAACGAACCTCGCAAATGTTGGTGCATATGCTTTCGAACCATCCATTTTTGATGCAATTTCGGACACATCAAAAAGCGATCGCGGTGAGTATGAAATCACCGACTCTATCAGGCGTGAACTTGAGCGGGGAACTTCGATATCAGTTGTTGAATACACTGGTCACTGGTTGGATGTCGGCCGTCCATGGGAGCTGCTAACGGCAAACGAAATGCTGTTGAGCATGCAGGAAACGACAATCAGAGGCACTGTTGCCGACTCAGCGACGATTACGGGGGCAGTCGTGATTGAACCAGGTGCGACAGTCAGCGATGGATGCTATCTTGAGGGGCCAATTTACATTCAAACAGGGGCGGAGGTCGGACCGAACGCACACATTCGAGGGGCGACACATATCGGGTCGAACGTGCATATCGGGCATGCAGTCGAAATTAAGAACTCGATTATCGCTGAGAACAGTGCGGTCCCACATTTATCATATGTTGGGGACTCTGTGCTTGGTCAGTCAGTGAATTTGGGTGCTGGTAGCCAGATAGCAAACCTCAGACACGATCAAGAAACCATCGAAATGACAGTCAAAGGCGACCGAATCGACACTGGAAAGCGAAAACTCGGTGCAGTCATCGGTGACGGGGCGAAAACGGCAATCAACTCCAGTCTGTATCCAGGTGTGAAACTCGGAGTTGGAGCTGAGACACTTCCAGGTGAGGAAATAAAGCATGACCGAGATTAAAAATAGTCATATGACATGAGTGAGCCGAAGTCAACGACCTGACTCGCGGATATAACCGATAGCCACAGACAACCGGTCACTCGTGGACGACCAGACTGTGATTCCCACGAGATTCATTTTTTGCTTTCGTCTTGCTCTTGCTCAGTTGACCACCAGACGGTGGATCACGAGCAGGTGGTCGCCTACGAGAGCAACTGTTATATGGAGACCACGGAGAGCAACAAGTGAAGCATATTGAGTCCCGCTTGAGTTAGTGTCAGAGAGTAAAAAAACACGCCGTGGAATACATAAAGAAATCGTATTTGCAACAACTGTGATGATCACACGCTTGAGAATCGTGCTCTCGTCGACGGCCTCAGGCTCAAGTGAAGTGGTTTGAGACGCAGAGCGTCTCGTCACCACAGGAGCGAAAATTTCTGGGTTCCGAACGAGTCTGAGGCTTATCGACGGCTTCATTTCGTCGTGCTCGGCTGCTCGTATGACTTGATATCGAGTTGCAGGCGCTCATGAGTCGACACGATTTGAGGGCTGATTGACTGGCAGCCCGTGAGTGACGATGTTTGTGGCTGTCTGTCACTGAACATAATCTGTCAATGGTTAAGCCGAGGTGTACATAATTTGAGTCGCTGTCGGCTTCCTGCCCGACCTCGACCTCAAAGGTCAGAGTCAAACTATCCGTCTTGAAATCAAATGATTGGTCCCAAAATTTGTGTGGAGCCACATACTGCTCTTTCACATGTCCCTCAGCGATTTACTTGATACAATTCGCGCGCTTCTGTTTGAGCAAGCGCGTGTCGAGCGAATTCGCAAGACACTCACACAGGAAACTGGGAATCCAATGCTTGGTATTGCAATTCACCAGTCACGCGCACTTGATGCCCGACAGGGGAGGGCACCTGAGCGGATGCTCTCACAATACATCGCCCAAGCACTCGAGTCTGCTGGCTTTGATTATGAAATTGATATTGGATTCGAACGGTTATTTGAACCGCCTCATCAAGATAATAGTCTTGAAACATACCAATGGTGGACCGACGTGTGTCCAAAAATTGGATTTACATGCAACATGCTGCTGTATGACGCCCGTGGTGGTGGTCGAGCCGCGATCGATGACCAGTATGCAATCGTCGGTATGAATCGTGTTCGCTCGCTTGATGAAGAAATCACAAGTCCCTGTAACACGCAACAATGTCACAATATCTGGGCTGGGATTCATGAACTGGGCCACAGCCTAGGTGGGAGACACGATACACCAATGATGCAGGAGAAGCCGGCTATGTTATTTCATACGAATATGGTCTCTCTTCTCCGTAGTCGGGCTGAGTCGGCTGAAATCGGCCGTCAATAGTCGCGAAGTTCACACAGTGAGTCGCTGTCCGAGCACTGATACACCCGCAGCTGCAAATATCAAAATGACCAGATTAAATCCAGCCTGAAATAGTGGCTCGAAATCAGGGGCAATCCAGATACTAATTGCCCGTGCAGAGGCCATATAGAACCGAATTATTGCTATGAGCGCTAAGAGTGATAGCACCCCGAATGCTGCCAGCTGTGCATACCGCCGGAAGCTTCCATTGTCACTAACCAATTCATTGTTACCTGTCTCAGATTGCGTTGAGGCTTGGTTGGTTTCGCTGGACTCACTCATTCTTTTTCCTCCAGATAATAATCGTAACAAATAGTGTAAGAATACCGATACCTATGCCAAACCCGGGCTGAGATGTCTCTGACTCAGTGAGTTCTGTCGCCCCACCTCTGGCCTCCTCGTTCGCCTCGGCCTCGGCCTCAAAATCACTTGCTTGAATGTCGACCTGTTCGCGAGTTGTATTCGCAGGCAACGGCTCTGTTGGTGCGAGTTCAGCGGTTGCACTTGCGACCTCAAGAACGACTGAGTCACGGACCAGCATCGCATCAAGCCTGTAATTGTACTCATCAGGGACTTCAAGTGTCGCGTTTACCTCTGTGGTTCGTCCAGGCCTGACTGTCTTGACAGTTGCTGTGGTTTGATCCGCGATAATATTCGAGTCTGCCTGACGAGCCATAATGCGGAGTTGTAGTCTATCAGTTGCCATATCGCCTGTATTCGTCAGGTATGTCGTCGTTGTGAGTCGTACCTGGCTTTCACCGACGTTTGAGATTTGGTAAGTAATTGGTGGGATTGTTGCAGTCTCAAACTGCTCGAAGTGGACTGTGGATTCCGCATATGCCGGAGTCAGTGCACCCACGCCAGATACAGTTGTCTCTCCATTCTCAACCTGTTGCCCTGATTGATATATCCTCACGTCGAATTGATACCGACCCTCTCGTGGAACGGTGAGATTTGCTCGAACCGGCACTTCCTGATTCCCACGAATAGATCCAACCGATAGACGCTCTGTCTCTCGGAGTAAATTCGAATCTGCATCGATAGCTCGCACTTCAACGGAGACATTTTCAGAGACACCGCCGCGATGAGATAGGCGGATATCTAATGAGAGTGAAACTGACTGACCACTCACTGTCAGTGGCTCAACAGCAACGCCCTGATTGAGCCGTATAATTCCGTCCCGAATATCGTTATCACGCTCTGCAATCGCGCCGGGCAGTGCGATTGCTGAGACGAGAATGAGGAGAACCATCACCAGACCGCCGCTGATGAGAACACGATGTCGGTTCATGACGTAGGCATCACTAAACTATGTTCATCTCATGTTTTAGTTCTTGTATCGTTCTCTCAATCTGTAATCATTCGATCGGCTTTGAACACGTTGGGCAAATATCATATGTTAGGCCATCAGTAAATGGCTTCTCTTATTTCTCTACCTATGCGTGTCTGACAGCCGAGGCCGAAAATATTCCAGCGTTCGGTCGGGATTCTTTCGTGTCGAAGAGTAGGCTACGGCCCGCATCAGTTGCGAGCAGAAACTAAGCCCGAGCGAAGTTAATCGCAGATTGCACCACGCCGCCGCGTGCTGAGAACCGTCTGCACATTGGTCATCCTCCTCAGGCATTTTTTAGCTGGATATAACTTAGAAATAATCCATCGACAGATATTCCCACGAGTCGTTATAGAAAGTGCGAGGCGAAAACCCATGGGTTTAGCCGTGAAGCCGACAACTAGAATTTAAGCCATGCCACAGTCACAGGCCGGCTCCCGACTGCTTAGAAATCACCAGTCTTAGCTATAACATATGAATGTGCGGCGCACTGTTCAAGTCACACTCGACGTGGAGAGTGACTGCTTGAAAACACAGTAAACACGTTTCTCTGGTGCGCTCAATACGTCGTAGACAACGCCTTCCAGGCCGAGTACGTCGCCACTAGTAAGACCACGCTGGAGGACGAAACCTATGAAGATTCGTGACCGCACTGGTGCGCCGTGGGGCACGAGTGGGCGTTCAATCGCCCCTCCAAGTACGTCGAATACAAAGCCGCTGAGTATGGTACCGGCGTGGAACAGGTCGACCCTGAAAATACGTTGAGGCGTTGCTCACACTGTGGATTCACCCACCCAGACAGTCGGTCGGGTGAGGCGTTCGAGTGTCAGAAATGCAGCCACGAGACCCACGCCGATTCCAACGCTTCGAAGAACATCGGACTACGGTATCTTCGTCGCAACCAACCGGGAGGCGACGAAGGCGCACCCTTGTGCGTGCGCTCAAACAGCGAGACATTGAATGTGGATGGAGGTTACTCTCCCGCCGAGGAATCGATCAGAACAGGAGTCCACGCTGAATCCCACGACTTCACTTGTTGGGAGCTCAAGACTGAGTTACCGACTCTATCTGGGTCACTCGCTGTGAGGAGCTATCTGTGTGATGGATGGTCTCTCCTGTGGTTTCGTCAAAAAGGTGAATCCGCTCTGGATTGTAGGATAGTTCTACAGACTCACCTGGCGAAACGCGACTCCGCGGATTAGCCTGCACTCGACATGCTGTCTCTCCAATTAAACATTCTAATAAAAGACTGTCACCCAATGGCTCAGTCACAGTCACCTCTGCTGAAAATTGAACTGGCGCCTCCGTTTCTGCCTCTGTCGATAGCATGAGATCCTCTGGGCGGATACCCAACTCTGCTGTTGTCGTGCTACCCAATGATGACCTGTCGATGTCTGGCAGCGGGATAGTGAATCCCTCATGACTTGCGATTATCCCCTGTTCAGATGACCTCAACTTGACTGGGAATATATTCATCGCTGGGTCGCCGATGAACTCTGCAACAAATCGATTCTTGGGGTAATCGTACAACTGCTGTGGCTTATCAACCTGTTGAACCTGTCCATCATTCATCACCACAACCCGATCGGCAAGTGTCATCGCTTCAGTCTGGTCGTGAGTGACGTAGATGGTCGTAGTTTGCAATTCCCTGTGAAGCTTCGCTAATTCGCTTCGCATTCGAATCCGGAGTTTTGCATCAAGATTGCTAAGCGGTTCATCCATCAGAAACACGTCTGGGTCACGGACGATTGCGCGACCAAGGGCAACGCGTTGTCGTTCACCGCCAGAGAGTGCCTGTGGTTTTCGATCTAACAACTCAGAAATCCCAAGAATATCGGCTGCTTCTTTCACCCGGTCGTCAATCTCCGCATCAGTGAATGAACTGGCTGACCGTATCCCGAAGGTAATATTTCGACGTGCGCTCATATGGGGATATAATGCGTAATTCTGAAACACCATCGCGACGTCACGTTCGTCCGGTGGCGCGTCCACGACACTTTGCTCGTTCATTCGAATATCACCTTCACTAGCACTCTCTAAGCCAGCGATCAACCTGAGCGTCGTCGATTTCCCGCATCCAGATGGACCGACAATGACAATAAACTCGCCATTGGGAACTGACATACTAATATTATCAACTGCGGTGACATCACCAAACTCTTTTTTAATATCTGTTAGCGTAACCTTACTCATGATTCATTCAGATTCTTACTTTTGTTGAATTGTGAATGTCTCTATCAGTGCGTTTCGGAAGATGATGAGCAATGCAAGGGGTGGGACGAGCGTGAGCACCGATCCAGTCATTACCATCGACCATGCGACTTCTCCAGAGCTTGCTTGTCCTCGTAGGATACTTAATCCGACTTGTGCGACTTGCTGTCCCTCTGTATCGATAATAACCAGTGGCCACAAATACTGATTCCAAGCGAAGACAAACATAATTACAGACACACCAACTAAAATCCCCCTCGACATTGGGATGAGTACAGATGTGAGAAACCGAACTGGACCAACCCCGTCTATTTTCGCTGTCTCAACCAGTGACTCGGAGATCGAGAGAAAGTGCTGTCGAAGGATAAAGACGGTCGTTGCGCTCGCAATATATGGAACGGTAATCGCTAAGAATGAATTATTCCACCCGATATCGACAGTCAGCCGATACAATGGAACAAATCGCACCGGGACTGGCAATAAGAGTGTGAACAAGATGAACAAGAAAATTAGATTCTTGTATGGAAGCCGATAATAAACAATTGCTAAGGCAGCGAGCAGTGACACGAACAGTTTCCCAACAACAATAATCACTGACATAATAAACGAATTGAGCATAAATCGCCAGAATCCGAGCTCAAAAAGCGCTCGCTGATAATTTGCTGGTCCGCTTGTTCCAGGAATTAATTCAGTCACGCTAGTGACAATCCCGCTTTCTTTCGTGCTAACGACGATAGCAACGATAATAGGCAGAACGATAATGAAGATAGATGCAATGGCGAGGAGGTGAAGTCTTAGTTGATCGTTCTCTGTGTCATCATCAAACTGATTAAATATTGGGCGTGTTCTCTCGCGAGTGCGCTGAACCGCTGCTGCAAAAATTGAGAGTGAAACCATCTGTTATGTCCCATAGAATGTATACCGGTCACTAATCTTAAACTGAACAATCATGAGAAGCCCAACAATTATAAACAGAATGACTGATTTTGCCGAGGCAAATCCAAAGTCATACGACTGGAACGCAGTCTGATACAGGTCATAAATGAGAATATTGGTTGCTCCAGCCGGCCCACCCATTGTCATCGTATCAATTATGGCGAACGTCCCGAAGAACCCATATATTGTATTGATAACAACTAAAAACACGAGGGTTGGCGACATCATCGGCACGTACACTCGCAACAGCCTGTTAATCCGGCCAACACCGTCAAGACGAGCTGTTTCGGTCAGCGAGTCAGGGATGTTGTTCATCGCAGCGGTCATGAAAATGATATTATATCCGATCTGTTTCCAGACTGCTGCAACAACAACGACAGTAAATGCCTGTCCTCCGTCACTAAACCAATCGACTTGAATTCCAATCGACTCAATGTATGACGTGAGGATACCAATCGTTGGATGCGAGAGAAATAAAAACACTAACCCGGCAACAGCTGGGGGGAGAGCATACGGCCATATTGAGGCGATGAGATATACACTTTTTCCATAATCAACCTCATGAATGAGAAACGTAAAGTACAATGCCACTACGAGAACCCCAAGGACAACACAGACTGCAAAGCCAACAGAAACCACAATACTTCCAAGATAATCACCTGAGGATATAATTCGGGTATAGTTACTCAGTCCAGTAAAACTACTTCGACCGAATGTTGCTTGGTAAAAACTTAGCCCGAGGGCTCGCACAGCGGGATAGTACAAGAAAATAATCGAGACGATGATCGTTGGAACTAACAGTCCCAGCCCCTGCGCACGGTCGGTGAAAATCTCACGTGACGACATGATTAATTACTGCTGTATCGCTCAAACTCCTCTTCAGCTGTGGATTTCATATTTGAGATTCCTTGGTCGATGCTTATGTTTTCGTCAAAGATCTCGACTGATGTGTCTTGAATCGTTGTCTGTATCTGACGCGCTGGGCCAACGAGCATTCGTTTCGTCGCAGGATCCTGTTCAGCCTGTGTTAGCTGATCGAATGCTGTTCTGTACATTGGGTTCTGCTCGAACCATCCCTCGCTCTCAAGTTGACCGATAGCGGACTCTCGAATTGGATAATATCCTGTGCCCTTATGCCACTGCATTTGTGCTTCGGTTGAGCCCATGAATTCAAGGAACTGTCCAATCTGGCCTCGTCGCTCATCAGAGAGTCCAGCGGATGCAAACCAAGATGCACCACCAATTACTGGACCGACGCGGTCGCCATCAACTGTTGGATAAAACGCAGTATCTACCTCAAATCCGTTTTCTGTTGCTTGTGTTCGAGTGCTCGTCACACTTGCAGTTGAAGTCAGCAACATAGCCGCGTTCTCAGTGAGGAATGTCGTACTGGCTTCTCCCCAAGCTTCAATCCCTGGGTTGGAGTAAAGTCCATCTTGGGCCATCCCTCGCCACCACTCGTATAATTTCCGAGCCGTATCGTTATCAACGGTCAATGTTGAGGCTGACCCATCGTGACCGTTCTCGGCATCAACTAAAAATTGCCCGTCATTCGAAAACCAGGTTTCAACAAACCAAACGTGGTTCGGCCACGTGATTCCAAAGTCTGTTACACCTTCATCTACCAGTGTTTCCGAATACTGGCGGACCTCTGATATGGTTTCTGGAGGGCTCTCTGGGTCTAATCCAGCCGCTTCGAAGGCGGATTTATTATAGTACATGATACAGTTGGAATTATTAAATGGCATTGACTGGAGCGTCCCATCAAGCGTAAAGAAAGACGTGACGTTGGGCAAGAAGTCATCGGCCGGGAAGTCGTCACTTAAGAGCTCCTCAACTGGCTCAACTGCGCCGGTATTCAGCACCTGCTGAGCAAATAAACTGTCAATCTGTGCCAGGTCGGGCACCGATCCAGATTCTAAAGCACCGAGTGTTTTTGTTAGAACACCTTCGTATGAATCCTGGAAAACAAGATTCACACTGATGCCGGTTTCAGACTGGAATTGGTCAGCGAGTGCCTGTAGTGTCTCTCCGTTACTCCCTCCCATCGCATGCCAGATCGTGAGACTATCCTGGCTAATTGGTTCGACATTTGATTGACTACCACCGGTCCCGCCCTGACATCCGGCCAAACCAGTGATCCCTGCAAGCGTGCCCGCGGCAGTTGTCTGTAGAAGTGATCGTCTGGAAACTTTCTCAGCAGACCCCGGAGAATCAGTTGACATCATCTGAGTGTCGTCACTGACATTATTTATATCCATATATTTTTGTTATATATGGGTATATATTCCTGGATATCCGGCTGTCATGTCTTATCGGGGCTAATGAGTTTCTTACACTGTGGCTGGGTCAGACAACTGACAACCCGAGGCACTGGAAACCAGTTCGACTCTCAGGGAGACCGTCTCCGACAGTCAAGCTGGGGTAGTCTATGCTGTGTATCTGCCATACTCATTCAAAGAACGATTGACTTCTTTCGAATCATCTGCTCAATTGCTGCGTGGATTCCCTCGCGATTGATTCCTGAGCCATCATTCCCACCGAAGGGAATATCGCCTAATCCATGTGAGGGTGCACCATTTATACGGACACTGCCAGCATCAATCTGGTCAGCAACTCGCATCGCACGATTATGATTCGTGGTAAACACTGAAGCATCAAGCGCGAGGTTACCAGCATTTGCTAGCGTAATAGCCTCATCCTCATCGCTGAAGGAAGTGACTGCAGCAACAGGGCCGAACTGCTCTTGATACAGTATATCGGCATCGTGTGGAACGTCTGATAGAACTGTTGGCTGATAGAATGCGCCGTCACGCTCGCCACCGGTAACCACGTTTGCTCCTGCATTAACCGAGTTATCAACTAGCGTTTCTACTTGCCTCGCGTGGTCCTCGTCGATAAGCGGACCAAAATCGGTCGATTCGTCAAAAAGATCGCCAATAACCCACGACCGCACGGTTTCTTCGATCTGATTGACAATGTCGTCATGAACGGACTCATGAGCTAACACTCGAGAGACAGCAGAGCAACGTTGTCCGCCAAACTTGAGCGAACCGGCAGTACAGGCTCCTGCTGCATCCGAGAGATTCGCATCCGGAAAAATAACTGCTGGTGCGTTCCCACCGAGTTCCATCACCAGATTGACCATTCCTGACTCTTGAGCGACATGCTCTCCTGCCCCAGAGGAACCAGTCATCGCAATTGTATCAATCCGGCTGTCACCAGCCAAGGCATCTCCAATCTCTCGACTCCGGCCAGGGACAAAATTGAGAGTTCCCTCAGGGAGGTCAACCGCCGAAGCGATCACATCAGTAAGGAGTGCTGCTGTTGTCGGTGTCTTGCTTGAGGGCTTAAGTACAATACTATTACCTGCCGCAAGTGCTGGTGCAATCTGTAGTACAGTCGTCTGTAGTGGATAGTTGTATGGAGCAATACACAGAACAGTCCCGATTGGCTCAGGCTTCACAATCGCAGTCCAGCCCTCATGGCCAGGTGTTGAGCCTTCACGATACTCCCCATAGTTATGGGCGAGATCGCGAGCTTCAGCAGCTGCAATTCGGAATCGCCGCGCTGAGGTTGATGGCGCACCTGCAGCGGACGAAATAGGCTTACCTGCCTCGCGAACAATCAAGTCAGTAAACTCGTCAGCCCGCGATTCAAGCTCATCAGCAATTGCCTCTAACCACTCAGCACGCTCAACGGGTGTCGTCTGTTGGAGCGCACGCTGAGCGTCAGTCGCTGCCGCTAATGCCTCGTTGGCCTGTTCAGCACTTGCGGCTGCGACACTGGCAACACTCCCATCTTCAGCAAGATCACGGACAACGAGTGTATCAACACCATTGTGCCATTGACCATTGATGTATAATTGCTCGGATCGTTGTAAACTGGAATCAGACATTCATACAAAGACAGTAGAGGCAATGGTAAGAGGGTTCGGAAGGTGTATAGGTGACTCAGATGAGGTGGATTATCTGTCGTGTATTTCGCTCACACTGAGACTCAGTTTGATCATAAGACTCCGCATGTGAGGCCGACGAACACATCTACCGAATGATTAACACCGTACCAATCATAGTATAACCATGTCAATTCATATCGCCATCGTCGGCGCATATGGGAGTGCTGGCGTTGCTGCCGCACAGCGACTTGCTCCTGAATCGGATATCAAGTTGACTCTCATCGATGATGGCGAACCTGGCGGTGGACTCTGTATCCTCCGCGGATGCATGCCATCCAAAGAGGTGCTTTCGGCAGCAGAGCACCGATTTGCTGCTCGACACGACGACCGGGTGAATGAACCTGCACCGACAGTTGATCTTGAGACGGTCGTCGAGACAAAAAATGAGCACACCTCGAATTTCGCCGCTCATCGTCGGGCCGCAGTTGAACAGTTGACTGAGCATGAAGATGTTAACTTCATTCATGACACAGCGCAGTTCATCGATGAACGAATGCTGTCTGTCGGTGAGCAGGTCATCGAACCAGACTATGTCATCATCGCCACAGGGTCGACAGTCAATGAACCGTCGCTCCCCGGTATTGACGAAGTTTCGATGCTAACGAGCGCTGACGTTCTTGACATGTCGGAGTTTGAAGATAGTGGGATTGTAATGGGCTTTGGCTACGT